>JAEIGA010010662.1_pt1 | contig 13940 bp, 14 predicted proteins | sample 9270691 | NCBI WGS metagenome assembly JAEIGA01 (sample SAMN17057246, study PRJNA624740) | gut metagenome | biome: biome; isolation source: fecal sample | host: Bos grunniens | place: China: Xizang | collected 2019 | reverse complement strand
GATACGGTAGGAAAATAATGCCACCTGGCTCTCTGGAGAACCTGTGTCAGTATTAGACTTTCCGTACTTCTCGAAAAGCTCCTGTTTTTTCTCTGGTGCCAAATATTCAGCCATCTTTTGAAAAAATTAGAGGTTAATAATTAATTGTTTAATGCTTCGACCCGTTGACAGCGGTTTTAGCGGGCGCAAAGATAAGCATAATATCCAAGAAAACAACCTATCTGCAGAAAATCATTGGATTATTTTTTAACTTTGTAAAAATTTGACATATGAAAATCAATCATTTTTTAACCCTTCTGATAATCTTTACTCTGACATCCTGTAATACAGCACGATACGAAAGCTACACAGACACCATCGAAGTGAACGGCGTGAGCCTTTTCTATGCTGCGGAAGGTGCCGGCAAGCCGGTCATTCTCCTCCATGGCAACGGCGGAAGCCATAACGATCTCGAGACAACCCACCGCGAACTGGCACAGGCAGGCTACATGGTATATGCCTTAGATTCCAGAGGCCAGGGAGCCAATCCTGGTCTGGACGAATACCATTACAAGGACATGGCGTCCGATGTATATGAATTCATAAAGGCAAAAGGGCTGCATAAGCCTGCTGTATTCGGCTTCAGCGACGGCGGAAACATCGCCCTTCAGCTCGAGGTCATGTATCCGGGCACATTGGGTGCCATCGCGACCGGTGGTGCGAACATCTTCGTGCACGGTTCCCTCGTGCCCGAATTCGAAAACGGCTTCCTCGCTCAGCCGAGCAACGAGCCATTGGTGATAATGATGCAGAATGAGCCGGCCATGACGGTCGAGGATATGCAGGGAATCGGATGCCCGGCACTGATAATGTCTGGCGAACACGACCTCATCCTTCCTGACCATACCCGCCTGATAGGGGAGAATATCCCTGCCGGTGAAGCATGTATAATCCCTGGCGAAGACCATGGTTCATATATCTGCAACAGCACAAAACTCGCTCCTCTTCTTTTGAACTTCTTTGATTGCATAGGATATTGATCGTGGCTAAATCATTGGAAAAGACATATCATGACCCTAAGATAGGGGAGGTGACGTTCAGGAAGAGTGTCAGGAGCCGGAGCATGAGCATCCGTGTCCATCCTGTCAAAGGTGTGAGCGTCTCAGTTCCTTATGTCGTGCCGTATGCAGTCGCACAGGCATTCTTCCTGGCTCGGCGTGACTGGGTCATCGAGACCATGACAAAGCAAAAGGAAAGATACAAGGATGTCGTGACTCCCTCATCCGATGAAATAGAAGGCTGGCGCAGGAAGGCCAAAGCTGAGCTCCCTCCACGACTGGCCTTTCTGGCCGCCCGCCACGGCTTCAGCTACAACCGTGTCACCATCAAGCACAATGCTACAAACTGGGGCAGCTGCTCCTCAAAGTCAAACATAAATCTTAACCTGAACATCGTACGTCTGCCGAAAGTCCTGCAGGACTATGTGCTTCTTCACGAACTCTGCCACCTGAAGCATCAGGATCACGGACATGCCTTCCATCTTCTTCTGGAGCATGTGCTGACCGACAATGTTATAAGACTGATGGACGATGGCGATACATATGCGGCTGACCTTGCCCGAAGGGCAGCGGTCACACGCGCCAAATACCCTCTGGACCATGTCATGACCGGTGAAATAAAAAAATATAGAGTAATATGATTGTTGTTATGAAAAGAATGCTTGTCATTGCGGCTATTGCAGCTGTTTCTCTGTTGAATGCATATGCACAACGAAAGGCTCCTGTTTCGAATCCGAAGAAGAATATTTATGTAGGCTCTGCGGATGTATCCAACCCCTTGAATATGTATAATGAGGCTGTAGTTGATGCTTTTTATGAGTTCTATAATAATCGTCAGTCATTTATAGCCCGGTCTATGGACGATGTGCCTATGCTTGATGTTCAAGACCAGACTACCGGAGGTCAGCCTTCTGATGTTTTGACAGGTACGTGCGATGTCAGGTTATTGAAATCTGAAATACTTTACGACACGGTCTTTTATGTCTGGCTGGAGATTAAACCGGACGGTAAAGATTATAAGTACGAGATGCAGTCGGAAATCTGCAGTGTAGAGGATAGAACCGTATATATGTCTTCTGATAAAGACGTAGTCAATATGTATGTGCAGGAAAAATTCACGATGATATTGTCGCGCTTGTTCAAGGATCCCGTGGAGTGGCAGTCCGTCAGATTCATAGACAGTACTTACAAGAAGAATGGCGACGAGGTTACGGAAGAATATGATATCAAGTTGAATACCTTCACAAATGCTTCGGCCAGTTCATCTTTGACACAATGATTCTCCCTATCCCGCGAGTATATCAATTTTTTGTGTATTTCTTCATCTTCTCGCTGACCTTCTGGATGTAGTCTTTGGTTTCAGGATGCGGAAGGTGTCGCTTGAGATGTTCATACAACTGTTCGTATGAATATCTGTTGATTTCCTTGAATGCGCCGTCAACCTTGCGTTTTCCGGTGAACGCATAGTAGACATTGTTCTGACCGGTATTGTAAGCGGCTATGGCGCACAGCATCTTGCATCGAGGGTCTGTGACTCCACTGAAATATACGTTCATCTGTTTCTTCAGATATCCTGTCCCCAATTCAATGTTGTAGTCAGGCTTGTAAAGGTCTTCCGGAGTCGGACGCTTGTCTATATTGTGGACATATCTGTTTGCATCAAGTCCTCCTGAAGATGGAACTATCTGCATGAGACCATATGCTCCGGCATGTGACTTGGCCATGGGATTGAAGTAAGACTCCTGCTCCATTATTGCATATATCAGAGGTTCGTTAACCCCGAATCTTCCCGAATGCCTTTGTATTTCGTCCTTGAACTCCTGCGCTCTTTTTGGGATATGGTCTTCCACCAGCTCCAGGCTTATTGAAACCACTTCCTTCTTGCCATCATCGGTATCTACGGATTTTTTCTCCTTCTTTTCCTCCTTTATGATATTCCTGGGATTGTCCTGATATTTTTTCATATCAATCTGTCCTTCCAGTATAGGCTTGTCGGAAATATCTTTCTGAGGAAGGATCTCAGAGTCAAAGTTCGGAGTCTTTCCTTTGCTTGCCAGAAGGTTTTCAAGAGCTTTCTCCAGTTTTTCATTTACTGCATCCTCGTTGTCTGAGGGGTCTGTAAGGACTTCAACTGTGACTTTTCCGTTTTCAAAGTCCACTATCGATCTGCTGGATTCGTCTTTTGAATATTCAACCCAATCCTTTCTGGTGCTTTCTACCACTTCTTCGTCTCCCCATTTCTTCATGATTCGGCTGCAGTATGTCTTGTATTCCTCCATTATCATCCTGCTCTTCCTTTCGTATTCATCCATGATCTTATCCTGTGCTTTCGTGGCTCTGTCCATGATACTCTTCATCTTGGAATTTGCCCGTGATATCATATCTTCTGTACCGTTCTGGGCAGATGCGAATGTAGGGATGATAAGGGAAATGATTATTACCAGAATCTTTTTCATATGTTTGAATGGTTATATGTACACAAATATAATCAGAAATATGTATTTTTGTAATTCTAAACGATGAAATTATGAAACGTATTTCTGTCTGTCTTGTTTCCGTTATTGTCTGTGCGCTGCAGTTGACTGGTGCAAAAGCTCAGAGTATGTCTGAATTGATGGACAGATTTGCCGGGCTGGAAAGTAGTGTGATGGATAAGGTGGAGAAGTATCAGCGTGAGGTCGATCGGAGATACAAAGAACTTCTTGGTAAACCTTGGAGGGAAACCAATGGCGAAGAAGCCAGACATAGTCCTCTGGATGAGGATGATCCGATTGTTCCGGTACCATTTGATATTTCCAAAGACAATCCTGAGGGTAAAGTTGCTGCTGATGTCGTGTTGACCCCAAAGGATACTTTGCCCGGCCATGGATCATCACGGGGAACCTTCGAGGGTAGAAAGGGGCTGGATGACAGGATGCTGTCGGTGATGTGCAACGGATTGGAGATTTCCTTGAGGTGTCCGGTGGATGGAAAGGTCGGACTTGCAGGTACTGAAGAGGGAGAAGTGGCGGCTGCATGGGAAAAGATGGCAGTGACTCCATATGATAATCTTTTCAGAGATCTCTCTAAGGTGAAGGAAACCATGTGCATGAGTGACTGGAGCTTCATGAGGATGGTGGAAAAGGTTTCACAAGCGCTGTATGGCAATGCGCCTTCTGATGCCGCCGTGCTTTTCCAGTCGTATGTCATGAACCGTTTCGGATATCTGATATGTATGGGTAGAAGTGAAGATGACAGGCTTCATCTCATGGTGTCTACGGATATGCAGCTGATCGGGTGTCCGATGTATGATGTAGATGGGCAGGATTTCTATCTGTTTGATGGAACTCAGCATAAGTCAATGAATATTGTACGTCTTGATATGAACGGTGAGCGTCCTATGCATATCCGGATGAGCGCTGATGAACTTTTCTATCCGGATTACTCGGCAAGCAGGAGGTATGTTTCCAAGAGGTATCCGCAGATTGCAGTTTCTGTGGCTTCGGATAAGAACAAGATGAGTCATTACGATGATTATCCGCTCTATTTCAGCGATGACGATGTTCTTACATCATTCTATTACCATGCTATGGTCCCTCATAGTCGGGAAGTACAGGATGCGGTCTATCCGGTTCTGCGTAGGGCGGTGAGCGGAAAGAACGAGTTGGAAGCTGTAAACATGCTGCTCAATTTTGTCCAGACGGCATTCACATATGAGTTTGATGATGTTGTCTGGGGTAAGGAGAGATATCTTTATGCAGATGAGATATGGAATTATAATCTTAGTGATTGTGAGGACCGTTCAATGTTGTTTTCCCGTCTTGTCAGAGATGTTCTCGGACTGAAGGTCGCTCTCGTATATTGGCCAGGACATCTTTCTTGTGCTGTCCGCATGGGATCTCAGGTGAATGGAACCTATTTCGAATGCAATGGTGAAAAGTATGTTTCGTGTGATCCTACATATATAGGTGCCGGCGTCGGTGCAATGATGGATCAGGTAAGTAATCTTCCGGCAACGTTGATAATTCTTGATTGATATGAATGAGAAGAGTAAGAAATATCTGAAGGCAGGACTGGTGTCTGTCGCCTTGTCTTTTGTCCTCCTTATACTGACCTATGTATATTGGAACCTTTCATATACATATGATTTCGGTGATAATGTGATAGTATGGTCTGCCAAGAAGATGGATCTGTGGATCGGCCGTAAATTCGATGACAGCAAGGTTGTCCCTGTAAATGTTGCTTATGACAAGGTATTTGTTCCATACATCGATGAGCGGGACAATACTGTAGCCGGAGTTCGGGCTGTGACTGACAGGAAGAAACTTCTTGAGTTCTTCAAGATGCTTAAAAACAGGGATGCGTACGGATATGTTTTGTGTGACATAGGTCTGGATGAGTTTGAGACGGAATACGATGAGGAACTTTTTGCAACGATAGCTTCTATGAGGGATATCGTCGTGGCAAGCTGTAATCCGGAACAAGCTCCTGCAATTTTAAGAGAGAAGGTAGCTGATGTTACATATGAATCTCGAAAAGTTGGAGACCTGTATATGAAATATGACTATGTCATGTCTGATGGCAGTCCAAGCGTTGCCTTAAAGATTTGGGAAGACCTTACCGGTGGTAAGATTAAAAGGAAATGGTGGGGTTGGTCTTCTGATGGACGTGTTTGTCTGCGTTCGATAATTCCGGACTTCCGGTACTCTATTTATGATGATATTTCGGATGCCGGAGGAAGACACATGGAGGGTTTTTATATGTATTCTTCCAAAATGTATAATCTTGGTGCGAATGTGGTGGAGCCGTATCTTGACGGGGATATCAGCGGAAAGTTCTATGATGGTAAATTCATTATATTGGGAGATTTTACCGAAAATGACATTCATAGCACGATCTCAGGAAATCAGCCGGGGCCGGTCATCATATTCAATGCTCTTCTTGCTCTGATCAATGGAGATAATATATATTCCTTCTGGATATACCTGCTTCTTTTTGTTGTCTTTTGGCTGGAATCCATGTTCCTGCTGCGCGACCATTTTCATCTTGAATTACGTCTTTTCCGCCCTTTCAGAAAACTCAGAGCCTGGGTTTATAGAAGCAGGAAGGTAAAGACAAGGGATAATATTCATATGCTGCTATATAAGATTCTGGGTTTTTTAGGCTATAATACACCTCTCTTAGTATTGGCATTGTTTATTTATGTTGCGTCCGGAGTATTTGTGAATGCGTTGGTTGTCGGTACGGTATTTTGGGTGATTTCATGGTTTGTCTGATTTTTTTATTAAATTTGTGATTCCTACCCTTGAAATGCTATGATAAAGATTCTGAATATTTTGCTGATGCTTTTTCTGATGTCTGGCACTGGCGAAGTCAAATATAAGATACTCTCTCTTTCTACGGAAACCATAAAGATCGGTTCTGAAGTAAAACGCAAAGGTGATACTTTCTTTTCCAATGAGAAGATACATTGGGTAAGTGATGCTCAGACTATGAGGGTCGTCGACGTGGAGACAGAGCGTTCTTTTGTGATATCTTCCAAGGCGGAAGAATTTCTTACAAGGCATACAAAAAGTACTTATAATGGGGTTGTCAATTCACTGATCACGCACCTTAAGCAACAGGTTTCGGATGAAAGGAATGGCGGATATCATTATCTCTGTTATAGTCAGGAAGATGGCAGTCTTGTAAAGGTAAGGATAGAGAAGGACATGTTTCTGGATGAATATCCACGGAATCTGCAGCTGTTCTATTTCAATTCTGAAAGACAGGAAGCCAGGTTACAGACAGATGATCTAAGGGGTCTGGTCGATGAACTGATTATTACTGATCATATGGTGAAGCGTCAGATGTCCGGCCTGGATTACCTTAAGGGTGAACAGGGGGAGATGACAGATGACTATATGTTGTTGATGAATACCTATATCGATGAGAAATATACAGGTGTTTTGCTTACCTATGAAGATATAAAGATGTTAATAACCTTAAAATACTGATGAATATGAAACGTTTATTTATTGTATTTGCAGCAGTGACGGCATTTGTAGTGACATTCGGTTCTTTCGATGCTCAAGCTGGTAAGCCTAAAAAGGAATTCAAGTCAGAGGAACAGATTATGGCAGAAGATCTGAATCGTACCACAATGCGCGCTTGGGGACAGTATGAAGATTTTCCTGAAATGAATCTGGAGGTTTTTGCTGCAAATGATGCACGTGCTAAGCTTGCTGAACAGACTGCTACTTTGGTTTCGCGCTCAATAGATCTTTATGCTGAGTCGAAGCTGGCATCTGATATAAATAAGAATGGAAAGGAGGCGGCAGTAAGGGCGATGAAGCAGAAGGCTACCATGCAGCTGAAGGCAGCGGCAAAGGAAATCATTGAAAACAGTCGTGTACTTCAGTCCAATAGATATCAGCGTGACAAGAAGAGCAAACTTCGTATCTGTTATTCTGTCGTTGAAGTGACTATCCATGACGTGCTTCTGAATATCAAGAACACAAAGGAGGTAAAGCTCGCTCTTGATGACCTGGAGTCGGCAATCTCAGGAGTCGAGGATGCGGATTTTGATGTTTCTTCGTCTGATTTCGAGGCTTCGACGGAAAAGTCTTTCCAGGAACTTAAGGAGGGTAAGCTTAATGCTTATGAACTGTAATGGACATAGATTACTTTATGAAGAGATTTATTATTGCGGCAGGGTTTGCTATCCTGTCGCTTGTTTCTGTAAATGCACAGGGACGTTCTGACAGGCTCAAGCCGCAATGGCTCAGGCAGGTACCGGTGTCCAGAAGTGCAGATACAAGATTTGTCGTATCCCAGACTTTCAATGGTCCGGGTGTGTCTTATGCTGATGAGATGGGCGGCCTTGTGGTCGGACTTCCTAGTGATTGGAAGGTTTCGACTTCGACTGCTGTAGTTCAGGTGAGTGAAAGGACAGTGGGAGACCGACGCTCTGCCGGGGTCATGAAGCAGACAGGTACCATCGAGACTAAAGCGGATGGATTTCCTGTGTCTATCAGATGTGCCAGAGTTGATTCTTATGAAAAAGGCAATAGGAGGTGGGCCTTGTATCAGGTCGCCAAAGGTGCTGATGCCGTTTTTGCTGACTGCGTATATACAGACCGTTATGGTGCTGCAGGTGGCGTGCTTTCCATAATTCCAGGTTGCGGACAGTTCTATAAAGGAGATCCATTGAAGGGTACTCTTTTTCTGGGCGGATGTACTGCAGGAGGAGTGGGAATTGTATTTACAGAAATGCAAAGAAAGGCGTATCGTGCTCAGATCGGCCAGACTCATGATATCAATGTCATCAAGCAGCTTGATGCAAGGTGCAGGAATCTGGGTATTGCAAGAAACGTATGCATCGGTGCGACCGCAGCTCTTTATATATGGAATATAATAGACGGCGCGGTAGCTCCGGGTGCTAAGCGTATTGTATTTACCGGTAATACATTACAATATAATTTCTAAGATCTGATATGAGAAGAATTTTATCGATTTTTATGGCCTTCTGGGTTGTCGCTTCATGTACTGAACCTGTGATAAACACGTTCGGAAGCATCGGTGGAACAGTTCAGGATGCAGAGACAGGGGTATATCTTTCGGGAGTTTCAGTTACAATAAATCCTCTGGGATACTCGCAAGTGACGAATGCAGACGGAACTTTTCAGTATGATAACCTTGAAGTGTCGGAATATACTCTGGTATATACGAAGACCGGGTACGAGACATACAAACATAAGGTAACTGTCAAACCGGGTATTGTTTCTCCTGTTCAGGTTAATCTGGTTCCGGCATCTTCTTCTGTTGTTGTCAGTCCTTCTATTCTCGATTTTGGTACAAAGACCAATGAACTTCAACTTAAGCTTACTGCTGTTTCAGGTAGTGTCCCTTATACTTTGACTGCTTCTAACAGTTGGATTACCCTCAGCAAGACGTCAGGTACAGTTTCAGGAGATGATTATGTTACTGTAGTAGTGTCCAGAAGCGGACTTTCTCCAGCTGCCTATGACGGTAATGTCATCGTAAAGACTGGCGGTAAGGATATTTCCGTATCTGTTAAGATGACTGTAGCAACTTCCGGAGTTCCTTCTGTGACAATAGAGGGTGTGTCAGATGTCACATCAACCGGTGCTGTGGCTTCTGGAAATATTACTATGGTAGGTGATTCAAAGATAAGCCAGTATGGATTCTGCTGGTCTGCAACTAATGAATTCCCCGGGCTGTCCGATCAAAGCAGCAATCTCGGCGACGTGTCTGATGTCAAGTCGTTTACAGCTAAGCTGACCGGCCTTTCTCCTGCAACCAAGTATTATATCCGAGCATATGCTATCAATAGTTACGGTACTTCTTACAGTGACCAGGTTCTGACGTTCACAACTGCTGAATCTGAAAGCGGAAACGAAGGTGGGTCTCAAAATGGAGTTGTCGTTCCTCAGGGACTGATGTCATACTATACGTTTGATAATGAAGATGCTTCTGACCTTACTGAAAATGAGTTGCATGGCAGTCTGATAGGTTCACCTTCATTCATATCCGAGACAATAGACGGCACAGGCAAGGCCTTGAATCTGAACGGAATAAAGGAACAGTATATGTCAATTCCATACAATGTGTTAAGGGCATTGTCGAAGTACTCTGTTTCACTTTGGATAAAGGATTTCTCTCAAGGTGTTGTTTTTAGTGCAGAAGGCGGTAACGATTGTCCTTATCTTTATGTCAGAGACAGCCAAAAGTTCATGTTGGCTAATCATTGGTATATCAATGAACATGCTGATTGGTTTACATTCGCTTATGATTGTACTTCCATCATGTCGGGCGACTGGCATCATATAGCAGTCTCATCAAGTGATGGTAAGATGGTTCTTTATGTTGATGGTACCAAAGTCGACACTATTAAGACGGAATATACACCATCTACTTCAACAAAGATGAGTATTGGTGGATTGGACTATGAAACCCAATCATATATGACAATGAAAGTAGATAATGTAAGGTTCTATCAGAGGACTCTGTCAGATTCTGAAATCAAGAAAATCTATGACGATGAAAAATAAATATATACTTCTTTCAGTGCTACTTGCTGCGACGTCTGCCTGTTTGCCGATTCCGTCTATTGATGATGAGAACGATATTGATTCAGGACAAGAGGTCATCTATCCTGTAGCGACATATACTTTTGAAGGAACAGCAGCTGATATATCTGGTAATGGCTATGATGGTGTACTGAACGGAAAACCGGAATTTATAAACGATACTCCGGATGGTTCAGGTTCAGCACTTAGGTTGAATGGTTTCAAGAGTCAATTCGTAAACATACCATATGCGCTCCTTGCCGGCTTGGAACAATATACTTTCTCAATATGGATAAAGGATTTCTCTCAGGGAGTGATCTTTTCCGGACGGGGCGGTAACGATTGTCCTTATCTTTATGTCAGAGACAGCCAAAAGTTCATGTTGGCTAATCATTGGTATATCAATGAACATGCTGATTGGTATACATTCTCCTATGACTGCACAAACATAATGTCTTCCCAGTGGCATCATATAGCCATCACTTCTGATAAAGGCTCAATTTGCCTATATGTGGATGGAATCAGACAGGATTCATTAAAAAATGAATATTCAGTGTCAACATGTACAAAAGTATATTTAGGTGGTAACGCTGATGGTAAATATGACAACTATATGTCGATGAAGATAGATAACGTCATGTTCTTTGATTGTTGTCTTACTCCAGCTGAAGTAGGCTATATCTACCAAAACAAGTTGTAACTATGAAGAGACTTTATAAGATATTATTAGTAGTATTGTCCATATCATGCGTTTCGGTATCTGCATCAGCTCAGATATCTGGATTCTGGACTGTAAAGGCAAATCTTGATATTGATATGGGATTTGATATCGGCTACATTTTTGCCGAAAGATTCGGTCTGAAGGTCGGAATGTTGTCTGATACGTATCACCCGAAGTCGGATGATGGCAATGTCATCGACCAGTATGAAAAGGCTATGGGAAAGAAATACAGACTGTCATATACAGGTGGACCTATGGTAAAGGTGATGGACTGGATGTGGTTAAGCGCCACTGCAGGATATGGTGAATATGGAGTATATGGCTATAGCCAGAAGAAGGATATGTATGGCATCAAGGGCAAGGTCAAAGGCCTTGAGGTCGGCCTTCAATTTAATTTCATTTTAAATGATTTTGTGATACAGGCCGGTTATGCAACGCTACCTGACGGATTTTCTGCCGGGAAACCACTGCATGATATAACATTCGGTATCGGTATGACTTTCTAAATAAATAAACAGGATGACTAGTAAGTCATCCTGTTTATATTTTACGTCCTTTCCAACGTTCGCTTCTGAGATACCACCAGCTGCATAGCAGCAGCATTCCAGCGTAGACATGTTCGGCTGTCCAGCAGATTGCTACATCAAGTTTCATGATGCCGATGATGACGGTGCAATAGATCATATAGACTGCCAGAGCAACCATCTCCAGCTTGAATGCAGTCTTTGTGCTTCCTGTTCCGGATACAGCCTGGAAGAAGACCTGGCCTCCGACATTGAGGAAATATGACGAGCACATCACCACGACCGCAGGAATGGATGCATTTATCAGGGAAGGAATGTCCGTATAGATTCTTGCTATGGCATCAGGAAAGAGGCAGAAGACTATGATCATTGCGCTTACTATGCCATATGACAGTTTAAGGATACGCTTCACCAGGGACATCACCTTCTCCTGATGACCTTCTCCGATGATGTTGCTGACAAGGGTGCTGCATGTGGCCGAGAAGGCCTGCAGTACGACCCATATCAGTCCGGAGACGCTCCTGGTGATGTTCGAGATCGCCAGAGCCCTTTCCCCCAGATGTTCTATATAGAGGAAGAAGATGAACCAGGTGGAAATCGATATCGTGTTCTGGATCATCGTCCATGAGCATACCGGCATCATGCCCTTGAGTTCGGCTGCGTCGAATCCTGCAGCTTTGTCCAGTCCATATTTCTTCTTGTCACATTTCCTGACGGTATAGACCACGAAGAATATCAGGGAAACGAGTTCTGCGAGGCTTGATCCGATCGCTGCTCCTGTGATTCCGAGGGCAGGAATTCCGAACTTTCCGAATATGAGGATCCAGTTGAATATTATATTGGATGCTACCATGACCACTGAGTTGAGAGTCAGAGTCTTGGTCTGGGTCGTTCCTACATAGAAGGCGCGGAACATCGCAGTGATGAATGCGAAGGCCATGCCGGGAAGACGCCATCTGACGTAACTGAGTGCGGCTTCATAAATCGCTGTGGATGAGACCATCAGCTTCATCAAGGTAGGGGAGAACAATTCGGACAGGACTATCAGCGCTCCTGCGAGTCCGAGGACGAAGTAAAGACCGTTCCAGAAGATCTTTCCTGTCTCCCTGAAGTTGCCTTCTCCGTTTCTTCTGCCAATTATTATCTGCGCTCCGAGACTGAAGCCGAATCCGATCATGAACAGGACCATATAATACACGATGGCTATAGCCGATGCTCCCAGCTCAACCTCCCCGACCCTTCCGAGAAAGGCCGTATCTGTCAGACCGATCATCTGCTCCATCACCAGGCTTATCAGAATCGGATAAGCCACCCTCCAGATATTCCTGTACGAGTATGTTCCTGCTGTCCTTGCTTTCATCGATACGTCTAATGTATTGATTAGCAAACCCTTGTGTTAAATCGCCTGTGTCAGATGGCGCAGGCGATTTTCTGTAAAGCGTTGGTTTTTAATGTTTTATTGTGTTCGGGTCGGAGAGCGTTGTAATAGCCTGCTCTACGGTCAATGCGTCTTCGACGTGGAAGATGCCGCTGCGGCTGCGCTGGAGGCTGTCGAGGTGGGCGCCGCTACCGAGGGCTTCGCCCAGGTCGCGGGCGAATGCACGGACATACGTTCCCTTGCTGCATGCCATCCTCACCACGGCACGTGGAAGCCCCAATGCCGAATTATCCGTAACATTTATCCTTCCTGATGCTCCCTGAATTTTAGTCTCGGCGGCCGTGGCAGCAGAGGTTTGGAAAACGACCCCTCCCACTCCTTCGGAGCGGCCCCCACCCCCTACGGCCAGGGGGGTAGCACGGTTTTCCAAACCTCTGCCACCACGGCTGTCATAACAGAATTCAACCAGCTCCAGTTCGCTGATATTGATTCTGGAAACCCTCAGCAGGTCCTTAGCCGTCGTGTCAATATCCGCCGCGTCGTCTGAACTATGGGACGGAAGTGATGGAGATGACATACCACTCCCAGCTAGGGAGACAGTCCTTGAAGAGGACAGAGGGTCATCGGAATCACTTCGTCCCATAGTTCTGTATAGCTTGCGGGCTAATTCATAGGCTCTCACGCCATCTACAGATTTAGCGCTGAAGAGCGGAGCGATCTGGTCCTGTTCGCCGATGAATGCCGGCAACGCTTCGGCAATCGCCTCGGCAGTTATATGTTCATGCGGGAAGAACCTGTCAATCTCCTTCTCCAGGTCGTATGAAGGGGTAGTGGCTCCGAAAGTGATGCCGGCAACATACTCCTTGTCATGGGACTGGAGCGTCTCGGCAAGCTTTGTCGCCTTGCCGATGCATACAAGCAGCACACCTGTCGCCAGCGGGTCAAGTGTGCCGGCATGTCCTACCTTAAGATTCTTCTTGCCGAAATGACGGATAGCGGCGACCTTGACCTTTCTGATCACGTCCGCCGATGTCCATCTGTATGGTTTGTCGATAGGGATTATTATCCCTTCCGGATAGTCCTCTATGTTTCTGCTCAGAGGAGAAGAATCCGGTCTTAATATCAATGCTTCCAAATCGTATTATTTACAAGGCATCTTGTCGATGCGGGTCTGGTGACGTCCTCCTTCGAAGGTCTCGCCGAGCCATGCATCTGTAATCTCTACAACTG
>JAEIGA010010661.1_pt1 | contig 13941 bp, 17 predicted proteins | sample 9270691 | NCBI WGS metagenome assembly JAEIGA01 (sample SAMN17057246, study PRJNA624740) | gut metagenome | biome: biome; isolation source: fecal sample | host: Bos grunniens | place: China: Xizang | collected 2019 | reverse complement strand
TTTATCAGGCAGGTACTCTTGCAGGTATTAAGGTATACGTTGACCCTTATATGGATTGGGATGACTGCCGTATCTGTATTGGACGCAAGGGTAATGGTAACGAACCGGGTGTTATCTTCATGCCTTACATCTTAGCTGATACAGTATCTATCACTGCTGAAGGTACTATGGCTCCTAAGATGCTCGTTAACTCACGTTACGCTATCGCAGACGCAGGATTCTATCCTGAAGCTCAGTACTTCACTTTCGGAGTATTCTCTGATTTCGGTTTAATCTAATCTTTGATTAGTAGCCTAAGAGGCATCTTGCATCGTCAAGATGCAAATTCCGCCTCTATGTATAAATAAGAACATTAGTTCAAAGCCACTCAATATTGAGTGGCTTTCTTTTTATTTTATGTTTATTATTAATAAAGTAACATTTCTTAATAAAATATGGGCTATAGCATTACTATATTTAATATATAAACATTTTTTACGGTATGAATCATGATGTATTACTATCAAAAGTATTCTATACTACTAGAATAAGGAAAACAATAATATCAAAATTTGAAGCAAATTTAGATAAATATTCAAATATAGTACATTATTTAAAAACTAGATATACAACATTTTTTACGTTCAGAGAAACTATTTTTAGAATATACAATAAATTAGATAATCCAAAATTATGTAGTTATTGTGGAATAGAAATACCATATACTATTGCAAGTGATTATTGTTCAAAAGAACATAAAATATTAGGTAGAAAATTAAACGTTGAGAAATCCTGTTATGAAAAATATGGAGTATCAAACGTCGCAAAGTTGCAAGAAGTAAAAGATAAAATGGTTGCTCATACTGATTATAAAGCTAGAAATGAAAAAAGTAGAAAATCAATGTTAGAAAAGTATGGCGTAGATAATCCGGGTAAAATGAAATCTACAATTGAAGCATCTCATACTAAAGAAGTAATTGAGAAACAAAAAATAAATAGAGAAAAAACTAACATTGAAAGATACGGAAAACCAAATTCTATGCAAAGCGATGTAGCAAAAGAATCGTATAAAAGGACTTGTAATGAATTGTGGGGTAAAGATAATTATTTTCAAACAGATGAATTTAAATCAAAAGTAGATTGGAAAAGAAATGTAGAGAAACAACAAGAAACTAAACGAAAAAACGGAACATTCAATATATCTCAAGAAGAAGAAATATGTCACAAGTTGTTATTAGAATATTATCCTGATGTTGTTTCTCAATATAAATCGGATAAATATAATTTTTTATGTGATTTTTATATACCTAGTATAGATACATATATAGAATATAATGGAACATGGACGCACGGTAAACATCCATTTGATCCGACGTCTAAAGCTGATATTGCTTTAGTAGAAAAATGGAAAGCAATGAATACGTCATATTATAATAACGCCATACGAAACTGGACTGAATATGATGTATTAAAACGAACTATAGCTAAAGAAAATAATCTTAATTATATTGAGTTTTGGAATATTAAAGATGTTTATAAATGGTTAGGTAAAGATTTAACAGATAATCATTTGAATACATTATTTATTGAATATGATAAAGATTGTTTTTTAAGAGAATTAGAGTTTTATAAAGAAAAACAAGGTTCATTAAATGTTCAATATAGAAATAGTCAAATTATTAAACATTATCAACAGAATGTATTTTATAAAACAGAATTAGAATTATGGAAAGATACCGATATTAGACAGAAACTTACTGAAAATAGAATACAATATTTGAATAAATCATTAGAAGATTTAACTGACGAAAATATTTTAGATGGATTTAAAATATCTGGTATTCACTACGGATATAGCAGCCATAATCCTAGATGGATTAAATGGTTTATAGAACATTATAATATTAAATCATGTTATGATCCTTGTGGTGGATGGGGACATAGACTTTTAGGAGCTATAAGTTCTTCGGTAAGTTCTTATATATATAATGACTTAAGTACCGAAACGTATGAAAACATAAAACGGATAATTAAAGATTTTAAGATAAAAAATGTAAAGACATATAATAATGACGTTAATGGATTTATTCCTTCTGAAGAATTTGATGCTATTTTTACGAGTCCGCCATATTATAATACTGAAATATATCCATGTGGTCAATTTGTATCAAGAGAAGAATATGATAAACTAATAGATAATATATTCGATACTTTTTATAATAAAGCATCATGTAAAGTTATGGGATTAGTACTTAGAGAAGATTGTTTACCAGAAAAATATAAAGATAAATCATTAGAACCTAAATGCCTAAGTAGAACACATAAAACTCATCTATCGAAAAATCCTGTAAAATTCAAAGAATATTTATACATATTTAAGAAATGATTTATTGAAGAGTAACAAAAAAGTTACTCTTTTTTGTTATATTAGTTGATAAAAAGTTGATTATTATTATATAAGTTAAAGTATACAAGGGTGAAATTCAAAACCCTTTTAGTTAACTAGACAATAAAAATATACTTAAATATTGACATATGGCAATTCCAGTTCAATTCCAACAGTTTAAGTCTGCAGGTATCTATAGAGTGGTATATGATCGTTCTACAGTTCTTGGTACAGAGGCTGAATTACTTCGTCTTGTTGTAGGTTATTCACCTAAAGGTCCATTCAATACGCCTGTTTACGTTAAGTCTGTTTCGGATTTTAGAGCAATGTTCGGTGGTATTTCAAAAGCTCTTGAAAAAAGAGGATGTTTCTTCCATCGTACTTGTATTCACGCATTAGAGGCAGGTCCAATTCTTGCTCTTAACCTTAAGCCATTTGATACCGAAGAGGTAGGATGCGCAGCAATCAGCGGAGATGGTATTGATACAACTGATCCTAAGTTAGTTACAGAAATTTATGATACTAGTCGTTTCTGGACATTAGAACCTGAAAAACTTAATGACAATCAGTCATATTTCCACATCACAGCAACTGATTCTAAAGAAACTTCAACATCTATCATTGTTAGAAAACCGGCTGATTCTAAAGTAGCTGCATATAACGTTAGTGTTGCTGATTGGTATAATGCTTATAATTTAGTAGTTCCTGATTTCCTTGAGGGATATGAAAGTAGAATGATGAAAGACTTCTTTACAGAGGTTTACGTGTTCAAGGGACAATTTACAGAAGATGTTATTAAGGCAGGAGCTTTAAATAACTATTTTGAAATTACTGAAGGTACACCAGGTACAGATGGTAAAGCTGCGTATTATACAGATGCTGAAGGTGCTATTTATGAAGGAGACGTTACTGAAGTAGAAGGTGAATCTTACAAATCTTCAGATGTTACTGAAGGTGTTGTAAATGAAGGTGCTCAGCCACTTGTTTACCATCCAGAAGTTCCAGCAGTACCTGCAACACCTGCTTCTATAGCTGTTAAGAAGACTATTAAGAACGCATTCGGTAAGGATATGGACGCTCTTGATGCTCTTTATAATGATAATGCATCAGGTGCGCTCGCTCACTATGTAGGTACTCTTATTCCTGAATTAGTAGACCCTAATGTTGGTTACATTTCTATTGATGTACTTATGAATGAGGATTCAGACATTACTAACCTTATGGCTTCTTTAGATGATGATATGCTTTATACTGACGCTGGCGTAGCTGATGCAAAAGTAATGTTTGAAAACTTTGCTGCAACAAACGTTGACAATTTGGCTCCAGTATATCTTGAAGGTTTCACATATCTTTCTGCTAAACCTGAAGACGCTACTTTAGCAAAGAAAGTTGAATGGCAAAACAAGATCTTAGATGTTATTAACGAATATGAAGGTCTTAGAAATGGTCTTCTTTCACAGGCTGAAATCGATTACAGATATATTGTTGATTCATTTGAGACATATCCTACTACAGGTGTTGAGCTTAAATCACAGTTATCATATCTTGCTAAATCTAAGGAACTTTGCTTCGCAATTCTTAACTATCCTTCAGTGAGAGCAATGGTTGCTATGGGTATTGCTTCTAATGGAGTATTTGACGTAGAAGAGGCTGTTAAAGCACTCGTACTTCCATCAGAAAGTAATGGCGCTTCATTCTGTGCATTCTATACTCCACTTAAGTTCTCTGATGGATATGTAGACACAATAGTTCCTTCTGCAGGTCTTGTTTCTAACTTATTCATGGGTAAATACAATGGTCGCTTCGCTTATAGTATTGTAGCTGGTCCTAACTATGGTAATATCTCTTACCAACAATTAGTTGGTCCTGATTACCATTACTCACAGGAAGAACTTCATGTTATTGAACCTTATGGAGTTAACTGTATGATTTATCGTCCTACATTCGGTACATTCATTAACGCTAACCAAACTGCTAAACAGACTCCTAAATCAGCTCTTTCTTCTATCAATGTTCGTGAGCTTGTTATTTACTTACAGTCTGAAATCGGTAAGATTCTTCAGTCTTATCAGTGGGAGTTCAATAATCCTGTAACTCGTAATGCTATCAAGACTAAAGCAGACATTATCTGTGCACAAGCTAAGGCTAATGGTGGAATTCAGCAGTTCTTAAATGTAATGGATGAATCTAATAATACTCCTGATATTATTGACAATGAAATGTGCGTACTTTCTACTCACATCGAACCTGGTCGTGGTATGGGTAAGATGATTCATGAACTTACTATCTACAGAACAGGCGGAATGTCAGCTGTACTTAAAGGAGCATAATTCATAAGGGGCTAGTTCCCTAGCCCCATTTTATTATTAAATAAGAAAAATATAGAATAACTTATATTAAATATGGCACAATTAAATCATGTTCCTCATGTAAGATCAGTAACTGCAGGTAGAAACTATTATGACCCAGTAAATACAGCAATTTTTGAGGTTGAGATTACTTTTCCAGGACTTATCTCAGCAGCAGTAGCAGATAAAGTTGCGTTATTGACTGAACAGATCACTAACGTTGGAGGTCTTGATAATCTTCTTAAGACTCCTGCTGCAGGTCAACAGAAATTCTTTGGTGCAGATGTTTCTTATCTTAATCCAACTCTTGATAATACATATGCTGATATAACAATTGACTTTAACCTCAACTTACGTAGCGTTACTGACAACTATGTATTAGACGCATTCATGCAGTGGAGAAACCTTAACTATAACCTTGGTAATGGTGCTAGATACCTTAAGAAGGATTATGTTGCTCCATACATCCAAATTAAGATGGCTAATAGAGATGGTACTGTTTGGAGAGTGGTTAAACTTTGGGACGTTATGCTTACTGGTGTAACAGGTCTTGATGGTTTAGACATCACATCTAATGAATCCCCTAAACTTCAGTGTACTTTCCGTTCAGACTACTGGGATGACAGTTCTGAAGCTAATCAGAATGTATTTGGTCCAATATATATGGACAATATGGAAGGTGGAGTTAAATATGCTGGTATATCAAATCCTACTTCACAGTTACCATCTAGCGGAGAAGAAGCTGGAGATAAAGGTAAAACAACTAAATCAGGAACTAATACTGCATCAGTTAATCCTGGCAACTAATACAATAGTTGATCTACAGGTAATATTTAGAAGCTGGAATCTGAAATTCCAGCTTTCTTTATGTAGTCTACAAAATATGGTTCTGATTGACGTCAGATTTGTCACCGGGTATTGTCCTTTTACTCCCAGAGATGAAAATTACTAAAAGATATATAATTAATCATCTATAAAATTGAGTGTCCCTAAAGTCATTTAAATTATAATTAAAGATGATTTTAATATTTTATTATTACCTATATTTATAAAAGAATTCTATGGAAATACTAGCAAGTACCAAAACTTTATCGTTTGACGCCGCTGTAGAGCTTTATAATAGTGGTAACGACGATGATAAAGCAATTGCACTATTCTTTTTTAATGAAGAAGATTTAAGAAATAGTTTTGTTGATAACTTCCCGATTGCATTAGAAAATCCTAAAATGACTGCTTGGGAAAATTTCTGCACAAATTATAAACCTAAACACAATGAAGGTGAATGTTATATTAGTTCTACATCAGAAATTAAAGAATCAACTGCGGGAGATGCAGTAAATCATAAAAGCGATAAGAATTTAGTTCCTAATGAACAATATGCGCAAGCTGTTTTAGCACTTACTCAATTATTGCAACTTAGAGAGTTTTATAGACAAGGTTGGAAACCGTCTCCTGATTATACAGATGATTATTATGCAGTTTCAATATGTGTAACTTATGGAGATCCTGACACTGTTATATATAATTTAGAAGTTATTCCATATTCAAAAGATTCTAGTAATATGTTTTCTGAATTCTATGATGTATTTACATTCGAATATGAAGATATCGCTGAAGCATTTAAAGAAAATCATGAAGATCTTTTAATGGAATACGCTAAAATATATCTTTAAAACAAAAGGTTACCAATTAAATGGTAACCTTAACTATTTCATAGGGGAATTTCTGTTCCTCATATATTCCAATTCTTACTTTGCCTTGCCCAGCAATTTTCTGTGTTGAGTATTTCTTATCAAATGTATCTGTAAAGTCATGTAATATATAAGTGTCTTTCATATCAGATAGACCAAGACCTCTACCAATAGATTGTCTATTTAAAGAATCTGATTTGAATGATTCGAACAATACTCCATAACATAGATTATTGAGTGTTATACCAGTACCCATAATAGCATAGTTCGCAACCATTATAGCATTATTGTTTTCTTTAAATACTGTCTTAGCTGTCTTTCTTTCCTTTGATGCTCCATAAACCGCAATAATTGGTCTATCCGGGAATGCTTCTCTAAGTCTATTTACAATATGCTTAATATATTCAGTATGCTGTGCTAGAACTAATGTATTGTTAGGGCATTCTTCTAGAACATCTATAAGATAATTTATACGTTCTTCAAAGAAATGGACAGTCATCACTTCTACATGAAGCTTATTTGCTTTAGGAGAAGAAGTAACAGCGCTCTCAAGAAGCTTCTTATATTTTAACCAATTCTCTTCAGTATCTCCAGTCTTAAATATAGAACGTTTGGCTTCTTCATAAGCAATAGGATATTCTTTCTTATATGCGATAAGGAATTCCGGATTTTCTAGTGGCACCCTTGACTTTCGCTTAGGATTTTTAGGAGTAGGATCTGGTACTTCTATAAATTCACTAAGAGAATATTCTGCGCATCTACACCATGTCTTTAGTTGTTTAATTTTATCTGCATACTTTATCTGATGCTGATATATATGTACAGGAGATATATATCCTTCTTGAATAAGATCATCTGCTGTAATTGTCTGAATCTTTGCACCTAATAAAGAATGAAGACAGTATGCTTCTATAGTGAATGGTTTTGGTAAAGTACCAGTCATACCAAACACCAACTTACATTTCTTCATAAAAGGTTGTGAGATGATAGACTTAATAGAAGATGCTGTTGCTTTATGTGTCTCATCAATAAATACGCAATCATAATCATTAAAGAAATCTGGATTGTATTTCTTATTCTTCTTATCTAGGAAGTTTATTAATGATTGATATGTTGCTATAGTTAAATTAGACGATTCAACAACTTTACCACCAGACCAAATACATTCACCTTTGAAGAATTCTGCATAATCATTAAAGTCTTCAAATCCTTGCTTCACCAGATCAATACCAGGAACAATCATCAATATCTTCTTAACACCAAGATACGTCATTGCATATCTAAATATCATATAAGATATAAGCGTCTTACCTGCTCGTGTAGCAAGCTCGCTTAATGAAATCTTATACTGTAGTACTTTATATGCTGCTTCATACTGATATGGGCGCGGTGTTCTTGACATTCCCCAAGAATCTACAATGGTTTTGAACTCCTCAAATGAATGGGGCAATTCGTTCTTGAACATTGCTGGATCAAGCCCATCAAACTCTATATTATTGTCTTTAAAATATCTCCAAATGGGGTACCACATACCTATAGGTGCATAGAATACTAAGTCGCCAGAAGACTGCCTATATTGCCATAAGAATTCTTGCTTAAACGATATACCCTTAAATGTAGGTAAATAACATATAGGATCTATTTTATTCAATAGGTCCATCAAATTATTCTGAAGTATTGATATATCTAATGGGGTATCTCCCTTAAGGAAAAGATACCTCCTATCCATCGGGGTAAATATAAAGTGTATCATATACTTAAAATAGTTATTTTTATATATAATTTTTAATTAGTTATACATGAGAAACTTTAAAGATATAATATTAGAGAAACTTAAAGTATCAAAATCTGTAGATACTTACGATTCAACTATAATAGAAGAATATGATAAGTTTATAAAAGAAGAATGGACATACAAGAATGATGGATATTCATTAACTTTTATCAAACAAGGAAATATTCCAGAAATTTTTAAATTATCGCTGAAAAATCCTAATGCATACTATAGCAAATTTATATTTAATGTAAAATTTGGCTATAATTCAGAATCTATGAAAACTAATCACCCTAAAGTAATGTTCATTTTTGAAAATGATAAGAATGAAGACCGTAGAATAGTATTATTTATAGATGTTGAAAGAACTCGTTTAGCTAATCTAGATAATATATATGATATTGAAGACTTTTTAGAGAGTGATTTCTATGAAGAACTTAGAATAAATACTGTGGACGGATTTATAGAATTCATTAAAGAAGCAATAAAATTTCCTGCAAAATATGCAAGCAAAGGAAATACAATGGATATAACGTGGTAAATATGAAGAATTTAAAAGACATAATACTAGAGAAGCTTCGAGTATCAAAAAATAATATAAGTAAACCAGAATTAATTGATAGAAATATTGTTTCTTGTACAATGGAATTCTTCTTTAAATGGATTATGGTATTAGACCCAAATAAGTCTTTGACCCAAGCAGATTTTGAGGAGTTTGAAGTTTTAGAAGATGATCATTTACAAAGCGCATTCAAGACATATGAAAACCTTTTTAAATGGTATGAAGATAATAAAGATGAAACTATTGAGGTTACTGTAACCGAAAGTTTAGAAGAATACAAAAATATTTTCTTCTATGATGACATAAAGTTTTGGTTTTATTCTGGAGATAATTTTATTGATACTACTAAATAATGAAGAATTTAAAAGACATAATATTAGAGAAATTAAAAATATCTGCAAATACAGATGTGGTGTCATTTACATATAGTGAATTATGCGATAGTATAATTCGATTTGTTAATACACATACATCTAATGGAGTAGCATATAAATCTAAAACAGAGTATCTTATACATATTAGTAAAATAAAATATTTTGAAGATAATCCATTACTTATTACTAATGAAACTCCAATAGGGTCAGTATTTACACTTCAAGGTTGTAAAGTCGGTACTTTGATATTAAATATAAATGAACCATATATTACATGCTTTACAAAAGGTCGCAGTATGACGCTTAAAGATAAATTCGCAGTAGATAAATCATTTGAAATAACAGAAGAAACGTTTAGTCAAATATTTAATGTTGATGATTTAGAAAAATTATATCAAGTTTTAAATGAAGAAATTTAATCAATATATAATAGAGAAACTTAAAGTATCTAAGAATAATTTTAAAGAATATGACTGGGATGAATTCATAGATTTACTTAAAAACTACGGTAAAGAATTATATCTTGATGAATTATGTTCAAAAACTGATTTAGAATTAAATCGTATTTTTGTTAATGGTTGGAATTGCGATCCATCATATATATATGTTGAAGACAATTATTTAGTATTAATATTATATAATTCTCTAACAGATAGTGATTTTGATAGAACATTAGAAGATTTTTTAGATATTGAAAAACTTTTTAAAGGCGATGATGATTATACTGTTATTGTCCGAAAAATTATAGATTATATTTCAGAATGAAACTATTTAAACAATATATAAGCGAGAAACTTAAAGTATCTATAAAAGAACCAATAAAGTACGACGATTTCTGTAAAACTCGTAAAAGTTTAAGCGACCCAGAAAATGATGTTAGATTGCAATTTTCTAATAGGGGCAAATTCATAGATTTTATAGAATTCCATTTATTAGAAGATGGAGTCATTAATGAGATACCGTTTAAAGATATACCAGGTTCAAACCGATTATTTAGATTTGATGGTAATGATTTTTATGATAATATTATTGATACTCGTGTTGGTCTTATAACTACTGATGTTTTCCCTCCTAAATTTGGAGAAGGATATTGTCGTACAGTAAAATTTATGATAGAAAATTATTCAGATATAATGAATATAAACGTTGAATTATAATGAAAGGATTTAAACAACATATATTAGAGAAATTAAAAGTATCTTCTAAGCACACTATTGTCAAATCAAATTCTTGCTTAGTACGATTAGATTTATTCATTCCATGGTTATATGAGTACAGATATCATGCTTTAGATGATTTGGATGCTATAGATTTAAACCACTCTGATGCACCATTTAAGTCTGAACTTAAGAAATATTTTTCAGATAATGAACAGAAGTTATTTAATTTCTTTTATGATAATGCATATGGTGATAACAATATAATAGAAGTAGAATCTATTGAAAAATATCCAGGAGCATGGGAATTTGAATTTACTATAGATAATATAACATTCAAAACTAATAAGAAATTTAGGTGGCCACTTAATGAATGGAAAACAAAATATCCATTAGATGATTCAGTAGATTTTATAGTTAATGAATCAAAAATAGAAGAGAAATTAAAAGTATCTACTAAAAATTCTATAGACTACCAAGAATTATTTGCATCTGTACTTGATTTATTATGGCATTATGGAGAATTAGATGTCAAACCATTAAATTTAATGTGTTCATATATGCATGATAATTCGCATAAAATACGTTCTATAGATCATATTTATTATAGTGGTGCTCCTAAATCTAAGAAAGAATGGATGATGGTAACATTAGATAATAATGTTTCTGTACGTATTGATGATTTTAACGCATTTAATTCAATAGTATTCTCAAAAACAGATGAACCTACAGAAGAAATATTAAATAAAATATTACATTTAATGAGTAACTAATATGGATAAAAGTATATATAGAGAAAGTTTAGCGGAAGATAGAGATAATTTTATTGATGCATTATTCAATAAGACGGTTGATGTTGCATTAGATAATGTTGATGAAGTTCTAGAAACTCCAGGATTAGTAATTAATCTTGATGAAGTTAATGACTCAGCGTTATCACGTTCAACAGACATTATTGAACATTTATCAGGATATTATTTCGATGAACGATATGTACGTGAGCATCCGTACATTAAGAATAAGATAATGCAAGAAATAGATAATATTAGACGTCTATTGAAGATGCTTGCTATTAATGAGAAAGCGCAAGATAGTCTAATACAATCTATAACATGTAATTTTGGTAAGTCAGCATTATATTCTGCACTAACATCATTACAACAATCAACACTTAATATACAGAAACAATTGAATGAATCTGTTGAAAGTATTGAGAACATATTCCAAAAGATGCAAGAAGAATGTAAAGAGACATTTGATAGTAAAGAGAAAGAAGCACTTGAAGATGGCTCTATTACAGTTAAGGGTACTCGTGAATTCTTAAAACAGATTACTGATCGTCTTAACGGAAATACTAAAAATACCAAAGATGGAACAGTAAATACAGAAACCGGAGAATTACTTGATGAAGATGGAGTAACCCCACTTTCAGAAATTATAGGAAATTAACATATGAAAAACTTAAAAGATACTATATTAGAGAAACTTAAAGTAAATACCAAGAACGTTAAGACACAAACGACTAAGATACCAGATCAAATTTCTAGAAAAGATAGAGAAGAATTTGATAAACTCTGGGAAAAGGTAGCAGAATATGCACATATATGGGATTTGCATGAAGATGACGATTTAGATGATGCTGTAAAATACTATAAAGAAATAGCTGACCCAAAATATTTTAAGAAAGAATTAATATGGGCATATATCTGTATTGTTAAAGGCTATGATTATATGATTGATGACTCTGATGATGAAAAATGGAATGCAGGTTATTTGTCTGATGATTGGGATGAAGTAGATCCTATTGAAGAATTCGTATATAGAGTTATAGAAGAAGCGACTAATTAATATCGAACGAACATTATTTATTATGAGAAAACTAGAAGAATTTGTTAATGAGAAACTTAAAGTTTCTAAAGATGTAGTTACTGATGAAATTACTTATGAAACATTCATGGAAGAATTTCAAAAGTTAAACAATCCAGCAATAAATTTTGCAGACTATATTGGATATTTTAATGGGGATTATCCTAAATTCCAAGCATGGGATGGAATGAATAACGCTTATAGAAAATGTGTTGGTAAGAAATTTAAAAGTATGTATATTGTTACTAATATTGCTGGAAGAAAAGAATTACATGCAGAATTTACTAGAAGAATTAATGGTACAACCGGAATTATAATAGAAAATACTAAAGATTTATATAACTTTCTAGGAGAAGAACAAGTTTTAGAAATCTATAACATCATTAAAGAACGAATTGATTGGCAAAATATATAATCTACTTTATGAAGAAGTTAGAAGAATTTGTTAACGAGAAATTAAAAATAACAAATAATACTCCTAATTATACACACTTCCCAGAAACAAGAGAAGAACTAATTGAAATAATTAGGGAAAAGATAAAGACTGAAGGTGCAGATTGTGACCTTAATTGTATTGACGTTTCTAGAATAGATAACTTTGGAGCGGTATTTGGAAGTTATGGAACAAAACTGTTTAATGGAAATATCAGCAAATGGGATATGAGTAACGCCAAATCATTAAATTCTATGTTTAATGGTTCTATGTATAGTGGAATAGATGGAGGTATTGCTAATTGGGTTGTTTCTAATGTTGAGATGATGGATTATATGTTTAATGGTTCTAAATTCAATTCAGATATTTCTGATTGGAATGTCGAAAAGGTAAGAAGTATGGTATGTGCATTTTACGATTGTCCATTTGAACAAGATATTACTAAATGGAATCCAAAATCTATCGAGCACCACGGATTTTCAAACACATTCCAATATTGCCCATTAAAAATTAAAAAGAAATTGCCTAAATGGTATAAAGCAAGGTTTTAATATAAAAGCTCTACATTATGTAGAGCTTTATTCATGTATACTGCAATTATCAAATATATTGTTCTTTACGTAATAAGTAACTATTCGCATGTATGCTTCACCCCATGTCAAATACATTTCGGTTGATACGGGAGGATCTACTTCATCATCAACAATATTATCAATCAAAATGTCTCCATCGAATCTAAGAATATGATTCATATATTCATTATATGGGATCGTTTCAATAACTCCATCATCAACTAACATCTTCTCAACCCAATTTATGAACATATCTTTCATGTCATATTTTGAATTTAATGTTAAGTTGTTTTCACGTTCATTTAGACTATTTCGATGTTTAGCAAACTCTTCTAAAGACATTCTAGAAATATGACCTTTAGATACTTTAAGTCTTTCTAATATATGTTGTTTTAGTGGTTTCATTTACGAAAGATAATCTTTTATTTTTTTTCTCCAATACTCATCAATGCATGATACATATTCATCCCAATTAGTGACTCCAATTGAATTAAATTCGTTATTAACATAAACTAAAAAGAATATGACTGGACCATGGTCGTCGTTTCCTTCTATAAAGCCCATTCTATGTATTTCTTCATTATCATATTTTTCCCAACCTTTAAATTCTGGATTATCTTTTGGTACATGCAATATTGGTCTACCACCTAATTTTGTAGAACAAGGAAATGTATCACCTGATTTTGTCTTATTTCTAAATAAATCGATTAATTCTTCAAATTCAGAATCTCGATTTTTAGAAACCTTAAGTCTTTCTAAAATATGTTGTTTAAATGTCTTCATATATTAAAAATAAAAG
>JAEIGA010010660.1_pt1 | contig 13941 bp, 15 predicted proteins | sample 9270691 | NCBI WGS metagenome assembly JAEIGA01 (sample SAMN17057246, study PRJNA624740) | gut metagenome | biome: biome; isolation source: fecal sample | host: Bos grunniens | place: China: Xizang | collected 2019 | reverse complement strand
TTTACGCGAAAGCATATACAAGTTTTGGAGCTGGCCAATTGGAGTGATAAACAATCAGTAGATTTGCGCATCGTGTTGAATGGCCTCTCGATTGAGGCAAAAGGGCTCGTGGATACGGGGAATCAGCTGATGGACCCTCTAACTGGAAGTCCTGTATGCATAATTTCGATTCACGGGAAAGAAAAGCTTCTTCCAAAAGAAGTTGTGGGGATGATTGAGAAGGGTGTAGAAAAAATGAGCCTTAATGATGAAAAAATGCCGATTGGATGGCAAGAGAAGATGCGGATTATACCTTGCAGGGTTGTTGGCGAGGATAATCAGCTTCTGATTGGGTTTAAGCCAGACGCACTCTATATTAACGTTTCGGGAGAATACAAGGAAACATCCAAATGTGTGATTTCTTTTACAAAGCAGCAGCTGTCAAACGATGGGAAATTTGATGCCATTATACATCCGAAGCTCGTGCCGGTATCAAGTACGGTCCATGCCTCATAAGGGTGCCAAACCAAGGGAAAGGGCGGTCCTGGAAATGAAAAATATTCGATTCAAGATATCATACTATTGGACAAAAATATTAGTGAAGCTGAGAATCAAATCAAAAGAAGTTTATTATATTGGGGGAAGTGAAGCTCTCCCTCCGCCATTAAGCAAGGAAGAAGAACAGATACTCATTCATAAGCTTCCAAAAGGGGACGAAACCGCGAGAGCCATCTTGATTGAGCGTAATCTCAGGCTTGTCGTCTACATAGCGAGAAAATTTGAGAATACAGGCATTAATATTGAAGATTTGATTAGCATAGGCACAATTGGATTAATAAAGGCAGTCAATACGTTTAATCCAGAGAAGAAAATAAAATTGGCTACTTATGCCTCGCGCTGCATTGAGAATGAAATCCTGATGTACCTGCGGCGCAACAGTAAAACACGGTCAGAGGTTTCCTTTGATGAACCGTTGAACATCGATTGGGATGGAAATGAGCTGCTGCTTTCAGATGTGCTTGGAACGGATGATGATATCATTACGAAAAACCTGGAATCCTCCATTGACAGAAAGCTTTTGTCAAAGGCGCTTGATCAATTGAATGATCGCGAGAAACAAATTATGGAGCTTCGGTTCGGTTTGGTCGGCGGCGAAGAAAAGACGCAAAAAGATGTTGCTGACATGCTTGGTATTTCGCAATCGTATATTTCAAGATTAGAAAAGAGAATAATTAAACGTCTGCGCAAGGAGTTTAATAAAATGGTTTAATCAGACCATTTTATTTTTTTTTCCCAATAGGGTAATGCTTCGGCTATAGACCCTCCAAAGTGTAAGAAAATATTTATGAGCGCCTGTGTTTCTGTCTGTGCCTGTGTTCATTGAATCAACTGCTTTATGACATTAAGTTTCTTCTTTTTTTATATGAATATAATTTCTTCCCGGGGAGATACTTTACTTTGTACATCAGTTCCTGCTAGGAGGGAATGGATTGACTCGAAACAAAGTAGAGATATGCGGTGTGGATACATCCAAATTACCAGTATTAAAAAATGAGGAAATGCGGGAATTGTTCAAGCAGATGCAGGCAGGCGAGAAAAGCGCCAGGGAAAAACTCGTCAATGGGAACTTGAGACTTGTGTTAAGTGTCATCCAGCGTTTCAATAACCGCGGCGAATTCGTCGATGACCTATTTCAGGTCGGATGCATTGGGCTGATGAAGTCCATTGACAACTTCGATTTGAGCCAGAATGTTAAATTCTCAACGTATGCAGTGCCAATGATTATAGGAGAGATTCGCAGATATTTGCGCGATAATAATCCAATCAGGGTTTCCAGATCGCTCAGGGATATCGCCTATAAGGCTCTCCAGGTAAGGGAGAGATTGACGAGTGAAACATCAAGAGAACCGACATCTGAGGAAATCGCGAAAGAGCTTAATGTTACTTATGAAGAAATTGTCTTTGCGCTTGATGCCATTCAGGACCCTGTATCCTTGTTTGAGCCAATCTACAATGATGGCGGAGACCCTATTTATGTCATGGATCAGCTGAGTGATGAGAAGAGCAAGGACAATACGTGGATTAATGAGATTGCGCTGAAAGATGGTATGAGACGTCTTAATGAGCGGGAAAAAATGATTCTGAAAAAGCGCTTCTTCCAAGGAAAAACCCAAATGGAAGTGGCGGAGGAAATCGGGATTTCCCAAGCGCAAGTATCCAGGCTTGAAAAGGCGGCCATTCGCCAAATGAACAAAAACATATGAAATCATAAATACTAAAAAGCATGGGCAAGTCTATTTGCCCTGATTTTCCAGGATCCGGCTGCATGCGGGAAGACTGGAAGGACGTTTTTTCATCTTGCTGGAAGAGGGCGCTTGCTCCCTTCCTTTTTTTATGTTGGCTATGTGTTTGATGATGTGATATACATGGGAATATATAAAAGGATTGTGTCTAAAAGCATACCAGCCGCAGTTCTGTGCCTGAATGGTACAGCATATACTTTCATAAATCCCTTTATGTGAATAGGTGGTATTAGACATGATTAAAATATCGGAATTCCAAGTGAAGGATATCGTCAATACACTTGATGGAAAGCGGCTCGGGAATGTCGGGGATATCGATATTAATTTGCTTACAGGAAGAATTGACAGCATCACTGTCGGGACAGGAAGGATGCTTTCTTTCTTGAACAAAGAAGAAGAAATTGTCATCCCTTGGAGTAAGATTAAAATGATCGGGGAAGATGTCATCTTGGTAGAGTATCGCCTTTAGGAGATCTTCCAACCTAATGAAGCGCAAAACGACGGTTTATGATAAAATGAAAGAAAAAGTCAAGGAGTTCACTAGTGGAATCATTTGTACAAACCTCTGAATCAATTCTATCGATTAGACCATGGACAGAAGGGCATCCCGATCTCGTGGCAGGTTTTACGACAAAGAATGGCGGTGTCAGCAAGGGCCATTTCAGCTCGATGAATCCCGCCTTTCATGTTCAGGATGTAGCTGGTGATGTCGTCAGTAATCGAAAAATATTAGCTGAGAGGATTCGTGTTCCAGCTGAGAAATGGGTAGGGGCCGAGCAAACGCATGAGACCAATATCGCTAAGATAACAGCTGAGCATGCGGGATCAGGGGCTTTGGACTATGTCTCTGCCCTAAAGCAAACGGACGGATTGTATACAAGAGAACGCGGTGTTCTGCTGACTCTCTTGTTTGCTGATTGCGTACCGGTGTTCTTTTTTGCTCCGAAGCATCACCTGATTGGAGTGGCTCATGCCGGATGGAAGGGCACTGTTGGGGGAATCTCAAAAGCAATGGTCGAAAAGTGGACAAGTGTGGAAGGTGTTCCGCTAGAGGACATATACGCCGCGATTGGGCCTTCAATTTGTCCGAAATGCTACATGGTCGACAAAAAAATAATTGACTTGTTAGCGCTAATACTAGAAGATGAGACAAAAACCGCTTATAATCAAATTACAGACACACAATTTGCGCTTGATTTAAAAAAGGCAAATGCGTTAATTCTTCGTAAATCCGGTATCTTGAATAAGAACATCATAACATCTGGGTTATGTACTGCTTGCGACGAATCGCTCTTTTTCTCCCATCGCAGAGATAAAGGGAGAACAGGGCGGATGATGGGTTTTATTGGCTTTAAGGAGGAATGAACGCCATGGAAGTAGCCAGCAATTTACATACTATTAAAAAGCGCATCAGTGAGGCGGCGGAGCGGGCAGGACGTCACCCCGATGAGATTAAGATCATCGCCGTGACGAAATACGTCACACCCGAACGTGCTAAAGAAGCATTTGAAGCAGGAATCCATCATCTTGGAGAAAACCGTTCGGAGGGTATACTCGCTAAACGCGAGGCCTTTAATGAGCAGCCGATATGGCATTTCATCGGTTCACTTCAAACAAGAAAGGTCAAGAGCATCATCGATAAAGTTAATGTTATTCATTCGCTTGACCGCATCTCGCTGGCAGAAGAGATTCAAAAGAGAGCAGAAAAGCCTGTCGATTGTCTCGTTCAGGTTAATGTCAGCGGCGAAGATACTAAACATGGTATACCCCCTCAAGAAACAATGGAATTTGTAAATCAACTTGCAAACTTTGATAAAATAAGAATAATTGGTTTAATGACAATGGCTCCGTTAACCGATAATCAAGATGAAATACGTCAATGTTTCAAAGAATTAAAAGAATTGCAAGTTCAAATACAGAAGTTATTGTTGCCGTTTGCCCCTTGCCGCGAATTATCAATGGGAATGTCAAATGATTTTGAGATTGCCGTTGAAGAAGGTTCAACCATGGTCAGAATTGGAACTGCTTTGGTAGGGAATGAATAAGAGAGAGGTGTAAAATATGTCAATCGTATCTAAAGTGAAAACTTTTTTCGCTCTTGATGATGAAGAATATGAATATGAAGAAGAATATGTAGAAGAAGAAAAAACACCCATGAAAACAAATAAATCAGCTGTCCAACCGCATAAGCAGCAAAATGTTGTCAGTTTACAAAGCATCCAGAAATCATCTAAGTTAGTATTGCTTGAACCTAGGGCATATGCTGATGCTCAGGAGATTGCCGATCATCTCAAAAATCGCCGCGGCGTCGTGGTTAATCTGCAAAGGATTTCTCCAGACCAGGCTCGCCGTATCGTAGATTTCCTAAGCGGTACAGTGTATGCGATTGCTGGAGATATTCAGAGGATTGGCTCGAATATCTTCTTATGTACTCCTGAGAATGTTGATGTTTCTGGTTCCATTTCTGGTTATGCGCAAGAGGATGAGCTGGAGGATGTAAGGTGGTAGGTAATTAAATGGATTTAATTTTTGGTATTGCAGGTTCATTAATAGAATTATACAGTTGGGCATTGATCATCTATATTTTAATGTCCTGGTTCCCGGGTGCGCGTGAATCGAGCATTGGTTCATTCCTTGCCCGTATATGTGAGCCGTTTCTTGACCCGTTCAGGAAGATTATCCCGCCGCTTGGCATGATTGATATTTCTCCGTTAGTGGCCATTCTCGTATTAAATTTGGCGGCTCGCGGAATTATCGCTTTGCAATATTATTTCTAGAAACTGTATGCTCCCGAAGCTCGGGAGCTTTTGTTTTTCATCAAGGAGGACAGGAATGAATGGATATTTATCAGCATTTTCGTCCGGAGGAAAAGGACTTTATCGACCAAGTCCTTGGCTGGGCTGAGCAGGTAAGGGAGCAATATGCGCCCAAATTGACGGATTTCTTAAATCCGCGCGAGGCGGAAATCATTCGAATGCTCATTGGAAAGGGCGGAGACGTCCTCGTATCCTTTTTCGGAGGGGCAGACCATGCCGAAAGGAAACGAGCAATATTTTATCCGGAGTATTACACGCCTGATGAGGAAGACTATGAGATTGCTTTTTACCAGCTATCATATCCATCTAAATTTACGACGATCGACCATCGGCAGGTGCTTGGAACACTGATGTCGCTCGGCTTGAAAAGAGAAATGTACGGCGATATATGGATTGAAGGAGAAACGGTTCAGTTTGCGGTCGCTAAGACGATTTCTGCCTATGTGGAGGCTAATCTCTCAAAAATCGGCAATGCGGGTGTGAAATGTGAGCCAATCAGCTCGGAACGTATCATTGCAGTGAAAGAGACTTGGAAGGAGACGGCGATTACATCCTCCTCTCTCCGCCTGGATAATGTTGTCGCAAATGCGGTCTCCTTCTCCCGCCAAAAGAGCCAAATGCTCATTGGACAAGGGCGCGTAAAGGTAAATCATCGCCAGATAGAATCCGTTTCATATGAATTGAAGCAAGAGGACATTATTTCCATAAGGGGGACAGGACGAATCAAAGTACTCGCCATTGAAGGGAAAACCAAAAAGGATAAATGGAAAATCGTCATAGGATTACAAAAATAATTGAGAAATTAACAGGTTTATCACCATTCGTGTCGAAAGCATAGTATAATATTGTTGATAATACTTAGTATTCGGAGGTGCAGTATATGCCATTATCACCGCTAGACATACATAATAAGGAATTCGGCAGAGGGTTCCGCGGTTACGATGAAGACGAAGTAAATGAATTCCTCGACCAGATTATTAAGGATTATGAGTTGGTCATTAGAGAAAAGAAAGAATTAGAAGACAGAGTTACAGAGTTGGAACAGCGCCTTGAGCACTTCTCGAGTATCGAGGAGACTTTGAATAAATCCATCGTGATTGCACAAGAAGCTGGAGAGGATGTTAAACGCAACTCTCAAAAAGAAGCAAAGCTCATTATGAAGGAAGCAGAAAAGAACGCTGACCGCATTGTGAACGAAGCTCTCTCCAAGGCTAGAAAGATTGCGATTGAGATTGAAGACCTGAAAAAGCAATCAAAAGTATTCAGAATGCGCTTTAAAATGCTTGTTGAGGCTCAGCTTGACCTTTTAAATAGCGAGGATTGGGACAAGCTTCTTAAATATGATGTTGACGCGACAGAGCTTAATATTAATTTAGAAGAAGAAATGTAAGGTCCTCTTGACTTTTAGGGTCATTATTGAATATAATACTTTCACGAATCAAATGATAATATTACAAAACGAAGACGGGAACAGTACGTGAGCCAATCTTTTTAAGCGAGCCAGGGCAGGTGGGAGCCTGGTAAAAGACGCTGCATGGAAAATCATCCCCGAGTCCGTTTTCGAAAGCTCTCGATGAGTGAGTAGGGATCGGCGAGTCATTCACGTTACGAATTCCAAGCGGAATACCATGTGAGAAATGGTATTCTATAAGGGTGGTACCGCGGAAAATCAAGCCTTTTCGTCCCTTTACCGGGATGAAAGGGCTTTTTGTATTTTAATAAAGATTCTGACGAGTGTTGGAATCTCGACTGGAGTGAATGGAATGGAATTAAAAGACACATTGTTAATGCCGAAGACAGAGTTCCCGATGCGCGGAAATCTGCCAAACAGAGAACCTCAAATGCAAGAAAGATGGAATGAGGAGGATATTTACAAACAAGTGCAAGAGCGCACGAAAGATCTTCCGAAATTCATTCTTCATGACGGCCCCCCATATGCGAACGGAAACATCCATATCGGGCATGCGATGAATAAGATTTTAAAGGATTTCATCGTTCGCTACAAATCCATGAGCGGATATAATGCTCCATATGTACCAGGCTGGGACACACATGGCCTTCCAATTGAAACAGCCCTCACCAAAAATAAGAAAGTAAACCGCAAGGAAATGTCCATTGCTGAATTCCGCAAGCTCTGTGAAGAATATGCATACACGCAAATTAATAATCAGCGCGAGCAATTCAAGCGCCTTGGTGTAAGAGGGGATTGGGAAAATCCGTACATCACACTTAAGCCTGAATATGAAGCAGAGCAAATCAAGGTATTTGGTGATATGGCGAAGAAAGGCTATATCTATAAAGGCCTTAAACCTGTTTATTGGTCTCCATCAAGCGAATCAGCACTTGCTGAGGCGGAGATTGAATACCATGATAAGAAATCTGCATCTATCTATGTGGCATTTGATGTGAAGGATGGAAAAGGAGTTGTGCCGGAGGATGCGAAATATATTATCTGGACTACAACACCTTGGACAATACCGGCGAACCTTGGGATCTCCGTACACCCTCGCTTGAATTATGTGGTTGTGAACGTTGAAGGAACCAAATACATCGTTGCGGAAGCATTATTGCCAGCTGTTAAGGAAACGCTCGGCTGGGAAACAGCAGAAGTTGAGAAAACGGTTAAAGGAAGCGAGCTTGAATACACGGTTGCTAAACATCCTTTGTATGGCCGTGATTCCCTCGTAATGAACGGGGAGCATGTTACGACTGACGCTGGTACAGGCTGCGTTCATACAGCACCGGGCCATGGGGAAGATGACTTTATCATCGGTCAGAAGTACAATCTAGGCGTTCTTGCCCCAGTAGATGAGAAAGGCCATATGACAGCTGAAGCACCTGGATTTGAAGGTTTGTTCTATGATAAAGCGAATAAGGAAATCACGGATAAACTAGCGGAAAATGGCGCATTGCTTAAGCTAGATTTCATTACGCACTCCTACCCGCATGACTGGAGAACGAAAAAACCAACTATCTTCCGTGCGACGGATCAATGGTTTGCATCCATTGACCAAATCAGGGAGCAGCTGCTTGAGCAAATCAAGGCGACGAAATTTGTTCCGGCATGGGGAGAAACACGTCTCTTCAATATGGTGCGCGACCGCGGTGATTGGTGTATTTCCCGCCAGCGAGCTTGGGGTGTTCCAATTCCGGTCTTCTATGCAGAAAACGGAGATGCTATCATCACTGATGAGACGATTGAACATGTGGCACAATTATTTAGAGAGCATGGCTCAACGGTTTGGTTTGAAAGAGAAGCGAAAGATCTTCTACCTGAAGGTTTCACACATGAAGGAAGCCCGAACGGCAAATTCACGAAGGAAACGGATATCATGGACGTTTGGTTTGATTCCGGTTCATCCCACCAATCTGTTCTTGAAGCTAGAGAGGACCTCGAAAGGCCGGCTGACCTATACTTGGAAGGTTCTGACCAATACCGCGGCTGGTTTAACTCATCCTTAACGACGGCTGTTGCTGTTACGGGCAAGGCTCCTTATAAAGGCATCCTATCTCATGGCTTCACGCTTGATGGAGAAGGCCGCAAGATGAGTAAATCATTGGGCAACACGGTTGACCCGCTGAAGGTTATCCAGCAAATGGGTGCGGACATCCTGCGCTTATGGGTAGCGAGTGTGGATTACCAGGCAGACGTCCGTGTGTCTGATAATATCTTGAAACAAGTATCAGAAGTGTACCGCAAGATCAGAAACACCTTCCGTTTCCTATTAGGCAACTTGAATGGATTCAATGCTGCTAGTGATGCGGTAAGCTATGAAAACCTCCGTGAAGTTGACCAATATATGCTAATCAAGCTTAATCGTTTGGTCGAGCAAGTACAAAATGGATATGATCGCTATCAATTTGCTGATGTCTACCATGGCATCAATAATTTCTGCACACAGGACTTAAGCTCCTTCTACCTGGATTATGCAAAAGATATCCTCTATTGCGATGCTGAAGCAAGCACTGGAAGAAGAGCCATTCAAACGGTCCTTCACGAATGCCTGATTAAGCTCGTTAAGATGATTGCACCGATTCTGCCGCATACGGCTGACGAAGTATGGGGCTTCATCCAGGACGAAGAAGAAAGCAGCGTTCAATTGACAGATATGCCATCTGTTGAAGCATATGAGAATGCTAAGGCAGTTGAGGAGAAGTGGGATCGTTTCATGGATCTTCGCGATGATGTCTTAAAGGCGTTAGAAGAAGCGCGTAATGCTAAAGTCATCGGCAAATCGCTCAATGCAAAAGTTACGCTGTATGTTGACGAAGAAATGAAGGATTTACTGGCAGCAATCAAAGAGAGCCTTGAACAATTATTTATCGTTTCTAAAGTTGAGCTTGCTGGTTCGGTATATGGTGCGCCGGATAACGCTCTTAAATTGGAGCATGCCGCTATTCTGATTGAAAAGGCAGAAGGCGAAACATGTGAACGTTGCTGGAACATCAGTGAAGAGGTTGGCGCAGTGGAAAATCATCCAACCCTTTGCAAACGATGTGCAGCAGTCGTAGATGCTGAATATCCTCAATTAGGATAAGGATGTAGAATCTATTAGGCCCTTTCATATGAGCAGAAAGGGCCTATCTGTTTATCCAGGTTCGTTTTTTGCCGGATGGTATGCTACAATTTTTATGCATGGTTAGGATATTATAAGGAGGCAGGGGGCGTTTGTAAGGTGTTGCGTTTATATTACGGCATTGCCTTAGGAATCATTTTGGTCGACCAATGGTCAAAATGGCTGATTGTGAAATATATGGAGTATGGGGAAAGCATCCCTGTTATTGAAAACATCTTCTACATAACATCGCATCGTAACCGAGGAGCAGCATGGGGAATCCTGCAAGGACAGATGTGGTTCTTTTATATCGTGACGGCAATAGTCATTGCCGGTATTGTGTATTATATAAAAAAATACGCCGCTGATAAGCTAACAGGGGTTTCGCTGGGCCTTATATTAGGAGGGGCTATCGGAAACTTCATCGATCGCTTGTTCAGACAAGAAGTAGTGGATTTTTTCCACGTGTATATTTTTTCATACAGCTTCCCGGTATTCAATGTAGCGGATGCTTCATTATGCATCGGTGTCGTTTTGCTGATTATCGCGATGTTTATGGAAGAAAGAAGAGCTAAGGAGTTAACGAATGGACAATCACAAGATACAAATAAATGAAGAACAAAAAGGGCATAGACTAGATAAGATTCTATCCCTCATCAATGAAGAATGGTCACGCTCACAGGTGCAGCAATGGATTAAATCAGGAAATGTATTGGTAAATGGAACTTCCTCTAAAGCCAATTATAAATGCCAGGAAGGCGATGTCATTGAGGTTACAATCGAGGAGCCGGAAGAACTCGATGTTACGCCTGAAGATATTCCGCTTGATATTTATTACGAGGATGCGGATGTCATCGTCGTGAACAAGCCGAAGGGGATGGTTGTGCATCCAGCTCCGGGGCATACGAGCGGTACGCTTGTTAATGCGCTTATGCATCATTGCAAGGATCTATCAGGGATTAATGGTGTCATGCGCCCCGGTATTGTCCATCGCATCGATAAGGACACCTCAGGCCTTCTAATGGTTGCAAAGAATGATATGGCCCATGAGAAATTGGTCAAGCAGCTTCAAGAGAAAACGGTGACGAGAAAGTATAATGCACTCGTCCATGGCGTTATCCCGCATGATGCCGGCACGATTGACGCTCCGATTGGACGTGATAAGCGCGATCGCCAAAGCATGACTGTAACGGATGAAAATTCTCGCCATGCGGTGACACATTTCCATGTGCTTGAACGCTTCCGTGATTTCACATTCATTGAATGCCAGCTTGAGACTGGACGAACTCACCAGATTCGCGTTCATATGAAATATATTGGCTATCCTCTTGCAGGTGATCCTAAGTATGGACCGAGGAAGACGGTTGATTTGAATGGACAGGCATTACATGCAGCGGTTCTCGGTTTTGTTCATCCAAGAACAGAGGAATATTTAGAATTTGAAGCGCCTCTTCCTGCTTACTTCATCGAATTTTTGGAAACATTACGAATTGACCGTTGACAAGTACATGGAAGTGAGAGTATGATATTTGTAATTGAATAAGTCCTTTAAAACGGTCCAGAGAGGCTGAAAAGGTACGTGACGATACTTGAACATGGGAGAACTATGCATTTTTCTATGTGTATTTAAACTATATCCTTTTGCCTCTGGCAAAAGGATTTTTTATTTTTCTTAGAAAGGATGCTTCGAATGATAGAAAAAGCTACTTTGCTTGATGATAAGGCTATAGCGAGATCGTTAACACGGATCGCTCATGAAATCATCGAGAAGAATAAAGGTGTGCAGGATTGCGTGCTTATTGGAATCAAGACGCGCGGCATTTTCCTTGCGAAGCGGCTTGGAGAGCGCATCGCAGAAATTGAAGGAAAGAGCATCCCTGTCGGGGAGCTGGATATTACGCTTTACCGTGATGACTTAACGAAAAATACGGACAGCGGAGAACCAGAAGTGAAAGGTACCGATGTATCCTTCTCAATCGAGGATAAGAAAGTCATCCTTGTCGATGATGTTCTTTATACGGGCCGAACCGCACGGGCAGCACTAGATGCACTTGTTGACCTCGGACGGCCGAGCCAGATTCAATTGGCAGTATTGGTTGACAGAGGACACCGCGAACTGCCGATTCGTGCTGACTATGTAGGCAAGAATATTCCTACTGCTAAAAATGAAAAGATTGTCGTGAAACTGAAAGAAATGGATGGCGGCGAACAAGTTGCCATTTATGAATAATAAACATCCTTTTTAATCGCAGTCCAGAGAGGCTTGCAAAGAGGAGAGTTCAGTAAAAAAATTAATATGCTTGAATTCTTCTCCTCGAACATCTTGTTTTTTCTTATATTAGAGGAGGCTTACTAATGGAAATGAACGAAACAACCCAAAAACAGGTGGACATCCGGCTCGATGTCCAGGAAAGACCAACATTGAAACAATGGTTTACCTTGAGCCTGCAGCATCTATTCGCCATGTTCGGAGCAACCGTACTTGTGCCAATCCTGACTGGCCTTGATCCGGGTATTGCTTTATTGACAAGCGGTGTCGGCACACTCGCATACATCTTGATAACAAAGGGTCAAATTCCAGCGTATCTCGGTTCATCCTTTGCTTTTATCGCTCCGATTACCCTATTGAATGAGAGCAGCGGGGTAGGGTCAGCACTTGTCGGAGGATTCTTAGTCGGTGTCGTTTACGCGCTTGTCGCCTTGTTTGTTAAGGCAGTCGGCCCGAAATCTATCTTGAGATTCCTGCCGCCGGTTGTTGTAGGTCCAGTTATTATGGTCATTGGTCTTGGCCTTGCTTCCACAGCGGTGAATATGGCCATGTATGAAGATACATCTGCTGAAGTACTTGTTTACAGTTCAACCCATTTTACGGTCGCACTCATAACGCTGGGCATTACCATCTTTTGCTCAGTAGTTCTTAAGAACTTCCTGTCGCTAATTCCAGTCTTGATTGGAATTACCGGCGGATATATCGCATCCTTATTCTTCGGAATTGTTGATTTCCAAAAAGTAATCGATGCTCCTTGGTTCCAAATACCAAATTTCACAGTCCCATTCGTGGATTACACACCACATTTAACGTGGGAAATCATTCTGATGATGGTACCAATTGCGATTGTTCCTATCTCGGAGCATATCGGAGGCCAATTGGTGCTCGGTAAGATTGCTGGCAAGAATTTCGTCGAAAAACCTGGTTTACACCGTTCCTTATTCGGTGACGGGATCTCTATCATGATTGCTTCATGCCTAGGGGGACCGCCGAATACGACTTATGGTGAAAACATCGGGGTTATGGCCTTAACACGTGCTTTTAGTGTCTATGTCATTGGAGGAGCCGCCGTGTTCGCTATCGCTTTCGGGTTTATCGGGAAAATTTCAGCATTGATCCTCTCCATACCATCTGCGGTTATGGGCGGAGTATCTATCTTGCTATTCGGAATTATCGCTTCAAGTGGGCTGAGAATGTTGATTGACAGCAAAATTGACTTGTCCGTCAACAGAAATTTGGTCATATCATCTGTCATCTTAATCATTGGTGTCGGCGGAGCATTCCTAAAGCTTACGGAGAATGCCTCCATTTCCGGAATGGCCCTAGCTGCCATCGTCGGTGTCATCCTAAATCTTATATTGCCTGGAAGAGAGAAAATGTCAACTGAACGTTAAAGCAGTGAACACCTTTCAAAAACAGGGATAAGGTTTAAGGAGACAAATCCAATGAGAAGTACGTGGATTTGCACCTATCCAAAAGGCCCTGATTCGACTTATTCGAATGAGGGCCTTTTTTATAAATACGATGTAAACAGAAAAATTTGGAGAATAGATAAGAATAGGAAGGATGGGAAAGATGAAACATTTATTAACCATGAATGATCTATCAATCGAAGAAATCTCGAGGCTGCTTTCAGATGCAGAGCAATTTGCAAAAGGTGAAGCATGGCGGCCAAAGAGAAACCACTTCATATCCAATCTATTCTTTGAGCCAAGCACAAGGACGAAATCAAGCTTTGAAATGGCTGAAAGAAAATTAGGTCTGGAAGTCATTCCGTTTGAAGTCAATACATCAAGTGTTTTAAAGGGGGAAACCCTCTACGATACTGTGAAAACCTTAGAATCAATCGGAGTAGATTCAGTCGTCATTCGTCATAGTGAAGATAATTACTTTGCCAAATTAATACAGGATGGTGTATATTTATCCATAATGAATGCTGGAGATGGATGTGGGCATCATCCAACACAGTGTTTATTGGATTTACTTACAATCAAGCAGGAATTTGGTCAATTCAAAGG
>JAEIGA010010659.1_pt1 | contig 13942 bp, 29 predicted proteins | sample 9270691 | NCBI WGS metagenome assembly JAEIGA01 (sample SAMN17057246, study PRJNA624740) | gut metagenome | biome: biome; isolation source: fecal sample | host: Bos grunniens | place: China: Xizang | collected 2019 | reverse complement strand
TCTTCAGCTTTAATAGCTCTTGTAACATTCTTACCTAAGTCATGATGAGTTATAGAAGTTCCGTTGAATATATCATGAAGGACAGTTTTATTTACATTTACTTTTTTAGCCAACTTCATTACTTCTTCATGCAACTCTTTATCATGATAGCCTATATGAGTATCTCCCATCACCATTACAGTATCTTTCATCTTTTTTATACTTCCATCAGGAAGGTACTCTACACCTAAATCTGTTAAAGTGCCTTCTTCTGAAGCTTGAGCATGTCTAAAATGAAAAATATTTTCATTTTCAACTTCTATAAGAACAACTCCATAAGTATGGTCATTCTCTGCTAAAGTTGAAGTACGCTTAGACATATATCTATCATTATCATAGTCATTTACTGTAATAGCTCCAGTAGTCATAAGAGCTGGAGGAATATCGTAGTGCATATTAGGAATGTACTTTAAAAACACTTTAGGTGAAGCTACTATTATAGAAGCCTGCCTGTTAATAGGAAGTCTATCTAAACCTGTCAAAGGATTTATTTGCTTTGCAGAAACCTTTATAGCACACAAACATAAGTTCTTGTTTAAATATGTATCTTTAAATACTACTCTAAAATCTTTTAAATCAGAACTCAGTTCAATAGGAGCTGCTTTCTTACCTCTGCTTGATACATCCTCACAAGGAAGCACAAGCATAAGTGCTTTATTTCTTTTAGCATAATTTTTTACAGAGTCAAGAAAAGGCTTATTTACCTCTTTTCCCATTACAGCTGTTGTAACAACAAATCTTTTATATCTTTTAATTTCTTTTTCAAGGGCTTCTCTGTACTCTTGTGTGTAAACTTCTTCTTGTTCTTCTTCTGGTAATTGCTCCTCTTGAATTTCTTCAAGTTCATGAGGGAGTGTGTATGTATCTTTCCTTAACCCTCTTTGTAACTTTCCTTCTTTTACCATTCTTTCTAACAGGGGTTTAATTTTAGAAACTTTTTTCAAGCCAAGTAATTCACAATTACAGAATAATGCTGGAGTGAACTCATCTCCTTTTCCACTATTCTTAGCCCTTTGCAAAACAATTTCTTGAGATAACTTATTTACCGCTTCTTTTGTGGAACCTTGTGCAAGCTCTTTCATGCTTTCGAAGTCAATGTACTTTAAAATAAACTTATTTGATTTGTTAAATTCAATAAGATCTTTTTCAGAAACTTCATTTTCAGGGATGTTTTGATAATCAGAAAGCAAGCAGAGATCAGCTTTAAAGCTGTCAATTCTATCTTCCAAATTCATTTATTACTCTCTCTTCTTTATAGGAACACATTTTTAAGAGTATTATACAATGTGTTTCAAATGTTGTCAAGAGGTTTCAGAAAAAATTTTTTGGGAAAATTAAAAGGAGCTTGTGGTGGGCTCCTTTTAATAATAATCTCTTATATAAAGTTTTATTTAATCTTCAGTGTCGTCTTCAGGATTAATACCAATACCATGAGCTTGCATTATTCTTCTTTTAGTTTCCCTAGCTCTAGCAGCAGGTGTAGAATCGCTATCATCTCTATATTCAGGTTTATATGCGTGCGTTGGACTTTTAGCCCCATCGTGCATTCCTATCCTGTACTTAGCTATATCTTTCCTATCATCCTTACCATTATTATATCCAAATCTCATTCTTTCAAGAGACTGTGCATGAAGTAAAGGGCTATTTTTAAGCTCTGCCTCAGTATCTGCTGTACTTTTCTTAGAAATATGATACTGATCTCTCTTATTTATTAAGTTTTCATTCAATAGTTCTTCAACAATCCCCATAATGTCATTAAAACATTCTTCACTTACATTAAGATTTTCTAAACTTTCAAGAGCATATCCATTGGCTTGTGCTAATTCTTTTGGAGAAAGCCCATCATATTTGGTACCTGTTGTATATTCATGATACTTATTAGCATGTTTATTATAAGCAGCGTCAATCTTGTCGTTGACTTTTTTTGTTCTTCCTTGCTCTTGTTCTTTAACTTTAGCCTTTGCTATTTTATGACTAAGCTTTTCTAAGTGTCTTTCTTTATTAGGAGTAAGTTCTTTATTTTCAATTATGCTTAATATATCATCAAAACATTCTTCACTTACATTAAGATTTTCTAAGCTTTCAAATATATCCATACTTTATACCTTTACTTTTAAATAATTTCCTGTTTATAAAATTTAATTATTATTTGACAATTCCCACAAAAAATTATATAATAGGATAACTTAAAGAAGAGAGGCATTAAATGGTAGATAAGGATGATGAAAGAAGGGATGTAATTCCTTTCGAAACAATATGCAATAATCATAACCATGTAGTTTGGATGCTAAAGCAATTTAAAAAGACAGGAGATTTGTGGTATATAGACCAATCCATTAAACTTGTAAGAGTTTGTAAGAAGCAAGGGCAGAAACTCGAAAATAGGTTGGCAAAATATCTAAATGCAGTGATAGGACTGGGATTCAAGCGTGTATATAAACCCAAAAGAGGTAAAGAACTAAAATCTTGGCAAAAAGAAAATAACTTGAAAAATAGAGATTAACTTACATATTCCCAATGATAGCCTTTATAAGATAAATGTGGATTCTTACAACACTTTGAAATCATAGAACTATTTTTACACCCACCTACGGCTTCGTTTGCTTCAGTTATACTTTTAAAGACTTCTCCAGTTTCGATACATTTTACTTTTCGCATGTTGTGCATTTTACCTTTCATGCTTATCTTTAACCTTTCCTCAATCTCTTTAGGAGTTGCTTTATTATAGTCACTCTTAAACATCCAATGTCCATTTTTAGGAGTTGTTATCCATTGCCCTGTGCAACTATACCTAATTGTTTTACTTGATAATCCTGTTTTAGAACTTGCTTCCTCTATTGAAGAAAAAACTTCTTTTGTTTCTAATTTTATTACTGCTTTTGACACTTTTTGCCCTTGTTTTGTTTTTAACTCTGCTTCAATTTCTTCTTTTGTTAATTTATTATAATCAGATAAGTAAAGCCAGTGTTTTTTTGCGGCTGTTATTCTATTTGGATCATATTTTTTACAGCAAGCTTTTATACACTCTGCGGTAGTAGAAGTATAAACTTTCTGAGCACACTTAGCATTATCAAACACTTCCCCAGATTCTAAGCAAACAACTTTCCTATTATCATCCATATAATTTTTAGGAGTAGTTTTTAAAATTTTATCAATCTCTTCATTAGTTAGCTTATCATAGTCACACTTGTACGCCCAATGGGAATTAAAGAGTAAAAACTTTTTACTATTACACGTCCTCCTTATGCTAGAAGCTTTATAACCAGTATAATAAGAAGCTATATTACTATCAGAATAAACAATTCCTGTTTCCATGTGAACTACAGGTTTTATGTATTCCCTCTCTTCAAGTTTCTTTCTAACTTCAGCACGAATCATGAAGTCCTTTCCACCTTTATCTTTATTATAACCGTAAGCTCTATCTGTAGTTTTATAAAGAGCTATAAAAGCTTTTTCATAAGTAAGAGCTTCACTGTATGTTAAATTGTCTATAACAACAAAATGGTTAAAAGAATCCCAACCATATTTAAGAAAAGCATTTCTTATATGAGTTCCTCTTTTATAACCACTTCCATACCTTTCCCATCTTTCAAAAGCTTGGTTCTTCGTAATACCAAAATACTTTTTCTTATTTATCTTATTTTCATGAACATATAACCTAAAAATTCTGGGTTCATATAAAACTAAGTCGTTCACTTCGTCACCTTTTATTAAATACACTAAATTATAATTTAATAAAAAGGACTATAATTTGATTAAATCTTCCTATTTTCTTTTCTTTTTAGTTTTCCAAAGAAGTTCTTTTCTTATTTGCTTAAGAAGTTCACCATCAAAAGAACCGTGTTCTTTAAGTGGAATTGTATCTGCTTTTAGTATAGCTTCATCTAACTCTCGCTTGGATGACAGCAAAATAGGTTTGTACACATCTAAGGTATCATCCACGATAACATAATGTATATAAAAACTTCTTCCTTCTTTTTCAAAATGGCTGAAACAGCGAGCTATTCTGCCTATCAGCTGGTTAAATCTTCCTGAAGCCCCACCTGGCAACGAATACAGAATTAGCTCATTGGTTCCATTGATGGAAAGACTTTCCCCTGCTGCATCTGAAATTATAATTACTTTACTATTAGGGTTACCTCTGAACTCCTTAGATATCCTTCCTCGTTCTTTTTCATTAGTCTTACCCTGTATAACATGTACTTCAACCCCTCGTTCTTTAAAATCTTTCTCAAGTACATCTATAACATCCAGATATTTTTCGTAAATAACAACACCCTTTTCAAGCAAAGACTCATCACTATCAGAGCTTCTTCCATTGAGGACTACATCAAGGAGTAAATCTCTCTTTTCTTTTGACATATCTACATATCTCTGCATATCAGCAAGACGAGCTGAATGCTGTCTTGTTTCAGCAGCTTTTTCTTGATAAGATTTTTTATTTTCATCTACTTTTTTACATGCTCTTAAGAAAAATGATTTATTTGCCATTATTTATCCTTAACTTCTATCACCATATCTAAATACTTACCTTCATAATTATTGATTTCTTCAAATAAGTCGTGTCCGTTTATTTTTATCTTTTCCTCAGTCCATAAGTACCCAGTAATATCTGAATACACAGGGTATATTGTAGCGTCCACTGTTCCGCTAATCTTTTTAATAAAGTTTTCTTCAATTTTTTCCGTAGGAAGGTACTCATCAGTTATATAATACCTAACATATACTTCTTTTTCATCTAAATTATTCTCAAAAAATTCTGCAAGTACAATATTATCTCTCCCATCCCTTATAGCTGTAGAAGAACAACCTTCATCGTACTCTCCATCAAAATTAATAATTCCAGTTAAATGATACTGTAGCATTCAGTTAGCCTCCAACATAGTACTCAGCAATCTTCCATCCGAAATTTTCTTCCAACCAGTCAGCAAGCACGTGCCTATGGCAAAAGTCATGAGGCTTTTCATAGCAAAGAAGAACACAATGATTATTTTCAGTATTATACTCTTTGAAATCAAATTCTATGTCTTCTTTATTCAAAGTATTTAAATAAGCCTTGTATTCTTTTACATAGCCTTCATTAGTTATCTCTCCTGCTTTCCACCTCTTAAACATTTCCCAGCGTGGTGCAAAGTCAGGATAAGTTGTACCCTCAAAAAAATCAGGAACCTTACCTGAAATAGCTACAGGCTCTAGCCCAAGCTCTTTGTAAGTTTTAGTTTTTGCATAATAACCTGTAAATATCATTATTCTTCCTTAAACATTTTATGTACTTGTTTTTTAAACTCTGCCTTAAGCTTTTGCTCAAGCATGCTATAATTAGTTATCGTGTGTTCGAGTATGATGTCTTTCAAATTATTTCTACTTGTCTTTTCTTTATCAGAATATATACCTCTAAATAAACCGTAAATATTAATATTTATACAAATAAGCTTAACAAGCATACTATCTGTAATCTCAGGGTAGTAAGTAAAATTATCAGGGTAATCTAATTCTTTTTCTTTTATTTCAAAAGTATCAAAAAAATTTTTCTCTGTTCTACTTGTCATTTTTGTGCTCCTCATAAATTTCATACAATCCTATAAAAAATTTTATAGGAAGGATTAACCAACCAAACAAAACACCAAATATAACATATACAACTTGCTTATTTACGCTTGTTGTGGGATAAAAAGCACCGCTCAAACATCCCCAAATACTCGTAAAAATAAAGTATAAAAGTAATATCTGACTCTTCATTCCGCAATCTCCTTTAATAAGTGACCTTCTTTATCATATTTTAAATTAGGATATTTTAAGTTCTTTAGAGCTTGTACTAAATTAATTTCTTCTCCGCAATTTTGGCACACAACCTCTTTAGGATAGTACCCTCCATGATAATGTATCTTGTAATTACACTTAGGGCATTGTGTGAAAGGCATCATTTGTTCGTTCCACAAATAATCAAACATTTTCTCTCCTTTACATTAAAGTCATTATTCTATTTAATTTCTTTTCTACTCTATCTAGTCTCGTTATAATTTCTTCAAACATTCTTTCTTCTTTAGAAGTATAAAGTCTTTCCCATCTTAAGCCACTGCCTGTAAAGACATACATTTTTCCATCTACTTCTTTTGTTTCACCTATTTCTGGCATTTACTTAACCTCCGAAATATCAAGAAGTTCTATAATAGGATCTCTATAGCAACTTCTGTAACCAGCAACAATTCTATATATCTTCTTTACTAAACAGTCACGCCTTTCTTCACAACCTTTATAGGCTGTGCCAGCTAGTACTGAACCTTGAAAGCACCTTCCTTGGTCATCTAGTGCAGGACAATTAGTAACAATAAACTCTTCCACTTTAATTTCTCCTTTGTTTTAACAAAAATCAGATAAAGTAAACGCAAAACCTTCATCTTCCCACTCTACAGAAGGTGAGATTACATGAGGATATTCTGGATCTACAAGAACGTAATTAGGCCTTCCATCAACATCAGGTTCTTTTGTTTCTTCGACTTCTTTCCAGAATTGCTCATAGGTATATTCAGTTCCGTACTCGTCATAAATGTAACCATTAAAAGTTTGTTGTCTCATTTCTTCAACAGTTTTTACATGAGGTCTTTCATGGGCCTCAAAATGAAAAACCCATCCGCACGAACGCTTACCTATATGAAAACCTGTATCTGGGTAATCATGCTTATTCAATCTATACTGATGTAAGTAAAAATTTGTCCCCATAGTTTAAAACCCTGTATGTTTGTCTTTAACGAATTCAAGTTCCTCTTCCCAAAAGAAATCTGATTTTTTCTCTTTATCTTGGTAATACCTTACTTCAATAAATAGTCTTTCGGGTTTTCTCCAAAAAGAAATTACTCTTCCTTCAAGTCCTAATGGTTTAATAAGAACTTTATCTTCATATTGAAATTCTGTAATAACTATTGTACTACCTTTTTCATTCTTTTTCAAGGTTCTTCTCCTATCTACCTTCTAAAATCTCTTTTATCTCTTCTTTATCTTTATCACTCATATTTTCCCACAAAAGATTTGCTATAGCTGCTAAAGCTTCATCAAAAGTCTTTTCTTCTACATGACTTTTAAAATCTATTTCTCCCATATAATAGCCTGTGTTAAAATGCTTAGCAATTTCAATCCACCTACCATTTATAAGTACTTTAAAAAGTCTAAACTGTTTAATTTCTGTAAATTCAGGATAAGCAAGGTCGTAGCTTAAGACTTCACTTGTAGGAGGTAAAATTTTTTCATTTACTCTTATTCTCTCTACTCCTGCTTTTTCATATAATTTTTCAACCTCTGGTGAAAAAAGTATAATATCTATTGGATAATAGCTCATTAAAGCTCCTTATCTTCTAATGCTTTAAGAGTATTCATTAACTGAACTCTTTTATTTGTATAAAACTCTATTAGATTTTCACAACCTTCTATCTCGTGTTTAAGAGTTTCTATTTCAAGCAAATAATCTTTTAAAGTTTTCATAAGCCTCCTTTAACCTGATATATCTAAAATAGTACCTACAATTTTAGGAGCTATGTCTACTTGATGAACTATGTCTACGCCAGGTTTTCTTTCACTATTAGTAACAACTACTTCTTCAATAGGTGCATTTTGTAGTCTATCAACAGCAGGGCCATTGAATAAGCCATGTGAAGCAGCTATAAATATTCTGTTAGCTCCATTCTTTTTAAGCATTTTAGCAGCTTCAGTTATAGTTCCAGCTGTATCTATAATATCATCATAAATAATGCAGTCCTTACCTTTAACATCACCCAGTAAAGACTCTGCTACAGCTACATTATGAGCCTTCCTGTTCTTATATATGATAGCTTTATCACAGTCAAGAGCTTTTGCAAATTTATCCGCTCTTTTTACCCCACCTAAATCAGGAGAAACTATAACCAATTTCTCTTTATCTAAATCCTTGCTCTTAAAATAGTCTGTCATCTCTTCAAGTGATGACAAATCTGTAAGCTTCATTTGTCTCGCAAACCCCTGTAATGCGGCTGCATGTAAATCTGTAGTAATAACTTCATCCACTCCAGAAGCATGTAGTAGAGCTAAGTTAAGTCTGGCAGAAATAGGCTCTCCAGGCTCAGTTTTTCTTTCTTGTCTCCCGTAAGGGAAGTTCGGAAGCACTGCTACCACACGATTTGCTCCCATTCTACGAGCTGCATCTGCTTTAAGATACGTTTCCATAAGATTATCATTAACAGTAGTGCCTGTAGTAGGCATGATATAAACATCCTTATTTCTCATATCACCTTGAATATTTACATAAGTTTCTCCGTTAGCAAATCTTTTAACTACTGTAGGAGTAGGATTTATCTGTATTTTTTCTTCAATACTTTTCTCTAAATCAGATTGGTTAGAACTCGGAATAATCCTTACATCTTCTCTTCCCATAACTTTCCTTCCACTAAAAGTCACACTGTTACAATGAATCGGCTGTATCATAATATAAATTTTTCCTCCAAAACTATTTTACTCTCTTCGATTATGAAATTATTATATAACTTTTTAAGGTACTGTGCAAGTTAATTTAGCATTTTCAATTTTAGAATTATTATAAATTTCAAAAACATCTTTAAGAGCTGGTTTTCTTTTACAGGACTTCGCTTCTGTACAAACTCCCAAAACTTCACAGGAAGGAGCAAGTAATGAAGCTAACCTGCTATCTTGTGCTTCTACTTCCTTTTTAATCTCCTGAAAAAGTTGTCTTATAGGTAATTGTGCTCTATTGCATAATCTCAGTGAACAAATATGCCTTAACTCTCTTAAATTAACTCCCATCATTATATTTGTTTTTGTCGCATTTGGAAGGAACGTACGTGCTTCTTCTGGCTTCATCCCCTGCTTAACTCCTTGTAGATAAGAAATTAAACATTGAATATACATTCTATAATTATCTGTCGTAACACCTACAAAGTATTTATTAGCTACTGTTAACAGATATTTCTCATCTTCATCAGTAGTCTTAGGGTTCTCGAAAAGCTCTGAAATTGTTTCGAAGCTTTCTTTAATTTCTACATATCTTTGTGACTGCTGAGAAAAAACAGCAATTCTATGTCTTACAAGTTGATGACTGGTTGCTCTATCTATACCCTCGATAGCAAATACAAAATTTACATATTCAGCAATAGACTCATGCCCTGATTCCAAAATTTTTTTAACTAAATCCCAATGGTTTTCAGTACACTGTCTGTTATATTCTTCTGTATGTTCGTAACCATCCTCTACTGCCCCATACCTATCATTCCACAAGTCAATGGGTGACTTTTCACTGTAACATGTTCTTGCTGCAACCCACATTACATCTATAGGGTTTTGAGTAGCTTGTATTAATTTAACCTTCATTATCTACCTTCTTTTCTATACTCCAAGCAATTTTAGCTGATGTTTCTTCATTTTTACCTTCAGCTCTGTTTTTAGCATAAACTTCCTTAGCTAACTTTGATTTAATCCCTTGAGGTGCTATAAAATAACCTATAGGAGATTCCGTAACTTGGCTAACATCTATGCCAGCTTCTCGTGCTCTCTGCTCTGCTTCCTCTCTCGTTTTATGTGGCATTTTAACTCTCTTTCTTTATTAAATTTGATACTCTAAATCACTATCTGACATGTAATCAGAAATAATTCCTGCATCTTCTAATTCACAGTACTTATTATACGCAGCCTTAATTAACTCGTCTGTATCTGAGTAGCTTACTCCTTCTACAGGAATTGAATATGTTATTTTCTTAACTACATCTACTGTAATATTCATTTTACTAATTTAGCTCCGCACTTAACACAGCTTATTCTACCTCTTTCTTCAAGATTTTTAATATCAAAATCTTTAAAAGGTCTACCGCACTCTGGACACACTTGTGAACCAGCTAACTTGTACTCTTGAAATACAGTTATCTTTCTTCCTGTTTTAGTATCTATTACTTTTTTCATTACTCATCTCTCCCTATTATTCTTGTTATAATCTCATAAGGTAGGAATACCCAGCCAAAAAGAAGTGCCATAAGATATAAAAAGTACTTTATATGGTCTCTTTTGAGTCCTGTATCCCAAGCTGCGTCAGCAATTTCTTCATTGGACTTATTATTTTCTCCCCTAAAATTCAAATCTATAAATATCCATGAGAACATAAATAAGCCTGACACTATAAAGTATATTGTAAACCAATTAAATTTCATTTCCTTCTCCTTTTTGAAATTATAGTAACATATTTAATACATAATTTCAAGGTCTTAATTAAACCATTTAATCACTGTATCGCCTTTATAACCTTTTTGCCATATAAACCAAGCATAACATGCTGCTGATGAAACTTTTTCCATCATAGGCTCACCTTTATGATTTACTTTTATATATCCCTCTTTATCCTTCTTAGGAACCATGAATTCACCATTCTTAGCACAAGGAATTCTTGAAGAACTTACCCAAACTCTTATAGGAGGATTATCTTCAAAAAACTTCTTTCTTTCTTTACCTTCTAAAAAAGTTAATTTCATAAATAAGGCTAAGAAGTGTCCTTCTTGTATTAAGTCTAAACAATGCTGAACCCAAACTTTTGCTTCTGCATAAGGAGGATTACTTACTATATCACCTTTCCAGACTTTAGTCATTTGAAGGAAATCCTTTCCATAAGAAGTTAACACTCCTTCAGGATGATACCCTCTGTCTATTAAATCTGATATAGCTTTTAACTTCCCAGCTTTATGAAAATCTTTAGCTAAGTGTCCTTCACCTACAAAACATTCCCATATATTATTTATCTGAGGCTCAAGTTCTAATAAAAACTTAGCGGCTATCGGATCTGTTGCGTAATAGTCATGCGATTGTCTCTCTTCTTTAGCGTGACCTGTAGCCCCATTACACACAAATACAGCTGCTTTGTTACCGTTCCACGAACCATAATTCTCTTCTTTATTCACCATTTCTCTTTACCTACTTATTGTTTATAAATATCTCTACTTATTAACATTTTTACGAATTCTTCTACTGTTTCTTTATCAGCTTTCAGATTATTTATAATTTCTTCTAATAGAATATCTTTTGTTCTTCTTAATTCATCTATAATATTATCTTTCTCTTCTAATTTACTCTGTAAGCTATTTATTTCAATACTTTTTCTTGTTACAATGTCTTCTAACTTATGTACATTTTCTTTTAAGTTATACCTTTCTTCCCTCAATCTCTCAAAATCTGCCTCACTCGGAGGTTCCTTTTCATCATCAATATCCAAAGGAAAGAAATCAGGCATATAATGATTTAATCTTTCCAAAGTTCTCATAGGTTCTTCATAAAACAAATCCTTATCTGTAATAAGTTGCAGATCCCATAAGCCTTGTATAAATCTTATTTGTTCATTTTCTTTAAAATAATTTTCCAATCCTTTTAAAATTAGTAAATTAGCTATTTTTCTTTGCTCTATTAGTTCTATACCTTTCAAAATTTCTTCTTTATCTGCACTTTTCAAAATTTCTCCTTTATCTACATCCATGTTCTTTACTCCTTATTCCTAAGTCATCATAAAAATCATCTACATACTTATCTACTTCATCCATAATTCTTTTGTCATCTATAAATTCTGCAAGTAATAGCATAACCTCATCATACCCACAAGGGTATTCAACGTCATGCTTTATTAACTCATATAATTCATCTACCGTAAAATCTCTATTCATTTTAAATTATTATACCAATTTTTTATCTTATTGTAAACTTTCTTCCCTACCTTACCTTCATTAAGATACTTATATAAAGAAGACTCAGAACAACCTATATCTAAAGCTACGTCATATAAATTAGTTTTATCTTTAGCTTTCATGATAGCTTCTCTCAATAAGTTCTTCCCACACCTTTCACATAGCATGTACGCTTCACTACAAGAAGGACAAATTTTAGGAACTGCTGTATTATGCCAAAAGCCTTCCTGTCCGCATACCTCACACACATATTTAGTGAAAGCTTGACCTGCTACCATTCCTTTACCTTCCATTATACAATTAATGCACTGCATAAACTCTCTCCTTTAAAATTCATTATAATATATCTTAAATAAGATAAAATCTACTTAAATAAATATAAGAGTATAAATACTGAAAGAGTAATAGAATAAACAATTAATTTATTTATCCCATATAACTTATGTGACATGTCTACTATTGAATAAAAAAGAACTATAAATGTTATAAGAGCAAAAAGCCCTATAACTCCGTGTAAAAAAGAATACATTACTTATCCTCCTCTAAAAGTATATTCATTTTTTCTTTTTCTGATAAACCTCTATTTCTAATTATATCTATTATAAATTTTTCGTCAAATTTATTATTAAGAAATTCTACTATCTTTTTCTCAGTCTTTTCCTTTTCTTCAGTTAAGTACTCACACCTTTTTATGAGTGCTCCCACATTTAATTTATCTATATCTATCTCAGTAATCATTATTTACCTCTATTTCTTCTTCTGCTTAATTTTTGCATAAGAATTCTACTTTTACGTTTTCTACGAGCATTTGCAGAAGCTTTCTTTCTCATTAACTCTTTTCTTTGTTCATCTGTTAAAGGTTCCATTACAACCTACCTTTTCTATTCTTTCTTTAGCTATATTAAAATACTTTTCATCAAGTTCCATCCCTACAAACTTTCTGCCCCCTTTTACACAAACTTCCCCACAAACACCACTCCCCATAAACGGATCTAGAACTATTTCATCTTCATTTGAGCTGTTTTTCACTAAACAATCTATAAGGTTAAAAGGCTTCTCGGCAGGATGAATTTTATTCTCTACATTTGCAAATTCTAAAACTTGAAATGTCCCCATGACATTAATATTTCTTGCCTTCCCCTTACGAAACATAATAATGAACTCACTATTCTTAAGGTAATACCTATTTGGAGTATGCCTCGTCTTTTTCCACGTAAGAATATTAAGAAGCTTAAAACCAGCTACTTCCCCTACATTTAAAATCTTACCTAAATTCCTGTCGTCACACATTATATAACAGTGAGTACCTTCTTTAAGTACCCTATAACACTCAGGTATCCATTCTTCAAACTTAATAATATTCTCTTTAAAAAACTTTCCTTTAGAAAGGTCTTCTTGAGTTGCTCCTAAAAGCCTTACAGCTTTATTAGTACAACCTCCTTGAACTTTTTTATAAGGAGGATCCGTACAAATTAAATCAATTTTACCTTCAGGAATTTTCTTAAAAGATTCCAAGCAATCACCATAGTAAAGTAAATATCTCTTACTCATGTTACTTTACCTCCCTTAATTTTTTTAAGTCCTCATCAGATAAAATTCCTTTACACAAATCGTTATAAGTCGAATAATCCTTTAATTGCGTATGGTGTTCCAAATGAACTAAAGGAATTGCTGGGTAATAAAAATAAGTAAAAGGTTCAATTTTTTCTCTAAAATCTTTTAAATTTTTATACTTTACCTTCTCTTTTCTCACAACCCTATGCGTTCTGGGATCTCTTATTGTTATTTCATCTATATAATTGTTAAAAAATTCTCTTTTATTTTTCCACAGCTTAGGATAAATTAAGCAAATTAAGCCATAGAATTGACTTAAGCAAGAAGAATAAGGAGTAGCTGTATAAAGTTGCACTCTGTCGAATAAAAAACTCATTCTATGAAATCCCTCTTGAGCTATCCCTTCAGGGTTTTGAATTTTATGTGCTTCATCTATTATTAAACCTACTTTTAATCCTTCATTATAAAGTTGCTCAAACTTCTTTAGCGTAATTAAATCACTTCCTGCTTTTTCGAACATTGAATGCTTAACTATACATACTTTCTCTTTACCTTTAAGAAAATCTATTAACTCCTCTTCTGTCTCTATAAGCCTTACGTTTAACCCAGCTTTTTCTTTAAAATCTTCTTTGAATACACTTACAGAAGACTTA
>JAEIGA010010658.1_pt1 | contig 13942 bp, 12 predicted proteins | sample 9270691 | NCBI WGS metagenome assembly JAEIGA01 (sample SAMN17057246, study PRJNA624740) | gut metagenome | biome: biome; isolation source: fecal sample | host: Bos grunniens | place: China: Xizang | collected 2019 | reverse complement strand
TTCGTGGGCCCCTCCCGTTCACAAGGCCACGGGCGGCCATGGTTTTCCTTATGTTACCCTCCTGAACCCCTGCAACGTATTCTAAAATAAAATAGCTATTCTTTTGATAATCAAAGGAATAGCTATTGCTTTTGTATAGAATATTTTGTATATTTGAAGTGCGAAAACAAACATACAATCCATACGATGACAAAGGTACTATATAAATCGTACACTCAGAACGATTTTCTTCTTTTTCCTCCGTACATTGGTGACTTTATTCCCGAGAATCATCCGGTTCGCATAGTGAACGCCATCCTTGACAACTTCGACATCAGCGAAATCGAATCCACTTATAAAGGAGGCGGCACTACTAGCTATCATCCGCGTATGCTCCTCAAGGTAGTCGTATATGCGTATCTGACAAACATCTATTCCGGTCGCCGCATGGCTTCGCTGCTTGAAGAGAACGTGATCTTCATGTGGCTGAGCGGCATGAACCGCCCTGACTTCAGGACCATCAACCGCTTCAGAAGCGAAAGACTTGCAGACGGACGCTTTGAGTCCATCTTTCGCCAGGTAGTGGAGCTGCTTCATGATGAAGGTCTGATATCTCTTGATGTGCAGTATATAGACGGCACCAAAATCGAATCGGTTGCCAACAAGTACACCTTTGTCTGGAAGGGTTCTGTAGAGAAGAACAAGGCAAAGCTTATAGCCAAGGTTGACGGTGTCCTGAAGGAGGCTGAGGCGGTTCTTGAGGAGGAGAATGCAGGTGAACCTCAGGAAGAAATCACTAAGGAGGATCTGCAGAAGCGCACAGACCGCATCCTTGAGAGGATGGACAGGGATGGTGTGTCTGACAAGAATCTCCGCAAGGCTGTAAACAAGGTCAAGGAGGAGAGTCTTCCGAAACTGGACGAGTATGACAAGCATCTTGAGATCCTCGGCGAGAGGAACAGTTACAGCAAGACTGATCCGGACGCCACGTTCATGCACATGAAGGAAGACGCTATGAACAACGGTCAGACAAAGCCTGGTTACAATGTGCAGATAGCTACTGAGAATCAATATATTGTAAACTACGACCTGTATTGGAGACCGACAGACTACGGTACGCTCATTCCTTTTCTTGAGTCTTTCTATGATAGCTATGGCTTCTACAGCAGTGAGATAGTTGCAGACTCTGGATACGGAAGCGAGCAGAACTATGAGTTCATGTTCGCCAACGGCATGACTCCATACGTGAAATACAACCTGTTCCACAAGGAGATGAAGCGCAAGTTCCTGAAGAATCCATTCCATCAGGCGAACATGTTCTATAATCAAGAACAGGACTTCTACGTATGCCCAATGGGACAGCGTATGGAGCATGTCGCAGACAAGAAAACAGTCTCAGACCTCGGATATGTATCTCACACATCATTATATAAGACAGCCAATTGTTCCGGTTGCCCGCTTCGTGGCATGTGCTACAACGGAAAAGACGACAGAAGGACTATCGAAGTCAATCACAGAGCCAACTCATTCAAGAACTCGGCAAAAACATTGCTTACAAGTGATCGTGGACTGATGCACCGCAGCAAAAGACCAATCGAACCGGAATCCTGCTTCGGAAACATAAAGTTCAATCATGGCTTCAAGAGGTTCCATTTGAGATCCACAAGAAAGACAAAAGTAGAATGGGGATTGGTGTCACTGGCGCACAATCTCAGAAAGTACGTCGCTCATAAAGCAAAAATCAGAGAGAAATATGCTCAGAACATGATGATAGTGATCGAAGAACCATTGCTGAAGGTTGCTGTGTAGTTGTCGGAAGGCTCTGACAGAGCGTGGCCGGCCGCGGCCTCGTGAGCGGCTCCCGAAGGAACGCAGTTCAGAAGGGTGGATGGAGCGAAGCGGAACTCTGTCAGAGCCTTCCGGCAACTCACGTCACCCTATATAATGCAAGAAACCGACCCTTTTGGGTCGGCTTCCTTACTATCGCTTAGCTCAAAGACGAATATATTCTACAAATTCAAAGCCGTAGCCGGATTCTTCGTCGTGGAGAAGTTCCGAACGCTGAGCCACTTTCCAGATGGCAGGGTCGATCTCTGGGAAGAATGTATCGGCACCTTCTATGACCGTATGTACATGAGTTACGATAAGGCGGTCGACAAGAGGGAGAGCCTGAGCATAAATCTGACCGCCGCCGATGACGAAACAACGCTCCAGATTAGTCTCTTCCGCCACCTTGAAGGCCGCTTCAAGTGACTGTGCCACAGCAACTTCCTCACCTGTATTGAAACCTCGTGACACAACAATGTTCACCCTTTTCGGAAGGGCGCGGCCGATTGACTCAAATGTCTTGCGCCCCATGATCACAGGACAGCCGAGGGTCGTGCGTTTGAAGAACTTGAGATCTTCGGAAATATGCCACAGGAGCTGATTGTCGCGTCCTATGGCATTATTGTCTGATATTGCTACTATTATACTTTTTTCCATAATTACACTGCTACCACACCTGCAATGTGAGGATGTGGATCGTATTCTACAAGTTCGAAATCCTCATACTTGAAGTCAAAGATGCTCTTGACCTCAGGATTGATCTTCATCTTCGGAAGTTTGCGTGGCTCACGGCTCAACTGAAGCTCCACCTGCTCGAAATGGTTTGTATAAATGTGGGTGTCACCTGTAGTGTGCACGAACTCTCCTGGCTGAAGGCCACACACCTGAGCGATCATCATGGTCAGGAGGGCATATGATGCGATATTGAAAGGAACGCCGAGAAAAACGTCAGCACTGCGCTGATACAGCTGACACGAGAGCTTTCCGTCCGCAACATAGAACTGGAACATTGTATGACATGGCGGAAGGGCCATCTTGTCCACTTCAGCCACATTCCATGCCGACACAATCATTCGGCGAGAGTCCGGACTGTTCTTGATCTGGTTGATCACATTTGAAAGCTGATCTATGGTACGTCCGTCCGGAGCCGGCCAGCTGCGCCATTGGTGACCATACACAGGACCAAGGTCTCCGTTCTCATCTGCCCACTCGTTCCAGATGCGGACACCATGCTCCTGGAGATACTTCACATTTGTATCGCCTGCTATAAACCAAAGCAGTTCATATATGATTGACTTCAGATGAAGCTTCTTAGTCGTAAGCAGAGGGAATCCCTCGCTGAGATCAAAACGCATCTGATGGCCGAACACGCTCTGTGTTCCTGTGCCTGTGCGGTCCGACTTCATGGTTCCGTTTTCACGGATATGTCGTAATAGATCTAGATATTGTTTCATTAAGTATCTGTTGATAATTATTTTACACCAAACGCATAGATGATTGCCTGTTCGTAAACTTCGCCTGGACGGAGGACTGAAGATGGGTACTCAGGCTTGTTCGGTGCGTCAGGATAGTTCTGACACTCTATCGCGATACCTGTATAATCTCCATACTCGTGTCCGTTCTTGCCTGCAGGGCAGCCAGAGAGCCAGTTGCCTGAATATACCTGTACGCCCGGCTGAGTGGTTACAATCTCCAGCACACGGCCGCTTTCCGGAGCGTAAAGTTCGCAGCAGAACTGCAGCTGGCCGGCCTGGTGACCGTCGATAACCCAGCAGTGGTCATAACCCTTACCGATCTTCAACGGCTCGAAGTCTTCATTGATATCCTGTCCGACCGGCTTGCCGCTTACGAAGTCCATAGGTGTTCCGGCAACAGGAGCGCTCTCTCCCAAAGGAATCTGGGTTGCATCTGTCGGAAGATACTCTGATGCGTTCATCTGAAGAATATGACCAAGGATATTTCCATTGCCCTCCCCGTTGAGGTTGAAGTATGCGTGGTTTGTAAGATTGATGACCGTCGGCGCATCAGACTCGGCTGTAAAGGTCATGCGGAGCTCGCACTCTTCCGTCCACTCGTAGCGTACGACTGTCTTTACGGCTCCAGGGTATCCCTGCTCGCCATCTTCCGAATAATAAAGGAACTCCACTCCTCCCTCATGTTCACGGCTTTCCCATATCTTGTTCTGAAATCCATCAGGACCTCCGTGCAGGTGATTTGGACCGTTGTTTACAGGCAGAGTATACTCCACTCCGTCAAGAGTGAACTTGCCAAGAGCTACACGGTTTGCATAACGTCCCGGGGTCTTGCCCGAGCAAGGTCCGTCACCGAAATAGCTCATTGGATCGGCGTATCCAAGGACAACATCCGCAAGATTGCCGTCCTTGTCAGGAACTACGATCGAAACGATGCCTGCACCTATATTCGACAGCTGCACATATGCACCTGACTCATTTTTCAGGGTATATAGAATGATTTCTTTTCCGCAAGGAGCGGTTGCCCAAAGTTCTTTAGTGATAGTCATAGTCAATTATGTTTATGGATTGCCGTGTCTTAATGACGTGGAAAAACAAAATTAACAATATTTGTATGAAATCACAAAAACTAAATGGAGGTTGGCAAGACCACCCGCATCAATAAGAAGCAATTGCAGAGAACACCTTATTCTCAGGGGCATCCTTCAGGATGACCCTTTTTTCTTTGTCTAGCAGATACAGGGATGGAATCGCCCTTACATTGTAAAGCCACTCTCCTCTGATCAAATAATCCGGATCGAAGCCATTATACCACTCTTCCGGATATATAGGCATATAGGACCTCCATGCCTGGATATCCTCATCTATATATACATTGACCACCGCGAGCCTTCCCTCCGTCACCAGAGAGGCAATCACAGGTTCATCACGAAGCACTGTTATGATCTGCATGCATGCCTCGCAACCGGGATTGCTGAAAAACAGCAGCGTCATCTCCGCATCTATGTCATGGAGATTACGGATCCTTCCCTTGCTGTCAGCAAACCTGAAATCAGCCGCTATACTGCCTACCTTGTTCAGTCCGGTCAAACGGGCCTCACGCTCATATTTTCCCCTGAGAACCTCCTGAAGACCTTCATAAGAGGCGTATCGCGCCACGAAATGATGATAGATGTCCTCATTTCTCACAGGGGAGTTCGCATTGAAGCAATACTTGTCGAAAAGCTCCACGAACGTCTCGAGCACCTGGGAGGAAGTATCCTTCCTTTCGCATGCAAGAGCCCTGTCATATAAATTTGCGACAGCCTTCGGCCATACCTTATAGCCGGCATAATCCATTATTGCAGTCCAATCTGCGAATTTCTGCTCCACATCGCTCTTGCGGACACCGCTTACCAGGATTGAATCCGAAGGGTAGGTCCTGGACGCATCCGTGAGGCCGTTCCAATAGTTTACGGCCATATATTCTATGGCTTCCTGCTGACCGGTGATCATGGTTGGAATCTGCACATCAGGAAAAGGCAGAGCGTGGAATTGCTCTGCCTTCTTTTCCTTGCAGCCTGCCACAAGGAGCAGCGCTGCCAATATGAGTGTTGAATTAATTCTCATGCTCGTATTTTCCTACAATAGCCTGTGAGATGTTGATCAGGAAGTCACCGATCTTCTCAAGCTCAGCAAGAATGTCCATATAGTAAACACCTGTAAGGTAGTTGTAGCTGTCGCTCTCGATGTTGACAATATGCTCCTCCCTGAGGTGGTTGCGGCACTCGTTGATGTTGTACTCACAATTTTGAGCGTTCGAGATTTCCTTGAGATTCTCGCTCTTGAGGTTCTCGATCATCACGTCATATGCCTTGAAGATAAGCTCACACATCTTGTTCATACGGTCAAGGATAGTCTTGTCAAATACCTTTCCGTGAGCCTCCTTTCTCTTGAGGATTCGTCCGATAGACTCTCCAGAGTCGCCGAGAGACTCCATCTCGCCGATTATCTTATACATAGCCTTGACCTGCTCGGTAGCCTCCTGGCTGATCTCATTCTTCGATACCTCGTTGAGATATGTTGCGATCTCGTACTCGATCCTGTCTGTAATCTCCTCATATTTGATCAGCTTATCGTTCAGCTCATCAAACTTGGCCTGATCCTGCTCATTGATTGCATCGCGTACATAAACGAATCCGTTACGGCAGATCTCCGCAAAGTGGATGAGTTCAAGCTTAGCCTCCTGGAGAGAAAGCTCCGCAGTATGGAGAGGACCGCCTGAGATATACTTGAGCCTGTACTTCTCTGTCTCACCCTTAGGCTCCTTGACAAGCCAGACCACAGCCTTCTCGATGAGTGGAGTGAACCATATGAGAATGAGGGTGTTTGTGATGTTGAAGAGAGTATGGAGCATCGCGATACCGTAAAGAAGCGAGTTCTTGTATGTCTCCATAAGCTCCGGTGCGATCTGTGTTCCGTTCTGCGCAACAAGTGCGAGCTGACGGCTTGCTTCCATCGGATTGTAGAAATCCAGACCTTCCATGATCACGCAGATAAGCTTCACTATCGGCCCGAAGATGCAGAGCACCCAGATAACTCCGATAATGTTGAAGATCGTATGTGCGCGGGCAGCTCTCTTGGCTGAAGTGTTGGCCACGGCAGCCGCTATGTTTGCTGTGATTGTTGTTCCGATGTTTTCTCCGAGCACCATTGCGACTGCAAGCTTGAAATCAATGAGACCTGAAGCTGCGAGGAGCATGGTGATCGCCATTGTGGCACTTGATGCCTGAAGGACTATTGTAAGCACAGCACCCGCGATGAGGAAGAGAAGGATAGACCAGAAGCCGAATCCGTTGATGCTTCCGAAGAAGCTCATCATGCCTGTCTGATACTGTCCGAGAACCTCATTAGAGCAATCCTTCATGAAGGTAAGACCTACATACATCACTGCGAATCCCATAAGGAACTGACCGATGTTCTTCATTGTTGCCTTCTTCGAAGAATGGAGCACAAATCCTATTCCCATCATAGGCACTGCGAAGAGTGCGATGTTCACAGAGAAACCGAGTGAGGTGATCCAGGCGGTAAGGGTAGTACCGATGTTAGCTCCCATGATCACGCCGATGGCGTTTCCAAGAGTGAGGAGACCGGCATTCACGAAACTTACGACCATGATGGTTGTGGCAGAAGAAGACTGCACGAGGCAGGTCACCACTGTTCCGGTAAGTACACGCTTGAATGCATTGGAAGTCATTTTGGCCATGAAAGCCCTGAGTCTGTCTCCCGCAGATTTCTGGAGACCTTCGCTCATAAGTGCCATACCGTAGAGGAACATTGCAAGTCCTCCAAGAATGGATAGCACATTAAGAAGTGTTGTCATATTATTATTTATAGTTGTTTATTTGCTGAACTAATACGGCAATTAGGCACAAAAATATAAAAAAATATTAGATTTGCGCGATGAAATCTTTAAAAAGAATAATACTTCTGCTTATCCTGATGCTGCCATTTTCGGCATCGGCGCAATTCTATGTGACCGGTGACGACCCAGGCAGACTCAAGTGGAATTTCATAGATACTGAAAGCTACAGGATCATATACCCTCAAGGCTCCGACTCACTGGCATTCACATACGCCAGAAAACTCGAAAAATACAAGATTCCTGTCTCCAGGTCATCCGGTTATGTCACAGGCCAGGGAGACGGCAAGATCATGCCTGTGGTCATACATGCATACAATGACGCTAACGGATCGGTAGCATGGGCTCCGAAACGAATGGATATGTTCGCCGTCCCTTCCGCATATGACCCTGAACCGATGCCATGGAGCACGATGCTGTCTGTACATGAATCAAGACATGTGACCCAGATGCAGTTCGGACTTACCGAAAGACAGAGAATAGGAAGATGGCTGATAGGAGAGGGATGGAACATCGTGGCGTTCCTCATCAACCCGGGAATGCCGCAGGTAGAAGGAGATGCGGTAGTCACAGAAACCGCCCTCACTCCATCAGGCAGAGGACGAATGGCTGACTTCCTCAACTATTACTGGGTATCATTGGACAATGGAGAAAACAGGGGATGGTTCAAATGGAGATACATGTCTCAAAAGAATTATTCCCCGACATATTACGCTCTAGGTTACCTGACCATCGGTGGATTCAGATATCTATACGACTATCCTATGCTGGTCAGCGAAGCACTGCACAACTCTGCCGCACATCCTGCCAAGATCAGTTGCGTGTATAATGTGACCAGAAAGGTCACAGGATTGAAAAGGGAGGCCATGTGGCAGGAAATAAGCACGGCTCTGTACAATAAATGGAAGGAAGACGCTGACGCAAGAGCACCATACATACCTTCGGAAAGACTTACGGACGAGCCGAAGATGTATACTGATTACACAGGCAATCTGATAGTGGGAACAGATCTGTACGCCATAAAGAGCGGACATGTCGACACGCCTGCACTTGTCAGGATAGACAGCCTTGGCAACGAATACAAGGTACGTGACTTCGCCTACACCACCAGCGGACTCAGATGGGACAGCTCATCGGGAAGGATCTACTGGAGCGAAAATATTCCGGACGAAAGATGGAGTCTGGAGACCGGATCTGCCGTCAGATACATCGACATCTACGGAAAAGCCCATACGGTCCGCAAGGATCAGCTCCTCTTCAATCCCGTATCAGAAAACGGAAAGACAGCCGTGGTAAGATATCATAGCGACGGCCACTCTTCACTGGAAATCCTTGACAGCGAGGACGGATCTACCATCCTGAGCATACCGGCATCAGATTCATTGCAGCTTGTAGAGGCAGCATGGCTGAACGGCAAGGTGTACATGACGGCCATATCCGAAAACGGATACGGAATCTATAAAGCAGACCTGGAAAAAGGGGGCATCAGCACAGTGCTTGAACCTCAGCCACTGATGATCAAGGATTTCGGTGTCAATGGAAATGAACTTATCTTCGCCAGCGACAGGACGGGAGTGCACGAACTGTATCATCTGGACCCTGCCAGCAAGGAACTGCACCAGAAGACATCCACCCGCTACGGAGCCTATGATTTCCAATATGGTTCAGACGGATACCTTTATTACTCTTCACAGACAATAAAGGGAAAGCACCTGTTCCGCACACCCGTCGATTCACTCTTCGACAAATCGGTAAGGTTCGACAGCCTGTACCGCTACCCTATCGCTGAAAAGATCACCCGGCAGGAAAAGGAACTTGCCCTGGAGCAGGGATATTCAGATGCGGTTACCATGAATATGGAGGATGTGGACATTTCCGAACCAAAGCGCTATCGCAAGGTGTCTCACATGTTCAACATGCACACATGGTTCCCTGCATACGTGAGCGTGGACAACATCATGAACAATCTGTCGTTTGATCCTCTCTGGCAGACAATCTCGCTCGGAGTGACAGGAGTGACACAGAACCATCTGTCCACCGCCAGGGGAGAAGTCGGATATTCGGCACACAAGGACTCATACGATCCAAGCAAATGGAGACATTCGGGACATTTCAAGTTCACATACTCAGGACTATACCCTATCTTCCAGTTCTCATTGGACTTCAATGACAGGAGCGCAAGGCAGTTCTCTACTTACGCTGAAACGAACAGCGGAAGAATCTTCATGGTGGACTCACACGAACTGGACATACCGTCGCTATATGGCAATGTAAGCATGTACATACCTTTCAACTTCACTTCGGGAGGATGGAGGAAGGGTCTGATACCTAAGCTTTCATACACAATCACCAATGACAGGTTCAACACCGGCACCGTATTTACAGAACTCTCCAAGTGGGACGGACCCATGTCATTTGTGGGTTACGAAGACGGAAAGAAGAAGTTACTGCAGCAGGTTTCCGGATCCATCCGAGGTTACATCATGATGAACACAGCCAATTCACAGGTATATCCTCGATGGGGTATAGGAGCAGAGATCGGAGCTGCATCCCGTCTTGATGCATATGAGGTGTTCTCCCCTATGGGATATGCCTATACATACGGATATGCACCGGGATTCACCAGGACGCAAGGATTCAAGTTCACCGCAATGTGGCAGAAGAAGCTTCACAAGGAATCACCATTCAGCCAGCAGACGGTCGGCATACTTCCAAGAGGACTCAGCAACAACTCAAGTCTCGGAAGTCATCTGTCGCTTTATAACGACAATCTCGTGAAAGTGACTGCGGATTATGCAATCCCTATATTTATAGGAGACATAACACTCGGAGGCAACATGCTTGCGATCAAGAGATTGGTCACATATCCTCACTTCGACTATACTTTCATAGGTAAAGAAGGACTATGGTCAGCCGGTCTGGACCTTACAGCAGACCTCCAGTCTGTATTTGCACTTGACTGGCCATGTTCTGTAGGACTCACATTCTCATGGAACGGAGGATCTGCATGGAACAGACTGTCAACCAACGGAATAACAATGAACAAATGGTTCCTAGGACCTATATTTAACGTATCGTTTTAATTATGTCAATCATCAATGAAGCACTTGCCCCATGCAGCAAATGCGGGCAGCAGACCAAGGTAACCGTCTACAGAAGCATAAACATATCGGAGAACCCGGAACTCAAGGCAAAGGTGAAGGACGGATCACTCTTCCTGTGGGAATGCCCTCATTGCGGCCAGGTGAACCTTGCCAAGTATGAGACCCTATACCATGATCCTACAGCAAAACTAATGGTCTGGCTTCTTCCTGCGGGAGAGATCTCAGAGACTCAGATGCAGGCAATCACCATGCACACCAAGGCAATGGGAGGATACACACTCCGCCGCGTGAACGACATGGGATCTCTGATGGAAAAGGTACTGATCAACGAGGCCGGACTCGACGACATCGTCCTCGAGATGTGCAAGTATGTGACCAAGCTCGAAATGCTTCAGAAGAGCGTATCAGCAGAGCAGAAGGACGAGTTCATGGCCACTACCTTCCACTTCTATAAGTCAGAAGGAGAAGACGATGCACGCATCCTCACCTTCATGTACGGATTCAACGGACAGATGTTGGGAGTCAACATCGGATGGAACGTATACCAGGACTGCGCCGGCATCCTCGAGCGCAATCCGCAGATCCGCCCTGCCGACGGCTTCGAAAAGATCGACGCTGCCTGGCTTGCCTCTAAACTCGCCTAGTTCTCATCTGATAAACAATACCATCGTTACACGTTTTAACTGAAATGTGTAACGATGGTATCTGTTTTGGGTCATATCGAAGAGTTGCCTTATGCCAATCTTCTGGCGCCGTCACTGATCACTACTGGAATCACTACTGGCTCGTGACCGTATTTCTCAGCGAATGCTGCCTTTGCCTTCTCCAGGAATGCATCATAGAGTTCTGCCTTCACAAGGTTGATGGTGCAGCCACCGAAGCCGCCACCCATGATGCGCGAACCTGTCACGCCGCACTCCTGTGCCACTGTAGCGAGAAAATCAAGCTCTTCGCAAGACACCTCATAATCCTTGGACATTCCCCAGTGAGTCTCATACATGCGTGCTCCCACTGTCTCATAGTCACCCTTGCCGAGTGCCTCACAAACATCGAGGACTCTCTTCTCCTCACCGATCACATAACGCGCGCGAAGGTAATCCTCCTCTGAAATCTGATCCTTCACCGCCTCAAGCTGCTCCATTGTAGCGCCACGGAGGAACTCCTGTCCAAGCACTGCAGCAACTCTCTCACATGATGCGCGGCGGTCATTATATGGTGATCCCACGAGCTCATGCTTTACACATGAATTGAGGAGAACGAGCTTATAGCCATACTGCTCGGGATCGAATGGGAAGTATTCAAACTCCATAGAGCGGCAGTCGAGACGCATAAGGTGACCTGCCTTGCCGAACACTGAAGCGAACTGGTCCATGATGCCGCACTTCACACCGCAATAGTTGTGCTCTGTGCTCTGACCGATGCGTGCAAGCTCGAACTTATCTATATTGAGGTTGAAGAGGTCATTGAGAGCGTATGCGAATGTACTCTCGAGAGCTGCTGAAGATGACATACCTGCTCCGAGAGGAACATCACCTGCAAACACTGTATCAAAACCGCCGACTACTCCACCTCTCTTCTGGATCTCGCGGCATACGCCGAAGATGTAGCGTGCCCATGACTGCACCGGAGCATCATCCTCATTGAGACCGAACTCACAATACTCATCAAGGTCGAGCGCAAAGGCGCGTACGGTACCTGTACCATTGAGCTTGATCTCTGCCAGCATGCATTTGTCTATTGCGCCAGGGAATACGAATCCTCCGTTGTAGTCTGTGTGCTCACCGATGAGATTGATTCGTCCTGCCGATGCGAAGAAATCGCCTTCTGTCTGGAAGAGAGTCTGGAACTTCTCTGCTATTCTTGTTTTCATTTCTATGTAGTTATTAGTTTATTCACTGAAAATCCTCCAAATATATCAATAACCACCGAAAATACAAAGGACAACCGGGCAATGATCACTGACTCCTCCTATATATCTTGGACCCGAATATGTCCTGAGAGGTTTCAAGCCAGGAAATTTCTTTTCATATGTCATAAGAAAAGGAATGCGTACTATTTCCATCTTTGATCTCGCAGAAAGATCCTCAGACACCATAAACATATCTATAAGTTCCCATTTTCCTTGATATCTTATGGTTCCCCACCCTTCATCGAACAGGCTGGCCGCCTTATTGGTCAATACCCCATCGAGGATACCGAACTGTTCTCCGTCAGGGGAATCGTTGAAGTCCCCCATGGCTACAACTGGCACTCCCGGATCAGCTGAAATCAAGGAATCACATATCTGTCTAAGTGCAGTCATTGCGGCATATCTACGACCTTCAGACTCCTCGGAACCACCATATTTCGAAGGATGATGACATACTATTGCATTTATATTCTGCCCTGTTCTGCTCTCAAGACATACCTGGAGCATGTCTCTTGTCGCCATAAAGACACCTTCGTATTCAGGAACCTTCAACGAATGGGACACCTTGCGAAACACCGACTCTCTATATAACAGAGCCACATCTATACCCCTTCTATCACGTGAATCGTGATGAACAATTCTATAATCATATTTTCGTAACAAAGTATTATTCAATAATTTCCATAATACATCCCTATTCTCGACCTCTGCCAGGCCTATGATATCCGGCATCCTGCCATAAGTCTCCCCTATCCATAGGATGGATTTGGTTATAGCATCGCACTTTGTCTGGAATTTCCTCTTTGTCCAATGACGCGATCCCATGGAAGAGAACTCTCTGTCAGACTCCCCTGTTCCCTGATCGATATGATCAAAGAAATTCTCCACATTCCAGAACATCACCAGCAGCGAATCCTGACCATAAACATTATGTCCTAGCGCTGCCAACAATAAAAACACAATCCACCTTTTCATCCTGCATTAGATTTTAAAGATTGCCACGGCTTCTGCGAAGCCTCGCAATGACGTTAAACTCAGTATAAAGAATTTCAAAAACACCAATGAAGTGCAAAGCTTGCCATACGTCATTGCGAGGAGCGAAGCGACGTGGCAATCTGTTATATAAGGTTATTCCTACCAGGATTCACACCATTAATCAGTATATCTTTTCTAGCCCTATTCCATGACTTTATCTGCTTTTCACGTGCAATTGCCTCATCAATACTACTATACTCTTCATAATACACCAATTTATGACAGTGATACCTTGTAGTGAAGGACTTGCTATCAGGAGTTCTATGTTCCTGTACCCTTCTTTCCAAATCATTTGTAACACCTACGTATAGGGTAGAATTTGAATTATTACTCATGATGTAAACGAAATACTTATCCATAATTACCAATATTAAAGATTGCCACGGCTTCTGCGAAGCCTCGCAATGACGTAGTACAACTTCCAACATTCATAGCCTCGCAATGACGTATTAAACAAATCCCACAAAGGTTTTCCATACGTCATTGCGAGGAGCGAAGCGACGTGGCAATCTGCAAATGCAAAAGTGGAACAGAAATTCTGGAAAGGAGTTAAAAAACAGAAAAATGTCGTTTAAAAAAGAGAAATAAATTAAAGAAAAAGAAAAAGTTAGCGTAAATTTGCGCCCTGATTTAAAAGAAGATAGAAAATGGCACTTAAATGCGGTATAGTAGGACTTCCTAACGTAGGAAAATCAACATTGTTCAACTGTGTAAG
>JAEIGA010010657.1_pt1 | contig 13942 bp, 28 predicted proteins | sample 9270691 | NCBI WGS metagenome assembly JAEIGA01 (sample SAMN17057246, study PRJNA624740) | gut metagenome | biome: biome; isolation source: fecal sample | host: Bos grunniens | place: China: Xizang | collected 2019 | reverse complement strand
GAACGAGGAGCATGATGCCCTTATTGAAATGGCGCGCGCGGGGGCAAGTGTTGAGGGAAGCACGGACGTTATGGCAAAACTCAAAGAACTTGACAAGAGAGTTAAGGCACTTGAAGAGAGTGCAGAAAATCCCGACATTCCCGACGAAGAGGAATATCCCGATTACATTGTCGGTAAGTGGTACTACAACGGAAACAAATGTACGTTTGAGGGCGAAAAATATGTATGTACTGCTCCCGAAGGTGTTGTTTGTACTTGGTCGCCTGCTGAACACCCTGCATATTGGGAGAAGCAGTAAGGCGGTGGTGATATGAAATCGCCATTCAAAAGTAATAAGGTCCGTGTCACCTCTCCCTTCGGGGAGAGAGTGATGAACGGCGCAAAACAATTTCACGCGGGTATTGACGTTGTAGGCATAGATTCTGTGCAAGTGTGCGCGGTCGTTGCGGGAAAAGTTGTAGTGTCCCAAATCATAACAGATAAATCAAATCCCACTTGGGAATGGGGTAATTACATCTGCATATTGGGCAACGATAATCGGTATTATTATTATTGTCATCTTGCCTCGCGCAATGCGGTGGTAGGTCAGTATGTTGTTGAAGGGCAGATACTCGGCATTATGGGCAACACAGGATATTCATTCGGCGCGCATTTGCATCTTGAAATACGCGAGAATGACGGCACAACACTTGTAAATCCCGCCGATATGCTTGGTATCAAGAACGAAGTCGGCGTATATGAAGAAAGAAAACTTGAAAGCGACCTTAATATACTTGTCAAGCATGGAGTAATAAATACGCCCGAATATTGGATAACCAACGCCCCCAAGATGAAATATCTTCCCGAACTTATCGGCAATATGGCGAGGTATTTGGAAAATGAAGATAATTCTTGAGCGAAAGTCCACTACCTTCACGAAGCGGTGGGTATCAAGGCTTTTATGGTTTGGGTGTATATGGATAACCTTATCCTACGTTCTCGCTTTTATTGGGTCGGTACAGATAGCCGAAAGTTTATCATCAACGGTGGCGACTGTTATAATATCAACAATTCTTGGCTATTTGTGTAAAGCGTATTTTGAAACGCGCGAAGAAGAACGTCTAAAATATGAAAAAGAAAAAAAATAAATATAACACGGAGGAGTAGTTATGAAGAATTTTGCAAAGAAGCTCACGAGCAGAAAGTTTCTTGTAAGTGCGGCGGGTATCGTAAGCGGTATAGTTCTTATTTCTCTTGGTAACGCAGAGGAAGGAATGGCAACAATTATTGCATCAATTATTGCGTACCTTGCAGCAGAGGGACTTGTCGACGTAGCCGCGGTCAAGAACAAAACAGACGAGATGGGGGATGCCATCGAGGAAGCGGAGGACAACGCAGGTGACACATGAAGAGATCGAGCTTATAAAGCGCGAAACCATCGAGGAGTGCAAAAATCTTTTTGTAGAAAAGGAATATTGCCACAGGACAACAAGCGATATGTATGCCTCGGTGTCAAAAGCGGTGAAAGATATACCGGGAATAAAAACGCTGTTAAGAGTGATAGTGGGAATTCTCGGTGCTATAGGTGCCGCTGTTGTGGGCGCTCTTGTTCATTTGTGGATAGGAGCTTAAAAAATAATTATTAAAGAAGGATGCGTCAACGATGACAACGCGAAAAAATGAACAGCACTCGGCGGAGTGGTGTTTGTCAAAGGAGCTTGCAAAAAGCAACCGAAGACGGCTTGCCGCAAGTATTGTTCTCGCTGTGGGACTTGTTTTAAGCTTGGTAACAAATCTTATACAAGCCAAACGCGCGTGAAAGTAGTCACGCAATGGAAAGTAAAAAATGTCAATGCGCTTTTATAACGACGAATGGGAAACATTTATCGAGCATTGTGGTTTTACCGATGATGAGCTTGAGGTTATTGCCTTTTTGAGACGAGGTTGGTATGCGGTGGATATAGCTGCCGAGATCAATTTGTGTCAGAGAACGGTCGAACGTAGAAAGCGGAGTATAAGGAACAAAATAGCGAGATATTTAATCCGAGAAGGCTAACATTTGTTAGCCTTCTTTTTTTTTGCTTTTTTCTGTCGGTTTTGTGGCGCATTGCTGTCCTACACTGTGCAAAAAAGAGTGTTAGAATCAAGGCAGAAAGGGGCGATGCCAATGCACGTTTATTATAACCCAAATCCGATTCATAAAAGGGTTGGAGATTGTACTGTGCGAGCCTTGTCAAAAGTGTTGGACAAAAAATGGGAAGAGACTTTTATAGGGCTTTGTGTACAAGCTTTAATGATGTGCGATATGCCAAACGCCGACTCGGTGTGGAGTCAGTATCTCAAGGATCTCGGGTGGAAAAGACGAGTCGTCCCGAGCGAGTGCGACGGATGTTACACGGTGGAGGACTTCTGCCGAGATCATCCAAAAGGAATGTTTTTACTTGCGCTTGACAGCCACGTAATAGCCGTAAAGGACGGAGATTACTACGATACGTGGGATTCAGGAGATGAAACACCGATTTATTATTACGAAAGAGAGGACTTATCTTAAATGCCTTACACACCTTATTATGCACCATATTTTTCGCAGGCGAATCCTGCCCCCGATATGCTTGGGCAGTACAAGAGCGCATACCAACCGATTCCGCAGAATCCGCCTACAAGCGATATGATTTGGATTATGGGCGAAGCGGGCGCAAAAGCTTATCCTGTCGCACCGGGAAACACGGTTACCTTGTGGGATAGAGATGCACAAGTCATCTACATCAAAAGCGCGGACAGCAACGGACTTCCTTCTATGAGAGTGCTTGAATGGACCGAGAAAACAGCACAGAATTCACCCGAAAAGCATGTATGTCAATGCGGCAAGGAGTTTGTTAAGATAAGTGATTTCGAAGCATTACGCGAAGAATTTTTAGCTCTCTCGAAGAAGGTAGAGGGGATAAATAAGGAGGAATAACTATGGCACACGATCTTTACAATCAGTTTGCAAAGCAGAATGATCCTTTTGCTCGTATCATTGAGGATGCACAGAAATTCAAGAAGACGTTTTCGGGCAATCCTCAAGAAGAAGTAATGAAGCTTGTGCAGTCGGGGCAGATGTCACAAGCCGAGCTTAACAGACTAATGCAGATAGCTGCTCCTATAGCTCAAAGAATGGGCAAATAATTTCGGCAATAATCGGAAGCGCGCACCGATTTGCAAATAATTATTTTGAAAGGAAAAACAAACAATGTACGAAAACGGACTTACTGCTGCTGACGTAGCTGCCGTTACAAGAAATAATGACGGCGGTATGTTTGGCGGCAACAACGATTGGGCATGGATTATAATTCTGCTCTTGTTCGGTTACGGTGGTAGAGGCTTTGGTGGTGGCTTTGGTGGTGGAAGTGGTATAGCCGAAAACTATGCGCTTGCAACCGATTTTGCAACCATTGAAAGAAAGCTCGACGGCGTAAACAACGGACTTTGCGACGGCTTTTATGCACAGAATACCAATATGCTTAATGGCTTTGCAAGTGTTCAGCAGACACTTTGTCAGGGATTTGGTGGTATAAACAGCGCTATTTCAAACCTCGGTTATCAGCAGGCTCAATGTTGCTGTGATTTGAAGGGCGAAATCAAGGACGTTGCTTATGGCAACGAGAGAAACGCTTGGACAATTTCTAAGCAGATCTCCGACTGTTGCTGCGACATCGAGAAGATGAACATGCAGAACAGATTCGATGCGCAGGCGTTTAACTGCAACACATTGCAGGCCATTGACAAGCTTGGCGACAGAATCATCGACTATATGTCTGCCGAAAAGACACAGGCTCTTCGTGATGAGAATATGGCTCTTCGTCTTGCGGCTTCGCAGGCGAAGCAGAATCAGTATCTTATCGATCAGATCAAGCCTTGCCCTGTACCCGCTTACATTACTTGCAATCCGTATGCCGCGTCTTACGGCTTCAATGGCGGTTGCGGATGCAACGGCAACTTCTAAAAACAGATAAAAGATTGACTACTTTCGCATTTAGCGGATGTTCGGGCAACAAACTTACTGTCCGATAATGACTTTCGGGGAGTAAATGGGCAAAGGTAGACGTTTACTCCCCTCTATTTTTGAAAAGAAAGGACTATAAAATGGCAGCTGAATATTCAAACATTTCGCTTCAAACTGTAGCGGAAGACGAAAACATTCTTTTCCTTGATGGTGACAGAGCTTGTCACAAAGGATTCATAACCCATCGAAACGGCTCGGGTGTCTTTAGACTCAAGGGCGCGGGCAATGCTTGCAAAACAATATTCCGCGTTCAGTTTAACGCAAATATTGCGGTAGCAACAGGCGGCACCGTGGGGCCGATATCGGTATCTCTACAGGAGGACGGAGAAACAATAGGCAATGCTGTAGCGGTTGTTACCCCTGCCGCTATTGGTGATTTCTTCAATGCTTCCGTATCCACCTTTGTTATCATCCCTTGCGGATGTTGCGTAACAATATCTGTAGAGAACACAAGCGGTACAGCTATCGATGTAACAAACGCAAATATTATCTTTGAGCGCGTAGCTTGAAAGGAGAAGGATTATGCATAACATCAAAGAAAAGGCAAAAAAGCAACTTTACGAACTCGATGAAAAGCTCGGAAGAATGCAGGGCAACACAATTCCTATTGGTGATATTGAAATGCTATACAAGCTGACCGATATTGTAAAAAATATCGACAAGATCGAGATGCTCGAAGAGGGTGACTATTCCGAGGATGACGGAACATCTTACGCTCGCGGGCGAAGAAACGCAAGGCGTGACTCTATGGGAAGATATTCGCGTGATGGGCACTCATATGCAAACGAGCCCTACGATGACGGTATGGGCGGCATATCTCGCTCTCCTATGATGCATTATAGCAGAGGGGACGCAAAAGAGCATATGATAGCGGAGCTCGAAAAAATAATGAACTCCGCCGATGATGATGAATGTCGTCGAGTAATTCACCACTGTATGAAAGAAATCGAGAGAGTATAAGGTCGAAAAAATTTAAATAAGCGATGCATTTTCTCTCAAAAAAACGGCTATCTTCGGATAGCCGTTTTCATTATAAGGGGTATGATAAGGGGTACGGGATTTTTTGAGCAAAGAAAAACCACAAGATGTTGTGCATTTTTAGGGTTTTTAAGCACTATATCTTGTGGTTTCTTGGCGGAGATGGAGAGATTTGAACTTTCCGTCACACTTCTCAAATTGTTATTATGTGTGTCATATAGTTTGGAAAAAGCCTTATTTTACAAGGGTTTTGGGGCTTTTTGTGTCAAATTGTTATTTTATGTGTCATCGGTTAAGGGGTACGATAAGGGGTATGATAAGGGGTACGGCGTTTTACCAAAACAAAAAGGCGTGGTGTCACGCCTTTAGTTTGTTATAATATTTTTGCATTCGGTCAGCGGAGTCGCGTTTCATCTTTTCTGATACGTGGCCGTATACGTCGAGAGTAAAACTTGAGGTTGCGTGACCGAGGTTTTTTTGTACCGTTTTAATGTCATCGCCCTCTTGAATAGTTGTAACAGCGTATGTGTGTCGCATATCGTGAAAACGTGCATCCGGGCGACCAATCTTTGTAGCTTGTGTTTTGAAATGTCTGTACGCGGACTGAGGATAGATGTAGTGTCCGCTTCCGTTTGTAAACACAAGGTCAAATTCGTTTTCCCAAGAAAGACCGACACGAAGATGATCCAATGCTTGTTGTTGTTTTACCTCGCGCAGTATGTCCATTATAAATGGCGCCGCGGGTAGCACTCTTGTTTTATCGTTCTTTGTAGATGCAATGTAATGCCCGCCGTTTTTACGATCTCGGCAAAGTTGTTGCTTGACTGTTATAGTGCCTTCCTTGAAATCAACGGCAGACCATGGAAGACCACATATTTCTCCCTCTCGCATTCCTGTGAACAAAGCAACTATAAAAAGGTTTTTGTAAGGCTCGTCATCTCCGATTCCCTCAAGGAAGAAAAGAATCTCGTCCTCTGTGAGAGGGTTGATCTCTTTTCTCACCACCTTTGGTATGTTACACGCATCTGCGGGGTTAATGCCTATATAACGTAGCTTCATAGCTTGATCGAGGCACTTGCGAATAATTCCGTGGGTGTCTTTTATTGTTTTCGGCGAGAGTCCGTCAGCGAGCATTTTGTTATATAGCTGTTGGATCTGCGTAGGATTGAGCTTCTGTAGCTTGATATTTCCAAGCGCAGGCTTGATATGGGTATCGACCTTTACTTTGTATGTGTGATGTGTCAAAGGCTTTACAGAGAAAAAAACGTAGTCCTGAAGCCATACATCCAACCACTCGCCAAAGGAAGTGTTCAACGGCTCAAAATAAATACCGTCATCCGAATCCTTGAGTGCAGCGCGCATAGCTTTAAGCACGTCAGCTTGTTTTTCTCCATAGAAGCTCTTGCGCTTTCCGTCTATAGTGCAACGAGCTTCCCAAGTGCCGTTTTCACGTTGACGGACGGAGCCGTTTCCTTTTGCATTTCTTGTTTTCATAGTTGCCTCCTTAAAAGCTTAAGCCAAAAATCCGTATGATAAAAGAAACACAAATTCTGTTAAAAGAGTAAAAAGAAAAACTGTATTTCTTCTTGCTTTCCTCGCAATAATCCTTTCGTATTCCCTGAACAAGTGACAATGGTGGGCAAGAATCACATAATTGTTAAATGCTTCTTTGGGACCTATATCAAAATCATCTTTTTTATAGGTAGGAATGAGCTTTTCAGAGATTCCGTAATCGCCGCGTATGTTTACGTTTTGATAAAAACATTCGCGAAGATCATTTTCTCCGTACTCAAAAGTGTAAAAGTGAAACAAAGATGTGTTTTTGTCTAACAACAAACAAGCAAAAAAAACAAGCGCCGACAGTATAAAGACATATATACTAATGGTAAAAAGACTTTCGTTCATAAATTTTGAGCCTACAAAAGAAACTGCTATCGGAAAAGCTATTATTGACACCAATTCAAAGTATGAATTGTCAGTAAACGAGAGTCTCGAAAGCTTATTTTGACGATCTAATTCGTTTTTCATAGAGAAATAATTTTGCGCAGGTAATATCACCTTTTCAACATACTCTTGAATAGAACGACGGTGCTTGTTTATAATCTCTCTTTGTTCTCTTCTGCGAGCAAACAAAACATCATGGTAGTCCTCGTCTTGATTTTCTTCTGTTAAAAATTCACCAATATCTTCGGATATTCTTTCTATTCTTGTTTCCGCATCTTTTAATGGTATTGGATTTATGTCGTTTATGTTTGGCATTCGAAGAGGGATTTCATTTCCGTGCTTCCATATCATTGGTTCTTGAGCATAATATATCCATAAAATAACGTGAAGAATATAAAGCCAAAAACCAATTACGAAAAAACGCGATTCTGTTTCTTTGCCTATAAAAACAAAAGATGAAATAAAAATAATGAACAACACAACAGCTCCGAGTTGTTGTAATGTGGACAAAATCTTCTCGTTTGTTTGAGTGTTTTTCGATAGTTTCATGGCGCCTCCTTATGTTGTTAAATACAGCTTTCTCTAAAAAATGGAAAAAATATTCTGCGACAAAGATCGTGGTTGTTTTATACACTTAATCCTTTCCATCGGTTGAATTCAACTTAATGTAGTGATTGTGTACGGCGATGATTTCGTCCTTGAGTAGTATTTTTTCTTTTAACAAGGCAATTTCGGCTTCTTGAGAAGCGGTTTTTAGCCGAAGCATTTCAAGCTCTGCTGCATTATCAATATCCGATAATCTTGTTTCCAAGAATAACTTAAATTGTACGGCAGTTATGGCATCCATAAAAAGCTCATAAGGTTGCAATTCAACAGCTTCGCACACATCAAGCATTGTACTAACACGAGCATCGTGTGACTTGTTTGATAGAAAGCGGCTTATCGTTTCTTCGGGGAGATTCAATTTGGAACGTTCTGATATTGTTTTATTTGATATTTTGAGTATTTTCTTTTGTTCATTTATTCTGTCTCTATACATTTTTTGTTCTCCGTTAATGATGTTTTTAAATTTTTAGATGATAATTATGTCTGCCGATATCAACATAAACGTTGTTTTGGGATGATAAAAAAGATGCCTCATATTGATGAATTTCACCGTTGAAATTTTTGCTTAACTGCATTAAAATAATGCCATCGACTCAAACGATTGAAATCGTGAAAACAATTTTGAAATTGCATTCTCAATTTTAGAATTATATAATGGTTTCATCCATTAACTGCGTTGCTTGAAAGGAGCTTGTCCATTATGACAGCCAACGAAACAGAACTCATCAACATTATACGCGCGAACGATAATCCTGAAGAAGCACTATTGGTGGCTACCAAAGTCATTCTATGCTTTCTAAAGCAACACGAATCATCTGAAGAACGAGCGCCTGTTTGTCTTCCGGCACTCGCCTAAATAAATCGAGCAGCATACGCTCTCCCTCTGACAGATCATCTTCGGAGGGGGAGTTGTTTTTTTCTTGTGGAACATCGTATTTGGGATTCTCAATTATTTCCACAAGAACTCCGTCTTTCATAACATACGATATAGGTCTTTTAATATCGGATTTTCCCAAGAGATATTGTATATCAACATTGAAAAAATCGGCGATAGCTTCCAAAGTTTCGTATTTGGGACATCTTGCGCCGTTTTCATACATGCCTAAAGCACTTTTGGAAACATCGCAATATTTGGCGAGCTCGCGCAAAGAGACACCTTTTTCTTGCCGTAGCTCTTTAATTCTTTCGCCAAGTACAGCCATTACTTCCTCCAAATTTGTAATATCATAATTATATTATACACTCAATGTGTTTGAAGTCAATGGTGAAGATGCACAAAAAGTGGACACATATTTTGTACACATTTTTGGACAAAAATGTGTTGACAAATCGACACAATTTGTGTAGAATATAGTTGTCCACAAAATTGGACGAAAGGAGGGATAAATATGGATGCACCCAATAAGCTCAAAGTTCTACGAGGAAAGCGCACCAAAGAAGAGGTCGCTTCAGCAATAAACGTTTCTCTTTCTTCGTACGTTAAATATGAGCGTGGAGAACGAGTACCGCGTGATACGGTTAAGCGCCGTATTGCTGAATATTACAAAGTATCAGTAGGATCTATTTTTTTTAGCTAATTTGTCCACAAAATTGGACTACAATATAATATAGTGTTTCGGGAATCTCCCAAAACAAAAATGGCGTATTGCCATTACGCCATTTCGTCTGCGCGTTGTCCTCGGTTGATTTGCACTTATCGGTATACAGTATTTTTTAACCGACTACGAACGGTCGACAAGCTTTGTGGCAATCAAAGGCTTGAATCAACACTGCGTTTCTTACGTGCGCGACACGCCGAGATGGATATTTGCACTATCCACTATCGGAACTGAAACACACTTACGGAGGACACAGGTAGAGCGTCATAGACTTAAGAAACTCCTTAAGCATATGAATCACCCCCCTTCTCTCCCACGTTTTGGGAGATTCCCGGGACACTATATTATAGCACTAACAAAATAAATTTACAAGGAGGAGAAATGGGAAAAAGAAAAAAGCTCCCGACGAAGAGGGAGCGTAAGTCAAGAAAAAAGCATAATGATCTCGTTTACGATCTCTTGAAAATGTTCTACCAAAAGAGTTATGAACGAGCCGAGGCAGGTAGAGATGATGGATACGATGATATCATGACGGAATTGTTGTTTCTTATCCTTTTCGATCTGCGCAGCCTGCGCACATTGCTCTGCGGCCTTATCGGCTGCTTGCTTGGCGTTATCATCACGGCGTTGCTTTTCTGATTCAAAAGCACGGACACCTTCGGGTGTCAAGGACAATGTTGTTTTTCCGTTGGTGTATTTAAGCAAATTATCGCTAACGAGATCCTGTATGGCGAGTTGGGATAGCGTTAATTTGCCGAGGTTGAGGTAGTGGTTTACCAAATCCTCTCTTGTGGCTTGGCGTTTATCGGATTCATAAATCAACGTTAGGACTTCGAATTTTATGTCGGTCATAAGCAAACCTCGTTTTTATTTTCTATTATACAATTTTTGGCACAATGTGTCAACGAAGAAGGAGGTAAACAAAATGGAAACAGTTGAAAAGATAGCATACTCGATTGAAGAGATGGCGGAGGCTATTTCGATAGGACGAGCTGTTGCGTATGAGCTTATAAAAAGAGATGACTTTCCCGCGGTGAAGATCGGAAAGGGCAGATATATTGTTCCGATACGCGAGCTCAAGGATTGGCTTAAGAAACAGACTGAAAAGGAGGCGACGTGACCGGGAAAAAGAAAAAGGAGCTGACTGCAATCAGCTCCAAGGGTGAGGTGGAAAATTAACCTGTATTTCCTCCTCCATTATACCACAGGAAATCAAAAAAATCAAGAAAAATTTTAGGAGGACACAAAAATGGCAAAGAGAGAGTTTTTGACAGAGGAAGCTGTAGAGCGTGAGATCGCAAGGCTCACAGAAACGGAAGAGGTAAAGCTTGCGAGGCGAGAGATGCGTTTGAAGTACAAGCGCAGACAAACGCTATACACGCTTCGCAGTCTTGAGAAGCGAGGCAAGGAGCTTATTGAAGCGGGTGTCACGATGGAGAACATTGACGAGATGATGTCTCTTGCAGAAAGCGAGGAGTGCTGATATGAAAACAATACGCACAATAATAGCGGCGATAGGACTTCTGATCTTATATGATGTTGTCGGCAAGGTAATGTACTACGGACAGATAGGCGAGAGTGAGCCTGCATCCGTATGGGTGCTTGCGGTGGTAGGCGTTGCGATGATGCTGCCCGGTATCCTCGGCGGACTTGTGGAAGACACAAGTGCAGAAGAAGAAAACTGAAAATTCAAAAAAATAAGGAGTAGAAATTATGTTTAACGAAGTTGCATTTAATGTCCCGGAGATAAGTATTGCAAAGAGAACGCATTACACAAGAGAATATGACATCTTGCACGAATTTTAGGCATCGAACAACAGCAACGTGCGTTTTGATTACGGTACAGTGCAGAGAGCGGTGCTTGCACGACAGGCAATGAGAGAATACGCAAAAAGAAACAGGATGCAGATCGCACTTTCGCAGAGAGGAAAATACGTTTTTGCATTTAAGGAGCCCAAACCGAAATCAGATAAGGAGTAAATGATATGTACATTGAAGGAGTAAAAACACAGGTCGTTGTCGATGCTCTCATTGCGAGAGTGAGACAGCTTGAGATCGATTGCAATTACAAGGACATACAGATAGAAGCTCTCAAGAAAGAGCGTGCAGAAGCGAAAGGAGAAACAAAATGAAGCTTTACGAGATTGCTAATGATTACATGGCGTTGATGAACGCTATAGACAATGACGAGATTCCCGAGGAAGCTCTTGCCGATACGCTTGAGGCGATCACAGGCGAGATAGAGGTCAAGGCAGATAATATCGCTTGTATGCTCAAGGAGCTTGATGCGGAGATAGGTGCTATCAAGGCAGAGGAGACGAAGCTTGCCGAGCGCAGAAAGAGCAAGGAGAGAGCTTACGACAGGCTGAAGCAATATCTCTCCGACACGCTTGTTCGTGTAGGTCTTGACAAGGTTGAGACAGCGAGAAACAAGATAACCTTCCGCAAGAGTGAATCTGTTGAGGTTGGCGAGGACTTTATCAAGTGGGCGGTAGAACACAGAGGCGATTTGCTTACATATGCCGAGCCGAAGGCAAACAAGACCGAAATCAAGAAGGCTCTCAAAGAGGGCGCAGAGATAGTCGGTGCGGAGATCGTGAGCAAGATGAATATGCAGTTGAAGTGAGGTGAAGAGCGATGGGAAATCTTGATATTTACGAAAAAGTCAGAAGCGTTCCCGAAAACGCTCAAAAGGAAATCAAGGCAGGGCGTTTGAAGGGCATGACCGATATAAATCCGATGTGGCGTATCAAGACTCTTACGGAGCTGTTTGGTGTTTGTGGTGTCGGTTGGAAATCGCAGATTGTCCGTACTTGGTTGGACGAAGGTGCAAACGGAGAAATAGTCACAAATGTTGAAATCCTTCTGTACATCAAGGTTGACGGAGAATGGAGCGAAGGAATCGCAGGAATTGGCGGAAGCAAGCTCGTGACAAAAGAGACAAGCGGTCTTTATACAAACGATGAATGCTACAAAAGCGCATATACAGATGCTTTGTCGGTAGCTTGTAAAGCTCTCGGAATAGGCGCAGACATCTATTGGAATGAGAACACCAAATATAGCGGTAATGGCGAGGATAAAAACGAAGAGCCGCTTACATACGAATCTGCTCTCGCTCTTGTGCTTACGTTCGGTCAGTACAAGGGAGAAACCTTGAAGGATATATGGAAAACCGATATCGGCTATATCAAGTGGCTTGCGAATGGCGAGAAAACAGATGCAAGAATAAAAGAGGCAATCGCTTTGATTGATGCTGAAATCAAGAAGGCGAAAGCAAAATGACAGGAAGAATCGTTGATATGTCGCTTGACTTCAGGACAAGCAAGGCAAGGATAACACTTGAGCTTAACGAGAAGCAAGAGGCAATGAATCTGTACGATGAATTGCACGAAGCGGAGAAGCTGTCAATCAAGATAGGCAAGCACCGGGAGAGGCGGTCTCTTGATGCGAACGCATACTTCTTTGTGCTTGCCGACAAGCTTGCGGAGAAGTTGAACACAACGAAAGAGGATATATACAGAAACGCCATAAGAGAGATTGGCGGTGTCTCCGAGGTCGTGTGCGTGAAAAATAACGCCGTGGAGCGACTTTGTTCGGGGTGGGCATCTAACGGACTCGGATGGCAGACGGAAACGTTTCCGAGCAAAATCGAGGGGTGTACGAACGTGATTCTCTATTACGGAAGCAGTACATACGATAAAGCGCAGATGTCGAGGCTCATCGAGAACATTGTGCAAGATTGCAAGGCGGTGGGCATTGACACAAGAACGCCAAACGAGATAGCCGAGATGCTGTCCTTGTGGAAGGGGGCGGAGTGATATGGCTGAAAGCATAATGCAGACCGAGAGAGAATGCTACATCACAGGGCGTACAAGCGGTTTACATAAGCATCACATCTTCTTTGGCAGAGGACTACGGCAGATATCGGAAAAGCACGGATTCACAGTATGGCTTTCGGCAGAGTGGCACAATATGAGCGACAAGGGAGTGCATTTTAATCGTGACCTCGACTTGAGACTCAAGCGAGAGTGCCAAAGGAAGTATGAAGAAACACACAGCCGTGAAGATTTTATGCGGCTGATCGGAAGAAATTATTTATAAGGAGTAACAAAATGAAGGGGTACAAAGGATTTGAAAAGGGACTTGTCTGCCTTGACAAGCAGTATGCGGAGAATACGGTTTTCGAAGAAGAAAAAGCGGAGATATGTGCGAGTGGAATGCATTTTTGCGAGAATCCGCTTGATTGCTTGGACTATTATCCACTCATAAACGAAAACGGAGAGCTGAACGACTTTGCCGAGGTCGAAGCTCTTGACGAGGTAAAGACGGACGATAACAAGAAGTATTGCACGAAGAAGCTCAAGGTCGGAGCGAAGCTCTCGCTTGCGGAATTTGTCAAAGCCTCGTTTGAGGTGACAAAAGAGCAGATAGAAAGAGAGGTGAAAAACACAAAAACAAAAGGCAAAGACGAACTCTCAAAGGTCGGCGGTGATTGGAGCAATCTTGTCGGCGGTGATTCGAGCAATCTTGTCGGCGGTAATTCGAGCAAGCTTGTCGGCGGATATTCGAGCAATCTTGTCGGCGGTAATTGGAGCAAGCTTGTCGGCGGTAATTCGAGCAAGCTTGTCGGCGGATATTCGAGCAATCTTGTCGGCGGTGATTCGAGCAATCTTGTCGGCGGTGATTGGAGCAAGCTTGTCGGCGGATATTCGAGCAATCTTGTCGGCGGTGATTCGAGCAATCTTGTCGGCGGTGATTCGAGCAATCTTGTCGGCGGTGATTCGAGCAATCT
>JAEIGA010010656.1_pt1 | contig 13944 bp, 13 predicted proteins | sample 9270691 | NCBI WGS metagenome assembly JAEIGA01 (sample SAMN17057246, study PRJNA624740) | gut metagenome | biome: biome; isolation source: fecal sample | host: Bos grunniens | place: China: Xizang | collected 2019 | reverse complement strand
CATAATGCATAATTTATTTGTTATAATCATTCCTCATTAAAATCGCGTGAGCTAGACATACTGCTATGGCAAACAGAATAATGTATGCTGGTGAGATTTTGAACCACCATATCAGCAAGGCTGTGGCGATAGGGAAGATGGCGGTCTTCCAGTTGACTTTCGCTGAGATGCACATCTTCACTGCTGGCGATAATATCAGCGCAACCACACATGGTCTTATTCCTCTGAATATCTTCTCTACTGTCGGGTTGTCTTTGTAATCTGCGAAGAAGATAGCGATGAGCAGCATGATTATTATTGAAGGTAACATAGCACCTAATGACGCAGCGATGGCTCCTTTGGTGCCACCGATTCTATATCCGACATAAAGCGCGCAGTTGACGGCGAAAACTCCTGGAAGTGACTGCACTACCGCAATGGATTCCCAGAACTCGTCGTGTTCTATCCAACGACGTCTTTTCACTACGGCACGCTCTATCATGTCGAGCATGGCATAACCTCCTCCTAAGGTGAAAGCGCCTATGTTTAAGAATGTTACGAAAAGTTGCCAGATGGTTTTCATGCTTGGAATTTATTCTGCAAAGATACAAAGAAAAAGCGTAATAATGGCATAATGGAGGGAAATAATGTTAAACCGCTGGTATTGAGTTCGGTTTTGTGTCATACATCCATATTCCTAACTTCTGTGAAAATAGCCATATATGGATGTTTGCGAAGATAGAATTGCTACCTATCCGTTGCCTTTTTTTTGAAGGCTAATTGGTAGGATAATATTCTTAATCTATTGTAGATACCGCTGACTGCCATAAATATATCAGCTTTGGTTATTGTTGCACTGACAAAGGTAATCATTTTCTCTTTCAGAAAGAAAAATAACCGAAAGTGATACTTTGTTAGGTATTTGTTTCTTTATACTGCTATATTCTACATGCCCTTCATTAACTCTGTGAAATTTATTTTTGCAATTAAAGGAATTTACTATGAATCAGTCAGATGTAAAGGTATCGTTCTACCTTAAAAAGAGCGAAGCGGATGCAAAAGGGAATTGCCCTGTTATGGCAAGGTTGAATGTCGGAAGATATTCAGAGGTCGCATTTAGTTTAAAGATGTCTGTACCGCACGCAATGTGGAATTTGGGTCGGGCTACGGGAAAAAGTGTTGCTGCTCGTGAAATCAATCGTCAGTTGGATGAGATACGAGCCAATGCGCTTCATATTTATCAGGACCTATCCTCAATACGCGAAGGTGTAACTGCTGATGATGTCAGATGTTTGCTTCTTGGTATGGCATCTGGACAACAGACATTGATGAGCTATTTCCGTACATTCATAAAGAACTTTGAGAAGCATGTTGGTGTAAATCGTGTTGTAGGTTCTCTATGGTCATATAGGTGCGCATATCAGCATATTGAAAAGTTCTTGAATGAGAAATATAAACTGACTGATATTCCTTTTACGGCATTGGATCGTTCATTTGTCGAGAAGTACGATATTCATTTGAGAACCGACTGCCATCTGTCTCTCGGTACCATTGTCAATCTTACTACAAGCTTGAAAACTGTAATTAAAGAAGCCATAGCTGATGGGATTCTGACATTCAATCCATTCTGGGGGTATGAGACGGAACGTCCTAAACGGGAACTGAAATACCTGACGGAACAAGAATTGAATCTATTGATGACAACACCATTGAATAATGCACGACTATACATTGTAAGAGATCTGTTTCTGTTCTCATGCTATACAGGTATCTCTTATGGAGATATGTGCACGCTTACTAGGAATAACATGGTGAAGGATGAAAATGGCACTCTGTGGATACATACATCACGTAAGAAGACCAAAGTAGAATACGATGTCCCGCTTCTTGATGTCCCATTGCAAATACTCAATAAGTATTGTGGTGTGGATCCTAACGGTAAATTGTTACCTATGTATAGCAATTCTGATGTAAACAAGTACTTGAAGACAATCGCTTCTATATGTGGTATAAATCGCAAGTTGGTTTTTCACATGGCACGACATACGTATGCTACAGAAATCACGCTTTCACATGGAGTTCCCCTTGAGACTGTTAGCAAGATGTTGGGACATACACGTGTAGAAACAACTCAGATTTATGCAAAAATCACAGATGATAAAATAAGTTCTGATACAATAAAACTCGATAGTAAGATCAGTGATCGCTTTACTATCATTATCTGATAATCATAAAATTAGCTATATATGAATACAAACAAGAATTTGGATAATAACAAGGCAAAGCGTCGCAGTACATTTGCGGTTTTGTTTTATATCAATCGTACAAAAGTAAGAAAGGACGGAATGTGTCAACTATTGTGTAAGGTTAGCATAGATGCAGAATGGGAACAGATAGGCACAAAAGTGTCTGTAAATCCAGATATTTGGAATCCCGATAAGGGGTGTGCCGATGGACGTAGCGAGAATGCTATAACTGTAAACAGAGCTATTAATGAACTGACTAAAGAGATTTCAGAACACTACAACAATATCAAGAAGAATTTTGGATTTGTTACGGCGGAACTTGTTAAGAATGCCGTCAAAGGTATCGGACAAAAGACGGTGACACTACTTGCCCTTTTCCGAGAACATAACGAAGAATTCAAAAAGCGGATAGGTATAGACCGTATAAAGGAAACTTATTTATGCTATCAACGTTCTTACGGTTATCTTGAAACATTTGTTCGTGAGAAACGTGGTGTTGAAGATGTTACTTTGCGAAGTCTTGACAAAGTGTTTTATGATGACTTTGAGATTTTTCTGCAAAGTGATTGCCGTCTGTCCCCAAAGACTGTGCATGATCATCTTTATCGACTGAAAAAAATGACTATGCGAGCTGTCAGTCAAGGTACATTGCGTAGGGATCCTTATAGTCGTTTGCATCCGTCCTTGCCTAAACGTAAGAGCAGGCATTTGAGACTGGAAGACCTTAAGACGTTGATGGCAATACAGATTGATAAGCCTAATCTGCAACGTGTACGTGATTGGTTTATATTTTCCACCTTTACAGGACTGGCATATGCTGATTTGAAACGTTTGTCTGTGAATGACATAAAGCAATCAGAAGATGGAAGTTGGTGGATTCACATAAGACGTAAGAAAACTGATACATTGTCATCTGTGCGATTGTTGGATGTGCCTTTGCGTATTATTGAAAAGTATAAGCATGAAAGAAAGGATGATAAGGTTTTCAATCTTTACTGTCGTGACTATATGATCAAACTTACAAGTGAATTAGGTAAAGAGTATGGTTTCCATCTTACTTTTCATAAGGCTCGTCATAATTTTGGAACTCATATGACTCTCTCGTTAGGTGTTCCAATTGAAACAGTGAGCAAAATGATGGGACATACTTCGATTACTACAACGCAGATATATGCTCATGTTACAGACAAAAAAGTCGATGAGGATATGAAGCGATTGAGAGAAGTTACTGCTGACAAGAAGGTGGAACTTTTCGATGAAGAACTGGAGTTTGGACGATGTAGAAAATGGAAACGAAGAAGTCTGTGAAAAAAACAACAGCAACGACCCATATGGATTGTTGCTGTTGTTTGTAGATCATACCCAACGCTGCTCTTCTACGCAACGTTTGTGTGAATCGTTGAGTATCTTTTCTATTTCGGATTCCTTGTACAATGCTTTACCTTGTACAAGGTAGTAGGGGATTGTACCTGCTGAACGATACTCCTGCAATGTACGTCTGCTGACTCGCAGAATCTTTGATAATTCTTCATCTGTTAGAAAGCGTTCGTTGTTTAAGGTAGGTTGTATCATTCTATCAGTCTTACATAGCAGTTCGTTTATACGTTTCAATTGTTTTAGTATTTCTGTAATCTGTGTATCTGTCATGTCTTTGAAAAAGTGGCTCATTGTCGTTTGTTTTTGATTGGGTGATAATTGCTTTCAATGAATCTCTGTACATCATCTGGTTTGTAGAAAATCTTGTGCTTTATACGTGCAAAAGGTATCAATCCTTTCTCACGATATACTTGCAACGTTCGTTTGGAGATGCGTAGTGCCTTGCATACGTCCTGATTATCCATCCAGTTTTTTAAGGCAAAATCTTGACTTGAGTTGCATAATCTGTTTACTCTATCTTCAAACTCGCTTAAATGACTGCATATCTCATCAAAAGCTTTCTTTTCTATACATACAATTTCCATATTACATAGTAGTTGTGTGGTTAGCATTTAGGATTGTTTCTCATGCTTGCAGGAAGTGGCAAACCTTTCTGCTCGAAGAACTCCTTGATTTCGGAAGCCTTGTAATAAGTGCGTCCGTCAATCATATAGTAACGTACAAGTTTCTTCTGACGATAGCGTGCCAAAGTGCGGTATGTTACGCCTAATAGTTTGCACAGGTCGTAGTTGTCCAAAAGAGTATCGCCGTCAAAACACTCCTTTATCTTGTTCATACGTTCAAGTTTTTTCTCTATTCTGTCAAAACGTTCCATTATCTGCATAAACATCTTTTGAGCTGTTTCAATATTTATCTGTATCATTGTATAATCTGTATTAAGTGTTAATAATCGGTTTATCACACCTTGTTGCGCAACAGGTTATACCGTCATAAATGTCACAGTGCGTGCCAATGACATGATAAGACATAATAATACATGGATACAATGCTGTGTATCAGTAAAATAAAAATCTTAGAAAGAATATTGTGATGTTTGAGGACTATTGCAAAATGCAAGACTTTTTCGCAAACTGCTATTGCAAACTGCAAGAAAAGTTGGAAAATATTATAAATTACAATGAATGCTAATTATCTATGGAATAGTTTTTTATTAGAGATAAATTACAGATAATGACAAATTAATGAGTTTTATAAGTAAGAAATAATATGACACATAAAAATGGATTATATCGGATATTTAAGACCATACTATATATAAATTTAGTCGTTTTTCAGAAAAGCATCTGTCATTCATTATTTCAATTGTTTTTAGTTTGTGACCTAATTTATTGAAATCTTTATTAATGTCAACAAGAATATTTTTTAAATATGTTTTTTCTATTATCATTAGTAAATTTATGTTGTTAAAATTATCTTTTATTTTAGAGTTACAGATAATGTCGGTAGAGTTGATGGATTCATTTGTAATGACAATAGCAATTTTATTAAATACATCCATACAATTAGAATTAGATTCACATAGTAAATTTTGTTCTTCTTGAACAGAAAAACATTCAATGATGTTGTTTGGTGGAACGACTATGCCTTTGCTTTTAATAAAGGGAACTATTTCATCAGGAATTTTTACATTGTGATATCCATCATGTGCAGAACCATCAGCATTGATCGCAAAAATTTGATTGTTTTTTACATAAATATGCATGTGTTTTTGATTGCCTGGACGTTGCTCTCCGAAAGGGATGTCTATTCTATATCCGTATTTTTTTACACCTGGAATTTTTTGAAATAAGGCTTCCAATATTGGGGTTCGATCAGATTCTAAAAAGTCAAAATATATTGCATCAAAATAGATGTCCTTTAAAGGCATAATGGTGTTTGTATATAATTTATTTTGTTCTTTGATGTATGATTTTAATGATTTCATATATTAGGAATAAATTAAAATTACTACTAAAGTTTGTTTGAAATTATATGAGCAAAATTGTATGTATTAGTATGTCTTGATCAGTATATGTAATACAATATGATGTCTTGTCCCTATATTATGTTGTTATATATTAACGTTTAATTTTACGTAATCTTTATTTTATACGGCAAAGATATATTTTTTGTTAATGTCATAATGCTAAATCATTATTTAATTCCATACTTTATAATTTTCCTATACAATGTGGAAGGATTTATATTTAGTATTATGGCTGTCTTTGATTTGTTTCCGCCACAGGAATGCAACGCTCTGATGATATTCTGCTTTTCATTTTCTTCGTCTCTTAACGGTAGCAATGGGAGCTCTGTTGTGTTTGTATGTATTGGCGGCGATATGGTGATGCTCAATGAGGTATGGTCAATAAGTCTATTCTTTGTCATTAGTACCGCACGTCTTATCTTGTTCTGCAACTCCCTGATATTTCCAGACCAGCCGTGTGAAAGAAGCAGCCGTTCTGCTTCTGATGTGAAACCGGCTGTCTCCTTATGCAGCTCCTCGGAAAACCTTTTACGGAAGAACTCCGCGAGCGGCAGAATGTCTTCTGGACAATCACGCAGTGATGGCTGGAGAATCTCGAATTCTCCCAACCGATGATACAGATCTTCACGGAAACGTCCGTCACTGATAGCTTTTCCCATATCCTCGTTAGTCGCCGCTACAATGCGGACATTCACATTACGTTCCGTATTTGAACCTATCGGTATGAATGTTCCTTCCTGCAATACACGTAGCAGAGACGATTGCATGTCAAAAGGCAAGGTGCCAATCTCATCAAGGAAGAGCGTTCCACCATTGGCGGAGTCGAAGTAACCAGTCTTGTCGCTGTCTGCACCTGTAAAAGCTCCTTTGACATGACCGAAGAACATGGACGATGCAAGTTCTTGTGGTATGACACCACAATTTATAGCGACGAAGGGCATATCTTTACGTGTGCTGTGGAAATGTATGCTTCGTGCTATGGATTCCTTGCCAGTACCGTTTGCACCGAGTATCAGAACTGATATGTCCGATGGTGCAACAAGTTCTGCAAGATATTCAGCTTCCTTTGCTTTGGGACTTACCCGTTTGAACAGTTCCTTCTCATTCCTGCGTATCGTTGATACGGGTTTCAGAAGTTCCTTTGTCATTTCAACTAACTGTTCGTGATATACTGGCTTTGCAAGATAATCCTTTGCACCCATCTTGATAGCCTTGACAGCGTCGGTTACCGAAGCGTATTCCGTCATTATCACAAACGGTATGTCGATTCTTTCACTGTTCAGCCATTCGAGCAGTGAAATCCCGTCGCCTTTGGGCAGACGTACGTCCGAGAATATGAGGTCGAATTTTTCCTTGTTTAAAAGTTTGCGGGCGGCAACTTCGTCTATTGCGGTAACAACGTCATAATTTTCACGGCATAGCCATTGCCGCTGAATCTGCGATAGGGTCACGTTATCTTCTACTATCAGTATCTTTTTCTTCATCGTCGATTCTGTTTATCTCATTTACGGTATCATCCATAAGACGTTCTATATGGTTTATAATAAGATTCGTGTTGGTCGTTATTGTCTTGATGTCAGAACTTGGGCTTTCCAATATATTGCGGTATGTTGACAGAATGCCTTCCATTGAGAGCATTTCCCACATTGGAAACATACGATGTGCAGTACTTTGCATTGATTTGATGTCATTTGATAAAACGGCATTCTTTAGGTCCGCAATATCCTTTTCACATGTCTCGACTATGGATTTAAGGATGAGCCTCCTGTCTGTCACTTCCGCAAGTGTTTTGGAAAAGTCCGTTTTATATTCAACTTCACGACCTTTGATGACAGATGCCATGTGTTTAAGCAGTTCATTCATGGAGAATGGCTTGAATATGCATCCGTCAAAACCTGCCTCAAGCAATGTGTTCCTTTCGCTGTCGCTTCGTGCCGTCATAGCCACGACGGGTATGTCTCTTGAGTTGCCGATACGTGACCTGCGAAGCAGTTTCAACAGCTCAAACCCGTTGGCGTCAGGCATCTGGATGTCTGTGAGCAGCAGGTCATAGTTCCTTTTGCGCAATTCTTCTGTCAGCTTCTCGACTTTTGTGCAGATTGTGCATGAGACTCTGTTACGTTCCAGCATATCCTTGATGACCTCAAGCTGGAAACAGTCGTCGTCAATGACGATTACATTCTGTGGAAGATGCATGGAGTCGTCGAATACCACATCTTCTTCATCAATGTTATCGTTGGTTATCGGCAACGGCAATATGATGGTAAACGTAGAACCACATCCAAGCTTGCTTTTTACATCTATCGTACCGTTAAGCAAGGTGACAAGACCTTTTGTGATTGTTAAGCCAAGTCCGAAACCTTCCGTATTTTTGTCATCTGTGGCACGCTCAAAAGGTAGATAAATTCGTCGCAGCAATTCTTCGGACATTCCTATGCCTGTGTCGCTTATCTCTATCATGAGTTTTCCATCTGTATAACTAGCTTTGAATTTGACATATCCAGCAGAGGTGAACTTTACTGCATTTGATAACAGATTACCGATTATCTGCTCTATCCTGTCAGGGTCTCCTTTTACAACGACATCGGTGTCTTTGAATTCATGTTCGAAGAACAGACCTTTGGCATCGGTCTGCTGTATGATGCCGTCAGCGGTACGGCTAAGCATGTCGGATATACGGAAAGGTATTCTGCGGGCTGTCTCTTTCGCTTCGTTAAGCCTATAGACGTCAAGCAGGTTGTTTACAAGCTGGAGTATATGCTTGCAGTAAGTGGTGATGTTCTTAAGTTTGTGATTACGTTTCTTCTTGTCGCGTGTCTCCATCGCCAGTTCCGCGCTGCCGTATATTCCGTTAAGGGGTCCGCGTATGTCATGGGAGATGGTCAGGATGATCTTGTTACGCATTTCAAGCAGTTCCGCATTCTTGCGGTTGCTTTCTTCCAGTTTGCGGCGTATACGTTCTTTGCTTGCGTAGTCACGCATGATGACGAAGTATGATGCAATGAGCATCATGAGCAGAAATAATGTAATGCTGGCGATGTATATTTTCGATTCTTCACGTGTCTTTGTGATTTGTTGCTCACGTTCGCTCAGGTCAGTTGTGATGCGTTTGTCCATCGCTTCGATGAGGCCTTTAAGCTGCATGTTTATATTCAGGTTACGGTATGCGAGATTGTCTGCTGTAGCTGAAAGTCGTCCGAGATGTTCCGTCTGTTTCTTTATGACATCGCGGTTGAGGGAATGGAGTTGTGCCGATGTGACGGATTGGGTTTTGTCCTCCTTTTTCCTGAAGATTTCCAGGAATCCTTTTTTCTTCTTTTTCTTGGATTCCTTTGCGCTTTCGTATGCGATTGCGGGGACACGTTCGGCGAGTTCTTTATTGAGTTCCATCTGTCGTTCGAAGAGTTCTGAGATATTGAAAAGAAGGTCTTCTTTTTCAGCCATCAGATTTCTCAGGCTGTCAATCCTTTCACCGGAATAATATTCTTTGAATCCGCATAATATGCTGTCAAGTTTCAAGCGTTTTGCCCGATATACGGCTGGATCTTCATCGTCCCATTCAAGTATGGTCTCGCCGAACATGGTGAGATCCAGCATATGCACGTATGCGTTGCGTATGTTTCTTCTGAGTTCGTGAATCTGTTTTATCTCATTCTCCAACCTGTTCATCTGCCGCCATTCGTGAAGGTATGTATATACGATACCCGTTATCAGGGCGACAATGACGGTATAGCCTATAGCAAGCTTTCGTTCTATTTTCATTGCGTCCTTTGCAAGTGTTGTTTTTTTATATAACGATAAGAATGATGGGGATATTGTAATAAAATAAAAAATGTTGTCTTAAAGATTAGTGTTTTTTTATTCAATGTATCATAAAATAAAGAAAAAGTATTATCTTTGCATATTATATGATGTGTTATTGTTATGGCAAAGAGTACAATGGGAACTAAGTTGCCCCGAAAGTTGGAGCAAAAAATGCAAATTGTTGGTGAGCAGATAAAGCTTGCCCGATTGCGTCGTAACTTGAGTGTCGCACAGGTGGCAGAGCGTGCTACTTGCTCTTCTCTCACTGTGTCACGAATAGAAAAAGGTGTGCCCACAGTGGCTATTGGTATCTATTTGCGTGTGTTGTATGCTCTGCAGCTGGATGACGATATTCTCTCTTTAGCAAAGGATGACGAACTTGGCAGAGCATTGCAGGATATGAATTTGCCACAGCGTGAAAGGGCATCTAAAAAGGAGTAGCGGATTATGAAGAAATTGTATGTGTATGCCGATTTTGATTGGCTCAAGGATATTGAACTTGTTGGAGAATTAGGCTACGAATCGCTTCGTGGTTCGGACAGCTATAGTTTTAGGTTTGCTGATAGTTGGATGAAAAAGTACAACGCTATAAACCTTAGTGAAGATATCAATAACTATCTGGGAATACAATACACACAGCCGAATAAGGATATTTTCGGTTGCTTTGCCGATGCTCTTCCCGATAGATGGGGACGCACCTTGTTATTGCGTCGTGAGCAGATATTGGCACAAGATGAAAATCGACCGATACGTCGCCTTTCGTCGTTTGATTTTTTGACGGGTATAGACGACTTTTCCCGTATGGGCGGATTCCGTTTTAAGGAGACGCCTGATGGTGAGTTTATAAACGCTGATAATTCGTTGCGTATTCCGCCATTGACCGACTTGCGCGAACTAATTGCGGCGAGCAAGGAGATTGAGAAAAGTGAGGATGTTAATGAACTTCCAGAAAAACGATGGATAGCACAACTTGTGCAACCGGGTTCTTCGCTTGGAGGTGCTCGTCCCAAAGCAAATGTTGTAGATACCGATCGCAGTATATGTGTTGCCAAGTTCCCGTCGTTAAAAGATGATTATGATGTGGGATTGTGGGAACATTTCTGTCATCTGTTAGCCCAAAATGCAGGCATCAACGCTGCTGAAACTAAGGTGATTGCAACAAATGACAAACATCATACGCTGCTTTCTCGTCGCTTTGACAGAACTGATGCGGGTGAAAGAATTCATTTTGCATCGGCAATGACACTGCTGGGACTGAATGATGGCGATAATGCCACAACAGGACACGGATATGTTGACATTGTTGATTTTATTTTGAGTGGCTGTACTGATGTTGATGCAAACTTGCGCGAGCTGTTCCGTAGGGTTGCTTTCAATATATGTGTTGGCAATAGCGATGACCATTTCCGTAATCACGGATTCTTGCTCACAGCGAAGGGGTGGGTTCTATCTCCTGCATACGATATGAACCCGACTCTGAATGACCACCAGAGTCTGCTGATCAATAGTAATACCAATAAGTCAGATCTCTCAATTCTTTTGGACTCATGTGATGAATATATGCTTACTCATACAATCGCAAAAGAAATTATCGACAAAGTTGTTGCTGCAGTTAAAGACTGGCGTGCATTAGCAAACAGATTGGGCATTACCAAACGAGAAATGATTCTGTTTGAAGGAGTGTATGAAAAAGCTGTTGATTATAGATGAATTTCCATATGTAAACCAAGAGACATAAGTATGATAACATTTAAGGATGGACTGACTATTGGTGGTAATTCTCCAATTAGAATTAATTGCAATATAGGTTGTAACAAAATAGAAGATATCGAATCTGAGATTTCAAAGCTTGAATTCATTCAATCATGTAATGAATTGCCAGATATGATGATGGATTTAAGCCTGATAGAATTGGAAAAACCTCTCTATAATTATATCAAGAATAAGCTTGGAATACCTTTTGGGGTTGTACTCTCTTATCGTAGATTTACAAAATCACGAGGATATCAGTGGGATGAGATTCGAAATGCCTTTTTCCAGCTTTGTAGTGATGGTGTCTCTTTTATAACTATACACTTTACAGCAGATCTTGATCTATTCTATAAAGCTCGCCAAATACGCAAAATACCCGTTACTAGCCGTGGGGGTGGAATGGTTTTACACGATAGTAGAATAAATAATCGAACACAGAATATTTTTAGGGAGCACATAGATGAGATTGCGGATATCGCCTTGAAACATGACGTGGTTATTAGTCTTGGCACAACCTTTCGTCCTGGTACAATTTTGGACGCGTGTGATTCAATACATATAAAGGAAACATTGCGACAACTTGATATTTGTAAATTATTACAAAGTAAAGGTGTTAAAGTTATGGTGGAGAATATTGGTCACATAACTTTGGATAAAATATCAGATCATTCGAAATTATTAAGTAAATTTAATGCTCCTATAATGCCTTTAGGCCCTTTGCCTACTGATACCGCAATCAATGCAGATCATATTGCCAATGCAATTGGAGCATCTTTTGCCGCCTATATAGGATGTGCACATATCATTAATTGTGTAACACGATATGAGCACTCTGAATCTGCAATTACACAAGATGCCACAATTGAAGCAATTAGAGCGGCAAAAGTAGCGGCACATATAGCAGATTTATCTCGTAATATAAATGAAGCTAATCATTATGACACCATTATAACCAATAATCGCATGAAAGAGTATAGCTGTTTTACCGACAGCAACAATTGTACAAGATGTAGCACGGTTTGTCCACTTAAACTTACTAACATATGATTGAAACAGGAAATTTTTCAGAATTTAATGATGCTAGGAAACGCGATATTTCTTCATGTAATGATGCTGAAATAGTTGCCATTCTTTCAGAAAATAGCGACCGTTTCCCTAATATATATTCTCTACTAACAGAAACCACTAAGTTTTACGCTGAAAATTTCTCTGATTTACAGAAAAATATTAAACGAGAAAAGAGACTTGTTGTATTTGAAACACCGAGTCGCGTATCTATGAATCATGAATATACAATTGAAGGCGTAGGTAATTTGCCACAAGGTTTTCATTTTTTGTTCAATACGAGAGAGCGTTTGAGTTGGTTGAAAATATTCCTTGAGGACAAAAGGGTGTCTATTGCTTCTAGAGATAAGGTCGTGTCGTTATTGAAAGAAAAAATAGGTGCCGAGTTGGATGGTTTTGCTGCAATTCTTCACTTATCTTCCCAAGATGCTGCCATGCGTTTATATGAAGCATCTGACGGAAAGCCATGTTTCATTGAGTTTAATAATAAAGAATACAAAGGACAACAAAGTCTGCTTCTTAGCATTACATTTTTTGATTCAATAAGGAATAAAGTATCACAATGTAGAAAAAGATGGTGGTCGCCATTACAAGAAAAAGAGATAAACTATAACTATAGTACCATATCTGGGAACGCCAACGCATGGGTATATTTCAAATCTCCTGCAAATTTTGTTTTGTCCGTAAGTAACAATGCCACATATGGGCAATACGAGTCATCCCCTAGCAATGATGACGAAATAACATCATTGGTACTTACACCTAAAGGGGAAAAATTGTCTATCGATTTTAAAATCTCAATCGATGTCCCTAATGCATTGAAGAGATGGTACAATGTAATGCTATATTTAGCATATTTAGGTGTTTTATGTGGTCTTATATTAGTTGGCGATGTGTTGTTTGGTACTGTTCAAAACAAGATAATCGAAACATTTAATAATTGTAGTTATGCAATAATTGCAGCACTAATTGCAACACGCGGATGGTTAATGTCTGAAGAACAAGTAATGAAGAAAATTTCCAACTGCTACACTTATATTATCTGCATTTTAATAGCTTTAATTATGACAATATCATTTGTACCTCATACATCTCTTGATAATACAAACGAACCTATAGAAATGATGTTAGGTAATAAGAATAACGAACATTCCATTTCTCTAGACTCAGTAGATTATAACATTCATAACAATAAGAAAAGCAATACTTATGATACGCTGAATCATGCAAAAAAGAAAAGTCCTCATACATACGATTCACTACAAATGAAAACTCCAAATGAATGCAATACTCCAATACCTGTCAAGAAAACAGCAGAGGTCAGTGGTGAAATTAATAGCAATCAAGATACTATTACAAAAGAAAATGACAAAGGTACTGATGTATAAATAAACTATTATAAGTTATATTGTTGATATTTCCAAATAAAGCACTGCCATTGGATTAAAGTAGGAACTCGATTCCTTGTCGATAAGTGTAAAATTAAATGAGTTGCCGATAAGGAATCGAATAGTTTTGTTTATGATGTTGAGCTACTCTTATACCATTATAGGATTGACTTTCATCGTGTTTAGGTTCAAATAAAGTCCTTGGTGTTCAACCATTCCGTGACGGAACATCTTCCAAAGTATATCGCATCCCAATTGTGCTAATGTGGAATTGATGAACAGATCCTGTTTTTCTAATGCTTCTGCT
>JAEIGA010010655.1_pt1 | contig 13945 bp, 9 predicted proteins | sample 9270691 | NCBI WGS metagenome assembly JAEIGA01 (sample SAMN17057246, study PRJNA624740) | gut metagenome | biome: biome; isolation source: fecal sample | host: Bos grunniens | place: China: Xizang | collected 2019 | reverse complement strand
GCGAGATAACCGAAAAGAAGGAAGAATATGGCAAGGCAAATTATTCCGGCCGGTATCTTGTTCCAGATTTTCTTGATGATTTTCATATATAACAGATTATTTCTTGCAACACCAACAGTTTAACAGTTACAAAAATATATGTAAAATTTGAAACAGCAAACTGCACGCTCCATTGTTTACCACAAAAGAGCACTATTAATAAACTGTTTAAAAAGCAGCGCATACAAATTAAAACAGCCTCTAATATTTGCTTTTTGAAATATTTTGCCGTTATTTGCAATATAATAGTTGAGCAGATACAAACACTGTAACAAACCAAAAACAACAGATATATGATTCCAGCAGAATATGACGAAATTCGCCCCTACCTGCCCGAAGAGCTTCCGCAGGTATTTGAAGAACTGATTGCCGACCCCGAATTTCAGGCAGCAATGGGCTATGCATTCCAAGGGATGCCTTTCGAGAACATAGCAGCCGCTATGCGCGCGTCGAAGAGCAACCTCGAATTCCAGAAGGCACTTGTATACCCATTCCTCAAGGGAGTACTCGCAAAGCTATCGAGCGGGCTCACAGTCAGCTACGACAACAAGGAGAATATGGCAAGGTCGCTCTGCATTTCGAACCACCGCGACATTATTATGGATTCCGCGTTCCTGTGCATTGTCTTTGTAGAGACACTAGGCAACACCGTGGAGATAGCTATTGGCGATAACCTGCTAATCAGGCCGTGGATAAAGAAACTTGTCAGGGTAAACCGCAGTTTCATTGTACAGCGTTCGGCCAGCATACGCGAAATGCTCGCATCGTCGAAACGCCTGTCGTCGTACATGCACCACACCATAACAGAGCGCAGCCAGCCCATTTGGCTTGCACAGCGCGAAGGACGCGCAAAAGACAGCAACGACCGCACGCAGGAGGGCCTTATAAAGATGCTTTCAATGTACAGCGGCGGCGATATAATAGATGCCCTTAAGGTACTTAACATTGCCCCCACCACAATATCGTACGAGTACGACCCCTGCGACTACCTTAAAGCAAAAGAGTTCCAGCAGAAGCGCGACAACCCTGAATGGAAGAAGGCCCCGCAGGACGACCTCATTAATATGAAGACCGGAATGTTCGGCTACAAAGGCGGCATTCACTACCACATTGCAGACTGCATCAATGACGAAATAGACGCAATAGACCGTTCACTCGGCAAGAACGAGAAGACAGCAGCCGTAGCACGCATAATAGACAAGCACATACACAGCAACTACAAGTTCTGGGCCATAAACTACTACTTCTACGAACTGCTCACCGGCGACACACGCTTTGCCGGCAAGTACAACCCGGAAGAGAAAGCCAAACTCGATGCCTACCTGAAGGGCCAGATTGAGAAGATAGACCTGCCGAACCGCGACGACGAGTTCTGCCGTACAAAGATTCTCGAAATGTATGCCAACCCGGTAATAAATTACTTAAAGGCTTGTGCAAACGAGTAAAAGCCGAGGATTAACAAATCCTAGGGTTCGACAGCATCGACAGCAATAGGTCACGCGAAGCACCGGCGAAGTTGGTGCCGCGTGGGTTGCGGTGAGTTGATGTTGTCAAAGCCGAGGGTTCGACAGCATCAACAGCAAGAGGCTACTTTAAAGTAGCCTCTTGCTGTTGATGCTTAAATGACAACAATGTCTTTCAGTCATTTATTTCATTGCAGCCACCACCATACTTTTCCACTATTTCGTCGAGTATTGCCATAAGTTCATCAACCTTTTCGGCACGCAGCATAGCTATGCGCAGGGGGCGGAAGTCGGCAAGCCCTTTGAGCAACGGTGTTGCTGCCAAGTGACGGCGTACGTGCAGAATGCCGGGGCGTTCACCAAGCCACTCTACACTATCCCTCACCTGCTGGCGCAGAATATCCATACACTCCACAAAGGTAAAAGGTACTGCAGGCTCGCCCTGTTCGAGATAGTGCTTTACATCGCGGAATATCCACGGCTGCCCGAAGCTGGCACGGCCTATCATAACCGCATCGACGCCGTAGCGGTCGAAACACTCCTTTGCACGCTCGGGCGTTTTCACATCGCCGTTTCCAATAATGGGAATGTGCATACGGGGATTGTTCTTTATCTCGCCTATGAGAGTCCAGTCGGCATCGCCTGTATACATTTGCGCCCTTGTACGGCCGTGAACAGTGAGAGCGGCAATGCCGCAGTCCTGCAGACGCTCGGCAAGCTCCACAATGCACTTACTGTTTTCATCCCAGCCCAAACGGGTCTTTACCGTAACAGGAATATCTACAGCCTCTACAACAGCCTTTGTTATCTCCAAGAGCTTGGGGATATTCTGCAACATTCCTGCGCCACACCCCTTACGGGCAACCTTCTTCACAGGACAACCGAAATTTATATCGAGAATATCGGGGCGGGCGGCTTCTACTCTCTTTGCAGCTTCGACCATAGGCTCCACCTCGTTTCCGTATATTTGAATAGCCACCGGGCGTTCCTGCTCGTAGACCTGCAATTTACGCACCGTGCTGTTTATGTCGCGTATCAGAGCATCGCTGGAGACAAATTCGGTATATACCATATCTACCCCGAACCGTTTGCACAAAAGACGGAACGCGGCATCGGTGACATCTTCCATAGGGGCAAGGAAAATGGGATATTTGCCAAACTCTATATTGCCTATCTTCATTCTTCTTTCTCTCGTTTGGTGCAAAGATAGTGAAATTTCACTATCTTTGCACCAAACGGTTAACCTTATGAAATATAAAAGAGAAGAATTCGAGATAATGGCACCTGTGGGTTCGCGCGAGAGCCTTACAGCAGCAATACAGGCCGGTGCCAATTCGGTATACTTTGGCATTGAGCACCTTAATATGCGCGCACATTCGGCAAATGCGTTTTCTATAAACGACTTACGCGAGATAGCCCGAATTTGCGACGAGCATAACATCAAGAGCTACCTCACTGTAAACACCATAATTTACGAAAACGATATTGCAATGATGCATACCATTGTCGATGCCGCAAAAGAGAGCGGCATTTCGGCGGTTATAGCTGCCGATGTTGCTGTTATGCAGTATTGCAACAAAGTGGGTGTAGAGGTACATTTGTCGACACAGTTGAATATTAGCAACAGCGAGGCACTGAAATTCTATGCACAGTTTGCCGACGTTGTGGTGCTTGCACGCGAGTTGAATATGGAGCAGGTTGCAGCCATTCACGATATTATTGTCAAGGAGAACATCTGTGGCCCTAAGGGCGAGCTTATACGCATTGAGATGTTCTGTCACGGCGCGCTGTGTATGGCAATTTCGGGCAAGTGTTACTTGTCGTTGCACCAGCTGGGCCGCAGCGCCAACAGGGGCGAGTGTATGCAGGTTTGCCGTCGCGGATACATTGTAAAGGACCGCGAGAGCGATATTGAGCTGGAAGTCGATAACAAATATATTATGTCGCCCAAAGACCTCAAGACCATACGTTTCATAGACAAGATGGTTGAAGCGGGTGTGAGGGTATTCAAGATTGAGGGCCGCGCACGCGGACCTGAATATGTGCAGACCGTTGCCGGCTGCTACAACGAGGCTATTGATGCCTACCTGCAGGGCACGCTCACCGAAGAGAAGAAGGACGAATGGGACAAGAGGCTCGCAACGGTGTTCAACCGCGGATTCTGGGACGGTTACTATTTGGGGCAGAAGATTGGCGAGTGGAGCAACATCTACGGTTCTCAGGCAACAGAAAAGAAGGTATATGTGGGCCGGGGAGTGAAATATTTCTCAAAGTTAGGTGTTGGCGAGTTCTATATTGAAGCAAGCGAGCTGCACGTTGGCGACAGGCTGCTTGTAACAGGCCCTACAACAGGCGCAATGTATCTCGACCTCGAAGAGGCACGCGTCGACTTAGGCCCGGTGGAGACTGTTCCCAAAGGGGTATATGTTTCGTTCAAAGTACCCGGCAAGGTGCGCCCCGCCGACAAGCTATACAAGATTGTGAGCACAAAGGCGTGTGACTGATAAGCCCGTTTTATAAAACATATACGGCGGCCGCGGCCGCCGTATATGTTTTTCCTGTAACACCACGTTAGTTACCCTTTGCCTTAAAGGCCAAAGCATAGAGCCTCATCTGCTTAATCATTGAAAGAAGGCCGTTGCTGCGGGTAGGCGAAAGATGTTCCTTAAGCCCAATAGCCTCAACGAAATAGGGCTCCGAAGAGAGTATCTCCTCCGGGGTATGCCCCGAATAGACCTTAATGAGGAGAGCTATTATACCTTTTACTATAAGTGCGTCACTTTCGGCACGGTATATAACATTACCGTCAACGAAGTCGGCCTGCAGCCATACTCTGCTCTGGCAACCCTCTATCAGGTTGTTCTCTGTCATATACTCTTTAGGCAAAGGTTCTTGCTCGCTGCCCAAGTCAATGAGCAACTGGTAACGGTCGAGCCAATCTTCAAAGTCGTTGAACTCGGCAATAATTTCATCTTGTATGCTGTTTATTGATGCCATTATTTCTCGTTGTATATTACTGTCATTACAGTTTGTCCCACAGCTTTAAGCGTTTCGGCGCTAATCCACTCCATATTGTCATTCACCGTGTGGTGGTGAGGGCCGAAGCCGTTGAGACTTTCCGGGTCACAATTTATTATATCTATGCAGGGCACGCCAAGCAAAGTGTTCACATAGTAATGGTCGTCGGTTATGAGACCGCCGCCGGCGTGACAGAAATAGTTGGAATAGCCCAACTGCGATGCCTGCTGCCATACCTTGTGTACTACTCTTCCTGCATACTGCACCGAATACCTTTCGTGGCAGAAACGGGAATCGGGAGCACCCACAATGTCGAGCAGAATGCCATAGCGCGCCCGGTAGCCCGCCTTGTGAGGGTTGAGCGACCAATATTGCGAACCTAATGCCCACGATGTTGTGTTGGTGTAGTACTTGGCTACATCGTTGTTGTGCAAGCCATAGTCTTCGGCGTCGAAGAGGACTATATCTACTCCCACAGTGGTGGAAACTGTAGACAAGTGACGTGCAATTTCTAGCAGCACTCCCACCCCGCTGCCTCCGTCGTTGGCACCAAGAATAGGCTTGTAATGGTTAAGCGTGTCGGGGTCGGAATCGGCCCACGGACGTGTATCCCAATGGGCACACAGCAATATGCGCTCGCTCTTTTCGGGCTGGAACTGCGCTATTATGTTGCGCGCAGGGAGCACGTCGCCGTTGTAGGCCGTGAGCTCCACATCTTGCGTTACCACATTAGCACCATAGCTGCGCAGTTTTTCTACAAGATAGTTGCCGCAAGCACGGTGCCCCTCACTGCCGGGCACTCTGGGCCCAAAGGCAACCTGAGCGGCCACGTATGAATATGCGCTGTCGGCACTGAACACAGGCACAATAACGGCAGGCTCTACCACAGAGGGCTGTTCCTGCGGTGCGGGTGCTTCCACAGATGCCTCCACGGTGCTCTTGCCTGTAGAATTTCCGCAACCAACAAACAGCAGCGCAAGAATGAGTATAGATGTCAGAAACCCCTTCATATCAACGGTTAAGTTTCCAAGTTGAACCCTCCTTGCCGTCTTTAATCTCGAAGCCAAGCGCTGCAAGTTCGTCGCGTATCCTGTCGCTGGTAGCCCAGTCTTTGTTGCTCTTTGCCACCTGACGCTGCTGCAGCAGCATATCTACCACGCGCCCGAAGGCCTCTTCACGCTCGTTGTTCGAGCCACGCTCTTCTCTAAGACCAAGAATACCGAACACAAAGAGTTCAAAGGTCTCTTTGAGCTGAGAGAGGTCGGTTGCCGATATTGAAGCCTTCTTGTCGGCTATCTGGTTTATGGCACGGGAAGCATCGAAGAGGTGCGAAATTACCAAAGCGGTGTTCATATCGTCGTTCATTGCATCGTAGCACTTTTCACGCAAACCGGCTACGTCTACTGTAGTTTCGGCCGAAGAGGAGAGGTTGCATAGTGTCTTGTATGCCTCCAGAAGACGCTGCAATCCCTTTTCGGCAGCCTGCAGTGCATCGTTGCTGAAGTCTACGGTACTGCGGTAATGCGCCTGAAGAATGAAGAAACGTATTGTCATTGGCGAATAGGCCTGTGACAGCAGCTTGTGGTTTCCGGTGAAGAACTCGTCGAGGGTTATGAAGTTACCCAGTGACTTGCCCATTTTCACGCCATTGATTGTTATCATATTGTTGTGCATCCAATATTTCACGACACTATGTCCCATAGCAGCCACGCCCTGAGCTATCTCACATTCGTGGTGAGGGAATATCAGGTCCATACCGCCGCCGTGAATATCGAAGGTCTCGCCAAGATACTTGCGGCCCATTGCCGTACACTCGCAGTGCCAGCCGGGGAAACCGTTGCTCCACGGCGATGGCCAGCGCATAATATGTTCGGGCTGAGCACATTTCCACAAGGCAAAATCGGCCGGGTTGCGTTTTTCCTGTTGGCCGTCGAGCTCGCGGGTGGTGTTAAGCACATCATCGAGGTTTCGGCCCGAAAGGACACCATAGTGGTGGTCTTTGTCATATTTTGCCACATCGAAGTATACAGAACCCTCGCTCTCGTATGCATAGCCATTGTCGAGAATCTCCTTTACAAGCTCTATCTGCTCAATTATATGGCCCGAAGCGTGCGGTTCTATGCTTGGCGGGAGCACATTGAGTGCCTCCATCATCTTGTGATAGTGGAGTGTATACTGCTGCACCACTTCCATAGGCTCCAGCTGCTCCAGACGGGCCTTCTTTGCTATCTTGTCCTCGCCTTCGTCGGCATCGTGCTCAAGGTGGCCTACATCGGTAATATTACGTACATAGCGCACCTTGTAGCCTATGTTCTGCAGGTAGCGGAACAGCACGTCGAATGTAATTGCGGGGCGTGCGTGCCCAAGATGAGCCGGGCCATACACGGTGGGGCCACACACGTAAAGCCCTACATTGGGGGCGTGAAGCGGCTCAAACAGCTCTTTCTTACGGGAGAGCGTGTTATATATCATAAATCTGTTTTCCATAACCTATATATTTATATTTTATTTTAAAACTCTGTTTTATCTGAACCTGCGGTTAGCGTTTCTGTTCATCTTCTTGCGCTCGCGGTCGGGCTTCTGCTTGGTTATCTCAAGCGGTTTCTGTTCATTGAGCGGAGCTGTTATATCCCAGTCGTCCTGAGAATACTCGAATAGAGCCCTTAAGTCGAGCGAGTGATGATAGTAATAAACCTTTTCGGGCTCTATTCCCTTTGCAAAATCTCCGGTGTCCCACTTGCCGTTTCCGTTCTCGTCGACCAAAAGACGCAAATAGTATGTTCCGGGCTTTATAAAATAGAACGAGCAACGCCCGCTTTCGGTTTTAGCGCTCTTTACAACGCTCTCGCGGTTATTAAGGAGTTCTACAATACCGTTGTCACCCACACCGGGGATGTTCAGGTAGAGCACTGCGTAATCGTCGAGCGTGCTGAATTTCATCTCCTGAGTATAGGCACGCGATACACTGCCCGACAACCCTTTGAATGCCGCCGAATCGGTTTCCAGACGATATACCTCACCGGGGCGCCATTCGGCAAAGAGCTCATAATGGCGTATATTCTCCGGCGACTGCCTAATACGGTACTCCACCGGCACATATACAGTATCGACAAGGTGAGTCAAATGTATAAAAGAGGTATCAACGGGCAATATGGGTTCATCGAAAACAAACCTGAAACTGCCGTCAACGTCCAACATTCCCGTACCGTTGAAACGTACTGGCAACAGTTTGGGCTGCGGCTGGTATACAGGCGGATTCTCTTCGTCGTAATCCTCGCTGCGCCTTGCTTCGCGAAGGAAAGCCCTCTCGTCCGAAGCATACTGTTCATTCATCTGCTCAACCACTTTGCTCCAGCGCTTTTTGGCCGCCACAAAGATGGTGTCGCACCTGTCGACCAAGCAGCCTAAAGAGTCGGGAACCTTATAGGTTACCTTAAGCGCAAGCGTGTCGGCACGGTAGAATGCTGAATCCTTAAGCCAATATGTCAAGGTATCCATTCTCGCATTGGACTCAAGAATATATTTACCCGAAAAATCGAAATCGAGTCCCTCTACCACAGGCATAGTATTGTTCTGTGCGGCAAAATAGAGAGTAAATTTGTTATGGTTGTCGCGCGGGTACTTTACAAGATACTGCGAGAACAGTTCCTCGTTGAAGAGCCTCAGGATTATATCGTCGGGCTGGAAACGGGTATAGTTTACATAACGTATGGTATCTATTGTAATGCTGTCGCGCCACACAGTGTCGGGGCGGGTTGCAGGGGTAGCAAACGGCACAACGGTTGTTGTCAAGTAGGCTATGGCCTCGCTCTTCTGGTCGAAGAGATAGTTCTTGTTGGCGTCGCCCAAAGCATATATGCGGTACTCTCCGGGAGCAATGCCTTTGATAGTGAATCGACCGCGTGAGTCGGTACGCGAAACGCGCTCAAAAGGAATTGCAGTAAAGGCAGTGTCGCTCAACGATGAGTGAAGACCAACGGTAATGCCCTTAACCGGTTCCAAGTCCTGCGCATTGAGTACAGTTCCCGAAACGGCAAAGGTATCAACGGTCTCGCCTGTTGAAAAGACACTGGCAAAGTTCTCGTATGGGTTGCCTTCGTTGTTGTCGACAATGGAATTGCCAAAATCTATTGAATATGTGGTGTTTGGAATGAGCGAATCCTTAAGCTCCACTGTAACCCTGTGCCCGCTGTACTTTATTTCGGGCATTTCCATTTGAGGAGGCGAGATTATCACATTCTCAAATGCATTGTTAAGTTTAATATTCTCGTCGAAACGCAGTTCTATATAGCCTTCGGTCACATTCACAGCGTTTTGCGCAGGAACAGACGAGAGAAGAACCGGCGGGTCTTCGTCGTATGGTCCTCCGTCGGGCGAGCCAATACTTGCACAAGCCACCACAAGCAAGGCCAAAGCCTTTAACAAGAGAATATTCCTGATTTTCATTCTTCACCGTTCATTTTTAGAAGTTCTTCGATATATTGGCGCGAGTTGCTCAAACGGGGTACTTTATGCTGCCCGCCCAGCTTACCCTTGCTTTTGAGCCAGTCGTTGAACAGGCCTTTGCGGGCAACTACAATTTCGAGTTTCTGCATTGTCTTGTTCTTAAAGCGCTTGGCCTCGTAGTCGGAATTTATCTGCTGCAGGGTAACGTCAAGAATGTCAGTAAACTCCTCTATAGAGGCCGGCTCCTTTGCAAACTCAATGAGCCATTGGTGACGACAGCGGGCATTGGCATCCATAAACACAGGAGCTGCGGTATATTCCTGCACCTGAGCATTAGTGACCTCACACGCTTTTTGCAGGCCTTTTTCGGCATTGTCCACTATAAGTTCCTCGCCAAAAGCATTTATAAAATGCTTGGTGCGGCCCGATATTACTATTTTATAGGGGTCCTTGCTGGTGAAACGTACAGTATCGCCTATCATATAACGCCAAAGGCCGCAAGAGGTTGATATGAGCATTGCATAATTCTTGCCCACCTCAACTTCCCACAACGGCAACACGCGCGGCGAAGGAGAGTCTATATCTTCGAACGGAATGAATTCGTAGAAGATGTCGTAGTCTATCATCAGCAGCATTGCCGGGTCGGCAGGGTCGTTTTGTATGCCAAAGAATCCCTCGCTGGCATTATACGTTTCCATATACTTCATATCGCTCTTGCGAATTATCTGAAGATACTGCTCGCGATAAGGAGTGAAGGCCACTCCACCGTGGAAAAAGACCTCGATATTCGGCCATATCTGTTCAATGCTCTCCTTGCCTGTTATGTCGAGGAGGTGTTTCAGCACAGCCATCATCCAAGAAGGGACACCCGAAAGATTCGTGACGTTGGCATTGCAGGTGGCACGCGCTATCTTCTCCATTTTCTCTTCAAAGTCGCTCAATAGGGCAATATTCTTTGAAGGAACACGCATCATATTTACAAACGGGCTGCAATTCTCAATGAGTATTGCGCTGAGGTCGCCTACGAGGCTGTTCGGAAGATTATAGTTAGGAGCGTGACTGCCACCCAGTATAAGTCCTTTACCCGAAAATATACGGCTCTGCGGGTTGTTTGCCACATACTGCGCCACAACATCGAAACCGCCTTTGTAGTGTGCATTCTGCAAACCGGCAGGGGTTACAGGTATAAACTTGCTCTTGTCGTTGGTAGTTCCCGAAGACTTTGCAAACCACTTGCAGCCTCCTTTCCAAAGAACATTCTTTTCGCCACGACGCATACGGTCTATGTAGCCTTTGAGTGTCTCGTAGTCCTGAACGCCTACATTTTTTGCAAACTGCTCATACCCCGCAATAGCGGAATAGTTATGTTTTATACCCCACTCGGTCTTTTCAGCACCCTCCACAAGATGCTTAAGCACCGAACGTTGAATTGCTTCGGCATCAGTTGCATATCGGGCGATTTTCTTTACCCTGCTCTTAAAGACAGGCTTTAACAATGGAGTTAAGTTCATACCTCTTTTTCTTAACTCAGAAGATGCCGCGGCATCTTCTGAGGATATTGTTTATATATTATTTCTGTCTGTTTCTGAATTCAGTTTCACCCTCTTCGAGGAACTGTACAAACTTGCTCACGTCGGTATCGTGAGCGTGGTGGCCTGTCAACGGGTTACCGTTACCGTCTACAAGCACATAGAATGGCTGTGCACTTGAGCCGAACTTGTTGTTCTGCAAGTACATCCATTGGTCGCCAACAGTTTCAATGTACATTTTACTGCCGTCTACTTCTACCTCGTAGGGTTCTGCAAGCGGTTTTCTATCGTCGACATACAGAGAAACCACTATATATTTTTCGCGCAGAATTTCGGCTACAGAGTCGTTGCTGAGCACCTTAGACTCCATTTCGCGGCAGTTTACGCAACCGTGACCGGTGAAATCGAGCATAATAGGCTTGCCTTCGTTACGGCTCATCATTATAGCTGTTTCGTAGTCATCGGTATTTGCCTTGAATGTATTGTCGTAAAGGTTGAAATCCTGAGTATAGATTGGCGGTGCAAAAGCACTGATAGCATTACAAGGAGCACCCCATAGACCCGGTATCATATACACAGCAAAGGCCAATGACAAGAGAGCTGTAAAGAAACTTGGAACCGATGTGGTCTTCTCTTCGGCATCGTCGTGCGGGAAACGAATGAGTTTCAACAGATAGAAGCCGAGCAGAGCAAAGAGAACTATCCATATAGCGAGGAATGTTTCGCGGTCGAGCAAGCCCCAGTGCATTGTAAGGTCGGCAACAGAAAGGAACTTAAATGCAAAAGCTATCTCAACAAAACCAAGAACAACCTTTATGGTGTTCATCCAGCCGCCCGAGCGTGGTGCCTGCTTAAGCAGAGAGGGGAATATTGCAAACAGAGTGAAAGGCAATGCCAGAGCAAGTGCAAAACCGAACATACCAAGGGCAGGGCCGAAGATGGCACCGGCACTTGTCATCTCGACAAGAAGGAAACCTATGATAGGACCGGTACAAGAGAATGACACAAGTACAAGAGTAAATGCCATAAGGAAGATACTCAAAAGACCGGTTGTGTTGCTCGCCTTTTCATCTACCTTGTTTGTCCACGACGAAGGCAATGTCAGTTCAAAGCCACCGAGGAACGAAGCGCCGAACACCACCAGCATAAGGAAGAAGAAAATGTTGAAGTATGCGTTGGTCGACAATTCGTTAAGAGCACCGGCGCCGAATATCATAGTTACCGCAAGACCAAGCACAAGGTAAATTACAACAATAGACAAGCCGTAGATGACAGCCTCCTTTATTGCCTGTCCACGCTGCTTTGAACGCTTGAGGAAGAAACTCACTGTCATAGGTATAATGGGCCACACGCAAGGTGTCAACAGTGCCACAAGACCACCGCCGAATCCAAGAAGGAAAATCATAAGCAATGAATTAGTAGCTGTCGAGCCGGCAGCAAGAGAACCTTTTTCGCTGTCGAGCCGGGCAAGTTCCTCTTTCGACGAAGCCCAGATATCCGACTCCTGTGCAACCTCTTCTGCTACGGGCTCCTCCACCGCTGCAGGCTCTTCTACCGGAGCTGCAGGCTCCTCTACCGATGCCTGTGGAGCACTCTCCTGCGGAGCTTCTGCAACAGAGGCTTTAGGTTCTGCCGGTGCCACTGTCACAGCCTTAGGTTCAGGCGTAACAGCAGGAACAACAGGCTGAGGCTTTTCGTAAACGCCTGTAAACTCAAACGGGCACTGGCCAAGACGGCAAGCACCATCGGTGCAGTACTGGTATTTTACGACGCCTTTAATGCGATACTCACCGCCCAACAGTTTGAACTGCTGGGTAAACGAAGCATACTCCTCGAAGTATGTCACATCCATTTCAAAAATATCGTCATACTCGGTTACAGCGCCATCGGAAGGTACCAAATCACCTACACGCTCAACACCTTCGGCCTCAATAATTGATATTGTGGTAGGGTTGGGCGCACCTGTGGTCGAATACAGATGGTAACCCTCGGCAATAGCGGCCTCAAAAGTTACGGAGCACTCTTCACCATCGGTTTTAATAGCGGCATCCATTGTTACCGGAGCACCGCCAAACTGTGCACAAACCTGCAAAGCAAGCAGGAAAGAGACAAAAGAAAGCAATAATTTTTTCATCATATTATATTTTGTTTTTTGTTTAATCAAACCACTCTTCTGCAGATTAAAGCTCTACAGGGTTCTTGCGTATTCTCCACTCTTGCGGGTACATATTGTTGGCTCTGTTCCCAATATTCTTGACAAAGCCAAGCGGAGTACCCTTGTATGTTAGGAGCAGATGCCCTACCGGAGCTCCGGAAAGCGTAATAGCCTCGCGGTGCAGATAGGCCAAAGCCTGTTCAAGCGACAGTTCCACCCTATCAAAGGCTTTTGCCGAAATATGTGTGCTCATAGCCAAAGAGTGCTGTGGCACAACCTTATTGCCTTTTACTTCGGCAACGCCAATTCCGCAATGCAGCACCTTTAACCTTTGCTGCAACGCAAGAATTACGTTCAAATGCTCTTTAGGCAATGCAACTATGCTCTCGCCGTCCTCAACAAAAGCAAAAGCGACTGCATCCTCGACCCACTCTTCTACCTGAGCCTTAAGACGCTGCGACGGAGCCTGAGAACGCCCTGCGCGCGGCTGAGCCAAAGGAGCTTCGCCATCTTTGCGTAGCACAGCAAGGAAAAGCCCTTCCCCGGCAGTATAGCCGGGTATAAAGCGGCAGGCAGGTATTCCCTCACCCGCAAGCGCACCTGTGACATTCCATTCTGCCGGCATTTCAACAGCAAGCGGCGTGGCGCCAAGTTCGCGCATTATCCACTCTACACACTCTTCGTTTTCCTCGCGGTTGAACGTGCAGGTACTGTAGACAAGCAAGCCGCCGGGACATAACGAAGGCCATATATTGGTTAAAATCTCGCGTTGGCGTTCGACACACTGCTCAACAACCCGCGTGCTCCACTGCTCCACCGCGAAACTGTCCTTTCTGAACATTCCCTCACCCGAACAAGGCGCATCGACAAGCACAAAGTCGAAAAAACCGGCAAGCGGAGAGAAGTCGGCCGAGCTGTTTCTTGTAACAACAGACGCCGCATTACCCCACTTTATGATATTTTCGGCAAGCACCTGTGCACGTTGCGGAACTATCTCATTGGAGACCAAGAGACTGCCTTCGGGCAACAACGAAAGCAGGTGTGTCGACTTGCCGCCGGGTGCAGCACAAAGGTCGAGCGCACGCCGGGGCCCTTTTACGAACTGTCTCACCACCTGCTCCACAAACATCGACGAGGCCTCCTGAACATAGTAACAGCCCGCGTGGAATAGAGGGTCGGCGGTAAACGAAGGACGTTCCGGCAAATAGTGGCCTGCAGAACACCACGGAACCTGTGCAAGTTCCGTCGCGGGTTGCATCTTCTCTTCGTTATAACGAATGCTGACAACCGGCTCG
>JAEIGA010010654.1_pt1 | contig 13946 bp, 8 predicted proteins | sample 9270691 | NCBI WGS metagenome assembly JAEIGA01 (sample SAMN17057246, study PRJNA624740) | gut metagenome | biome: biome; isolation source: fecal sample | host: Bos grunniens | place: China: Xizang | collected 2019 | reverse complement strand
TCCACACCATCCTCAACCTTTATTCGGTTGAAGTCATAAATTTGGCAGCGTGAGAGTATAGTAGGAATAATCTTATGCTTCTCGGTAGTCGCAAGGATAAATATGGCGTGCTGCGGAGGCTCCTCAAGGGTCTTGAGGAAGGCGTTAAAGGCTGCTGCAGAGAGCATGTGAACCTCATCGATTACGAATACAGAGTACCTACCCTGCTGTGGTATGATACGCACCTGCTCGATAAGGTTGCGGATGTCATCTACAGAGTTGTTTGATGCAGCATCTAGCTCATGAACATTTAGTGAGCGTCCTTCGTTAAACGAGCGGCATGACTCACACTCGTTACACGCCTCGCCAGCCTGTGGGTTTAGGCAGTTTATAGCCTTGGCAAAGATACGTGCGCAGGTTGTTTTTCCCACGCCACGAGGGCCACAGAATAGGTAGGCATGAGCCAGCTGACCACGCTCAATGGCGTTCTTCAGTGTCGATGTAATATGTCGTTGTCCCACAACCGATGCAAAGGTTGCAGGGCGATATTTGCGTGCTGATACTACGAAATTCTCCATAACTCGACAAAGATAGTAAAATTTTTCTTCCTACGTATGCGCGTGCGGAGAAAAATCGAGGGTTGTAGTATGATTTCACAATAAAGTGTTATATTTGTAGGCGTAAAAGGAGATGATGATTATGAGAAATTTAGTATTAAAGTTGGTAGTTTTTGCTACTATATTTAACCTCTATAGTGCCTCTGCGCAGGAGGGTTTTAATCTTATTGTTGTTGGTGATTCGCAGCCCCAAACAAAGAGACAACTCGAGGAGCTTGAGCGAGAGATAATCCCTCAAATAGGTGAGATTGTTAAGGAGTATAAAGCCTCGTCAAATCTCCCTGTTGCGATACTTCTCACGGGAGATGTTGTGTGGGATACTACAAAGTTTTTGCCCCGTGTAAAGCGAGCTTTCGAGAGCCTTGGAGTGCCTCTCTATGCGGTAATTGGAAACCATGACCATAACCCCAAGAAGCGTAACAACCAGCGCCGCGCCGAGCAGGAGTATATAGATACTTTTGGCCCACGAAATCAGGCTTTTATGCTTGGTAGCACCCTCTTCCTCACCTTCGATAACATCGAGTTTCATCCCATAGCATATAGTGAGGGTGTTGATGCCGAGCAGCTGGTGTGGCTCAGCGAACAGATGGAGAATACCCCACAGGATAGACGTGTGGCGGTGTGCATGCACGCCCTAGCCACCTCGCCCAAGGATGCTAGCGTCAAGCCCTATGCCAAGCCTATCAGGGATATTATTGGCGAGCGCGAGCTACACTTCATCACCGGCCATCACCACAACCACGGAACATACGAGATAGCACCAAATATTATAGAACACAATGTGGCGCAGGTGAACGGAAATCTATGGTATGCGCCAATATGCTCGGATGGTACGCCACGTGGTGTCTTCTGTATTGAGGAGCGTGATGGCGAGTGGACGTGGCATCATCGCCAGCTGGGAAAGCGTGCCGATGAGGTACTTAAGGTGTGGCGTGAGGGCCTTGTGAAGGATCACAAGGAGTATGTTGTTGTGGGGGCTATTGGCTGGGACGATAAGTGGAGTGTAGAGTGGTATGAGAATGGTGAGTCGCGAGGTGCGATGGAGCAGATAGAGATTGTAGACCCCGATTACATCTACTATGTTGAGCATGAGGCCAATTACAAGAAGAAGTATATGGAGCGTCTACGCAAATCAGCACATCCACATAAACACTACTACCGTTGTAAGCGAACACTCTCGGGAAGTGAGATTCGTATCGTAGCCACTGACCGTTTTGGTCGTAGGTATGAGAGTGTCGTAAGGTAGCGAAGGGCGCTTCACTAGGTTATATATGTGAGATACGTTGTGTTACCGCCAATGTCGCAAATGAGATGCGGGCATCGGGGACGGCGGTGTGAATGGCCAGCATGCAGTTATATAGTGTAGCCCCCGTGGTCAATACATCGTCTACAATAAGAATATGCTTGCCGCGTAGCCTTTCGGGTTTTGTGACTCTAAAAAGGTTATCTACACTCTCCCAGCGTTCACCTCTCTTTAGGCGTGCCTGTGAGGGGTTATTACGTGTGCGGCGTATGGCGCCACTATCTACCGTAGCACCCAGCATCTTGGCAATACCCTCGGCGAGGTATCTCGACTGGTTATAGCCACGCATGATACTCTTTATGGGGTGTAGAGGCAGTGGTATGATGATATCTACATCATCGTAGAGTGTTGAGGCTTTAAGCTCTGCGCCATACCATACCCCAAGGTTATAGGCTATCTGCCACATACCTCCATACTTAAAACGGTGTATCAGAGTTCGCCATAGGGAGTTACCTTTGTAAAAGAAGAATGATGACCCACGGTAGACAGGCACCAGACCATCGAAACACTCCTTCGAGGGGTTGTTGTCTGTGAGCCAGTAGTTTGTGAGGGGTATGTCGAGGCGGCAACGAGGACATATACCATTCATCGATGGTGTTATGTGGCCGCCACACACCATGCAGCACTCTGGAAATACTAGCGAGCGTATGTCGCGCCATAGCTTCAATATGGTGTTAGGCATCGACATCTATAAGTAGCTTTACATTTTTATACTCTCTCTTTTGTTCACTCTCGGCAATCGCCTCACGAATCATCTTTCGCGCCCTCTGCATCGAAGCCCCCGCCTCTATCTTTATCAAAATCTCGGCACGGTGTTCGCCGCGTAGCATCTCCAATGCAGAGGATACAGGTCCCATGACCCTAGCCCCGAACTTCTTACGCATGAGCGTTGCTATGTGATGTGCTGCGTGGCGCAGTAGCTCATACTCTGTGTGGCGCAGCATGATGCGTATGAGGTGAGAGTAGGGTGGATAGCCAAAGGCTCTGCGCTCCTCCAGCTCCTTGTGTGCCATGGCATGGTAATCCCCCGAGCTAACATGCTCTATCACAGGATGCTTGGGCTGTGAGGTTTGTATCACCACGCGCCCTCTGTCGTTATGTCTTCCTGCGCGTCCTGCAACCTGCATCATGAGCTGAAAGGCTCGCTCCGAAGCTCTAAAATCGGGAATCGAGAGTAGATTATCGGCATTTAGAATACCCACCGTGGAGACATTCTTAAAGTCAAACCCCTTGGTGATAATCTGTGTGCCTACGAGGATATCTGTGAGACCAGCCTCAAAGTCGTGTACTATCTGTTTGAATGCTCGCTCCGAGGTGGAGGTGTCGCTGTCGAGTCTCTCTACACGTGCCGTGGGGAAGAGGCGTGATATCTCCTCTGCAGCCTTCTCCGTTCCGAAGCCCATGAGTGCCATATCCTGAATATCGCAGTTGGGACATACCGTAGGTGTAGGCATGGTATATCCGCAGTAGTGGCACTCCATGCGTGCCGAGGCTTTATGCTGTGTGAGTGTCACGTTGCAATGTGGGCAACGTGGCGAGTATCCACATGTGCGACACTGTATATATGGTGAGTATCCGCGGCGATTCTGGAAGAGCATGACCTGCTCCTTTGCCGCGAGGGTACGTGATATGTCGTTTAGCAGGTCGAGGTTAAAGTGCGTCTTTCGCTCGCCACGTTTCACGGCACGTATGGTATCGGAGACTATAACCTCGGGAAGTACTCCCTCGCCCCAGCGCTCTTTAAGCTCTATATATGCATATTTTCCAGCAAGGCTATTGGTGTAGCTCTCGAGAGATGGTGTGGCACTTCCCAGTACAACATTGGCATTGTTGAGGCGTCCCAATATAACTGCCGTGTCACGAGCATTGTATCGTGGGGCGAGATCACTTTGCTTGTAATTTGCATCATGCTCCTCATCCACAATTATAAGTCCCATGTTATGGGTAGGCAGGAATATCGAGGAGCGTACGCCGACTATTAGCTCTCCGCCACTACTTGTGGCAAGACGTAGGAATGTCTGTCCACGGCGTAGTGCCGTGAGGCGTGAGTGATATGTTGTTGTGCGACCCTCAAATATGCGCTCCAGACGCTCCACAAGCTGTGATGTTATGACAATCTCTGGAACAAGCATCAGCACATCGCCTCCTGCGGCGAGGGTCTCGGCTATTAGGTGTATGTATATCTCTGTCTTTCCCGAGCCTGTAACACCATGAAGCAGTGCCACGCGTTTTTCGTGATGTGCCTTGCGAATCTCCTCAAGGGCTTTTGTTTGTGCCTCGGAGAGTGTGGGTCGTAGAAACTCCGCACTGTCGTATATACGTTGTGCGGTGCGCTCCTCGGTATATATAAGACCCTTCTTGCGAAGTGCCGTAAGCTCTTCGTTATTAAGGTTTAGGAGTCGGCGTGGCACAAAGCCATCCGCAGCCTTGCGCTCTATGGCTAGGTTGGCTATGATATCTAGATTCTCGCAGCGGCGTGGTGCGCGGCGTGAGTGCCTTGCCACGTACTCCGCTAGAGCCTCCTCCGAGCGTAGCTCCTCGCAGAGAGCCACATATCGCTCCTTGGGTGCCTCTATGCTCCTCTCATCAAGTTCGGTAAGGGATGTCGCCGAGGGCTTGGCAAGCGAGGGTAGAGCTACGCGCATAACCTCCCCTAGGCTACACATATAGTACTCTGCCACCCACTCCCACGCTCTCTGCATTGTTGGCGTGACAAGAGGTACGCTATATAGTTTTTTTAGGATAGGTTTTATACGCGGGTAGTCGGGTTTCTCGCTGCTTATGCTCCATACGATACCCGTATAATAACGGCTGCTGCCAAACTGTACGACAACGGCATCGCCTACCCCGACAGCCAACGTCTCACTCAACGAGAAGGTGTACATTGGCTGCGCCAGAGGAAGAACCACCTGTGCGTAAAGCATAGCAGCAGCAGTATTTTAGTTGGGAGTAACCCCGTTATGCCTTGTTCAAAGCATCGAATCCCTGACCATATACGCCCATAACAGAGCCTACGGTGAGGAATGCGTTAGGATCCTGCTCACGAACAAGTTTCAGGATCATCGATGTATCACGCTTGCGGCAAACAACCATCACAGCCTTTGAAGGGCTCTTTGAGTACCAACCCATAGCATCGATAAGTGTTGCGCCACGGTGTGCCTTGGTGTTAATCATCTCGGCCATACCCTCATAGTCCTTGCAGAAGATCATAATCTGGTTAGACTGCTGGTTACCAGACTGTACCAAGTCTACAGTGTAGCCAATAACCGCTATCATCATAAAACCATAGATCATACGTGCAAAGGCATCTGGAGAGAGTGGCATAATAGAGACAGCCTTGATCAACTCTGACCCAGCAGGATCATAGTCTGCAGGCACCATGTTTACGCTGGTAGTAAGGAAGAGAGAACCAACAAGAATGCCAAAGTCGGTCATAATCAACACCTTACCATAGCTTACTGTGCGGAACTTATTGATAATCATTGCAACGATATCAGTACCACCTGTTGAGCCACCCTGCATGAACGACACTGCGATACCTACACCGCAAGATGCAGCACCCATAGCAACCAAAAGGATTCGCCATGAGTCAACGCCCATAACCATCTTAACCATGGTGTCAGCAGGCATCAGGCTTACAAGGTTGAACATCACAGACATCATAAAGATGCAGTAGAGGGTCTTGATACCGAACTTCCAACCTACGATCATAACGCCGAGGATAAGAAGGATACAGTTAATAACAAAGATCAAGTTACCGATGGTAACGAAGCTTGAGATAAACTCGGAGCCAGGGAATACGCTTGAGAGAACAGCATTGATAAGCGTAGCCAAACCTGCAGCGCCACCACCCATACCACCTGCGGGGAGTACGCACATCTGCCAGCCAAAGGCGTAGCAGAACATACCAAAGGTCATCAAAAGATACTCCTTGATACCGATAAGAATGTCACGAGAAGAAATTTTCATACCCATTTCAGTATATATTTTATAAAGTTCAGGTGAATAATTTTCAATGGAAATTCGTGGCAAATGTACAAACTTTCCAACGAAAAGTGCAAAAAAACGCAAATATTTTATAGCGTAGTGTGCAAGAGGTTAATAATCAACCCCTTGCACATATGCGCAAATTAGTACCAGCAGCTCTTTTCAGAACCCATGTTGAACGTGAGGATGCCGCCAGCGATAATCTCCTCGTGGGTGATGTAGTAGCGGTTTAGAGGCTCTCCATTAAGCTCTACGCTCTGCACATAGCGATTCTCTGGGGTGTAGCCATTACGCACCACAACAAACTCGCCACACTGCACATCAATCTCTGCTCTATCAACCATAGGAACGCCAAGTACATACTTACCTGCCGCAGGCTCCACAGGGTAGAATCCGAGAGTTGTCATAATGTACCATGCTGACATCTGGCCTACATCCTCATTACCCGAGAGGCCATCCACCTCTGTTGAGTACATAGTATCCATAACCTCATATAGACGGTCTGCCGCCTTCCATGGCTCGCCAAGCATGGTGTAGAAGTAGATGATGTGGTGGCTAGGCTCGTTACCATGTACATACTGTCCAATAAGGCCCGAGATATCTGGTGTTACATCCTCACCCTCCATCTTTGTATCGGCAGTGAAGAGTCCATCGAGCTTCTCTAGGGTCTGCTCTACGCCACCGAAGCACTCTACCAACTTGTCGAGATCCTGTGGCACCAACCACAAATATTGCCATGCGTTACCCTCGCAATATTCGTTCGCGATGCGCGATGCGTTATATGGGTTGAAATCCTCGCGCCACTGGCCTGTAGAGGACTTACCACGTGGATAGCCTACCGTAGGGTCAAAGTAGTTCAACCATGAGTGGCTACGCTTCTCGAGATACTCTGCCTCCTCTTTGCCGAGCATCTTTGCCACCTCGTATGCCGCAGCATCGGCAATGGCAAACTCCATGTCGTGAGCTATAGACTCACCCTGAAGGTCGTTCGGCATATAACCATACTGTTTACGATACTTACCGCCACGAATGTCGTGCATAGCTGATTTGTAGATAGCCTCCCACGCACGCTCTGCGTCAATGCCTTTGATGCCTTTGGTCACAGCATCCGATACGGCGATGATACCTGGAGAGCCTACCATACAGCCGTTATCCCAGCCCCATAGGTGCCAGATAGGGAGGAAGCCCTGCTCATCGCAGATGTTTATCATGGTGTTTACAACATCATCCATGCGCTCGGGATGTGTGATAGTCATGAGTGGTAGCTTGGCACGATAGGTATCCCACAATGAGAATGTGGTGTATGTGTCATGACCAGGGTTCTCGTGTACTTGGTTATCAGCACCACGGTAAGTGCCATCTACATCCGAGAAGAGCGATGGTGCTACGTACATGTGGTAGATGCCGGTGTAGAATATCTCCTCCTGCTCCTCTGTAGCGCCATAGATACGTATCTTGCGTAGCTCGTTTTGCCACTTTGCAAGAGTCTCTGTGCGTACGGTGTTAAAATCCTTATCCTTAACCTCTGTGTTGAAGTTTAGCTCCGCGCCCTCTGGGGATGTAGATGATAGGGCAACCTTTACACCTATCTGCTCACCCTCCTCGGTCTTGAAGTCTATGCGGTAGTAGAAGCCATACTCGCCGATAGGCTCAAACTTCTCAAAAGGCTTTGAGAACTCTATTACGAAGTATACCTTCTGATTATTAGACCATCCCCAGCTGTGGCGGCGACCTACAACGCGAGTATCACTTACCGCCTCGGCATACAAATCCTCGGGGCGGTCGAAGCAACCACCATGTACTAGGTCAAGGATGATGGCGGCCTGGTCACTTGCTGGGAAGGTGTAACGGTGGAGACCTCCGCGCTCTGTAGCAGTCATCTCTGCAAGGATGTTATAGCGAGCAAGAGGTACAGAGTAGTATCCAGGCTCCACAATCTCCTTTGTACGGTCAGCCTCGCTCCAGAAACCTGTGGTGTAGTCGCCCAAACGGCCACGACCATACTCCACCTCGCCAACAACAGGCATCAACGTAACATCAAACAAATCACCACATCCAGTACCCGAAAGGTGTGTGTGCGAGAATCCGATGACACTATTCTCCGAGTCGTGATATCCCGAACACCAATCCCACTCCTGGGTGATGCTTGTAGGGCCCACCTGTGTCATACCAAATGGTGCATTAGCACCAACGAATACGTGACCATGGCCTCCAGAGCCAATCTTTGGGTTTACCAAAGTGGTATAGTCCCTCTCTGGTGTGGCGCAGCCTGCTAATATGGCAACGGCTGCAAAGAGTGATAGTAGTTTAATTTTTTTCATATAATTTAAGTTTTAGTTTTTCGCCTTACGTTTAATATTTAACTCCTTTGCTCGGATAAGTTCATTATGTGAAATACGGTACTTATTAATATACTTACCGCCAAGTTTTATTCCTCCGATGTAATCTCCCTTGCCCTCGGCAGTAATCTTTAGGGTGCCATGTTGGGTCTCTATCTCTATCTTGTCGAAGCGTGGTGTTGTGAGGGTGTAGTATGGCTCTCCAGGGCAGTCGGGGTATATGCCGAGCATGGAGAATACCGCCCACGTAGACATGGTGCCTGTGTCGTCATTTCCAGGAATGCCGTCAGGCGTTGTAGAGTAGTGGTCATCAAGAAGTCTCTTTACGAGAGCTTGTGTGCGCCACTCCTCACCCTTGATACGCGAGAAGAGATATGGGTATGCTATATCGGGTTCGTTCGTGGGGTCGTAATGCCCCTCCTCGAATATCATCCATAGCTTATTTGTGAATGCTTGTTTGCCACCCATAGCCTTTATAAGACCCTCGATGTCGTGTGGTACAAAGAAGGTGTAGTTCCAGGCGCTTCCCTCGTGGAAACCTATGGTATTAGAGAAGTTTGCACCTGCCGTAGGGTCAAACTCCCCAACATAGTTGCCGTCAATATCTATAGGGCGCATAGCTCCATCTGCCTTCGAGTAGTAGTGGTGCCATCCTGCGGCACGGCGCTCCATCTCCTTGGCAAGCTCCTCATCGCCAAGCTCATGTGCAAGGAGCGACAATGCGTGGTCAGCGACATAATATTCCAGGGCATGCGACACAGAGTTATCCCCCGACATATCCTGTGCAAAGAGTCCTACAGGGATATATCCTCGCTCCATATATGGGTCTATATCACGGCGTATAGGGTTATCAGCACCCGGTGTTGTTGCCGAGCGCTTCATAGCCTCGTATGCAGCCTCTATATCGAAGTCACGAAGACCCTTTAGATAGCTATCTACAATGACAGGTATTGCAGGGTCACCCTCCATGGTATATGTCTCACGGCCATATAGCTCCCAGCGTGGTAGCCATCCCCACTCCTCTGACATAGCAACCATCGAGCGTATCATGTCGGTCTGTACCTCGGGGTATACAAGTGTCAGTAGTTGATGTAGATTGCGATAGGTGTCCCATAGTGAGAATACCGTATATCGTTTGTAATCCGCCGCAAGGCCTGTGGTCCCACTCTCCATAGCTGGGTACTCACCATTGACATCGCTCAAGAGGTTGGGGTGTAGCAGAGCATGATATAGGCCTGTATAGAGAATCGTCTTATCCTGCTCGGTGCCACCCTCCACACGTATACGTCCGAGGGTCTTATTCCAGGTGTCGTGCGACATCTTACGAACCTCGTCAAAGGTGCTGCTGCCCACCTCGGCATCGAGGTTTTTGCGGGCATTTTCGATAGAGGTGTAGGATATACCTACCTTAACCTCCACCACTGTTCCAGGCTCCACCTCGCCCAGCGAGAAGTAGAAGCCTATGTCGTTGCCCATCATCTCGCGGTTATAGCTCTTGTATAGCTTATACTCTCCGCTATCTCCCGACCATGCTGCCTCTATTCCAGTCATCTCTGGCTGTAGCTTCCAATACCCTGTTGCCTTGGCTTTGTGCGAGATACGTGCTACAAAATATACAGGGAACACCGCCTGGTTGGTGTAGCAAAAGGTGCCTAGAAGACGCATGCCCTCAACTTCGGTGTCGCTAACCTTGCGGAGCATAGCTCCCGACTCGTTAGATAGTGCGGTGCCTAAATCGATGAGAATATTTGCCTCACCCCCTTTGGTGAATGTGTAACGCTCGATAGAGGCACGCTCTGTTGCTGTTGCCTCGGCACGGATGGCAAAGTTATCGTACGTAGTGGCATAGTAGCCTGGCGTAGCCTCCTCGTTGGAGTATGTAGAGCCATGGTCGTAGCGGTCGGGCATGACATCTCCCACCGTAGCCATGGTGATTATAGCTCCCATCTCGGGGCATCCCACACCGCTCAAGGCGTTATGTGCGAAGCCTACGCTATACTTATTACGAATATCGTAAGGCGCTGACCACCACCTATTATCCTTGTCGAAGTGGTTGAGGTTAGAGCCTGTGACATTAAATGGCACTACAGCCATCATACCATGAGGTACGACAGCTCCAGGGTGTGTGACAGAGTAGTCGGCAGTACCAATAAATGGGTCTACATATTTAGTTGGCTCCTCGGCCCACGCTACGAGACTCAATAGGGCTGCAAATATTGTAAATAGGGTTTTTCTCATGCTACTTCCTAAATTTTAGTACGAAACCTCCGCCCTCGGCCATCCATATCTCTGTTTCATCGATAAGGTTGTGCTTGATGTTATGGTGCTTATAGCTATTATCCTTGTTGTCGGAGTATATCTCTATGCTGCTATACTCCTCGGGGAAGGAGACAACCACCGAGCGAGCTTTATTGCCGTTGAGGCCTGCTACATATATAGCATCTTCACACTCTTTGGTCACTACGATATATTCACCAATCTTACCCTCTACGACACTCTCGTTGCTCCATATTGTAGGAATGGCTGTCAGGAACTTGGTATACTCTGGCTCCTTCTCATACTCTGTAGGTGAGTCACATAGCATGGCAAGAGGCTGATTGTATACAACATACATCGCTAGCTGATGACAACGTGTTCCCTGACTCATAGGGCGCGAGTAGTTTGGCTTATATTTCGCGCGTGGCACATTGCGCATAGCACCTGGAGTGTAGTCCATAGGGCCAGCAACACCACGGATATATGGTATTGTAACATCGTATGTTATCTGGTCATGCTCTGCGCCGAGCCACTTCATCGTCTCAAGGCCGTGAACACCCTCAAAATTGATAGCATTTGGGTATGTGCGCTGCAATCCTGTAGGCTTGTATACGCCGTGGTAGTCGATAAGAAGCCTATACTTTGCCGCAATCTTCGCAACATCATATACAAAGCGCACCATCTGTTGGTCATCGCGGTCGAGGAAGTCCACCTTGAAGCCCTTAACGCCCATCTCCGAGTAGTGCTTACATATTCCCTCTATATCTCTCTGCAAAGCCCAATATCCAGCCCAGAGTATGATGCCCACGTTACGCTCCTTGCCATATTTTACCAACTCTGCGATATCTATCTCTGGGACAACCTTCATTAAGTCTGCCTCGTTCTTCACCGACCAGCCCTCATCAAGTATCACATATTCGATGTTGTTGCGCGAGGCGAAATCTATATAATATTTATATGTTGCGTTGTTGATGCCAGGCTTGAAATCTACACCCTCAAGACCCCAGTCGTTCCACCACTCCCAGGCCACCTTTCCTGGTTTAATCCACGAGGTATCCTTTATGCGGCACTCATCGGCCAATTTCCACACGAGGTTGCTACTTGCAAGTGCTGTGTCACACTCTCCGATGATAACGCCGCGCCAGGGGAAGGTGCGCTCCCCGTTACATTCGGCAATATATGGCTTGCGCGACTTAACAACACCCTGCAGCATGTTATAATCACCCTGTTCTACAACATCGGGTAGTGGGGCAAACTCTGTATCTATGATGCCATCCTTATCGCTGTTTGAGAGGAACATTCCGGGGTAATCCTCAAGGTTAGACTCCACAAGGCATAGCTTGAGGTTCTCATGCTCAACAACAGCAGGGGTAAACATCAATCTTCGCCAATCTATATCCTTTATAGCCACATGATTATACGTATTCTCAAACGAAGTGTAGTACTGCGTAGCATAGTCCGATGTAGCATCTGGTTTGAAGTTTACGTAGGGCACCCATGCCTTGTCGTTTTCGTTGAACGAGAACTCTGCCATCTCGTTGATAACCGTATAGTGACCATCACTATTAGATATGAAGCGGTATGCAACACCATCTTCATAGGCGCGAAGCTCCACGGCGTAGCCATCGAAGCTAACAACAGCAGCGTTATACTCTCTATTTTTTACGCTCTTTACCTTTGCTTTGTCAATCCCCTCACCCCAAACACCCAGCGAGGTCTCCATGTTAAGGCGTGATGGGGCAACTACGGTTGTGCCACGTCTCTGCGCAGACCAGCGTAGTGAGCCATTGCTCCAGTCCAACGTTATAGTGTTCTCTTCAAACGAGACATTGACACTATAATCATCGGCCATAGCATTTATACCTATTGTAAGGAGGAGAAGTGTGAGAAGATATCGCTTCATGGTTGTATGGTATTACTTTTTTTCGGCAGTAGATAGTAGACCGCATGCCGCCTCGATATCCTCGCCACGCGATGCACGCAGCGTGGTTTGTATTCCACGTTTTGTGAGTGTGTCACGGAACTCGATAATCCTCTCCAGCTCTGGAGAGAAGAATGGTGAGTCGGGGATTTTATGGAAGCGGATTAGGTTTATACGACATTTGATGCCATCGAGCAGTCGCGATAACTCTTTTATATGTCGCGGTGAGCAGTTCATGCCCTCCAACACTATATACTCGAATGATACGCGGCGCTGGTGTGTAAAGTCATATTTACGTAAAATATCACACACCTCCCTTATGGAGTAGCTGTTCTCTATAGGCATAATCTCCTTACGCTCCTCGGGGAAGGGGTTGTGTAGTGACACGGCGATATGTACCTTCGACTCATCGAGAAGTCGAGGTAGGGTACGTGCAACACCCGCTGTAGATACCGTGATGCGCGTTGGTGACCATGCCAAGCCCCACTCCGAGGTGAGGATGTCGAGCGTACGCATCAGGTTGTCGATATTATCAAGAGGCTCTCCCATGCCCATAAAGACAAGGTTTGTGAGCTTGTCGCGCTCGGGGATGGAGATAATCTGGTTGATAATCTCCGTAGATGTAAGGTGGTGGCGGAACCCCATGCGGCCTGTCGCACAGAACTTACATCCCATCTTACACCCCGCTTGTGACGACACGCAGAGCGTCATGCGCTCTCCATCGGGTATAAGTGCCGACTCGATATATTCACCCTGAAGAGTGCGGAAGAGGTACTTTTTTGTTCCATCACAAGACTCCGACACCTTCAGTGGTGCGGAGAGTCCCAAGTCGCAATTCTCCTTGAGGATTTGACGTGCAGCCTTCGAGAGGTCTGTCATGGCATCTATATCGGTCACAAAGCGTGTATATAGCCATTTGGCTATCTGCTTGTGAGCGAAACGTGGCAATCCTAGAGTTTCGCAAATATTTTTAAGCTCCTCCAGCGATGTGCCAAATAGATGATATTTTATGTTATTTGTCATAATTTTCTTTGCATATCCCGACTACAAAATTAATAAAAATAAAATATTTTTCTACTGAAAACTGTTTTTTTTCAAATTTTATACATATCTTTGCGTAGTGTTGTGCGTGTACGTGCGAACATTTCCTTAAGTAAGTAATTAAAAACTATAAAATTAGATATAAATGGAGATTAAAAAATCACCAAAAGCAGACCTTCAAAATAAGAGGATGCTTTTTCTACTACTTGGTCTTGTGATTGCATTGGGTATCACAGGTCTAGCTTTTTCAATTAGCTCAAAACCTGACGCTGGTGAGTATACCCCACCAAAGCGTGAGACTACCGAGATGGAGCAGATTGACAACACCCGTCAGGATCAGCCAGAGGTTCAGCCAGAGCAGCAGAAGGTTCAGGCACAGGTAGTAACTGATGTGTTGAACATCGTGTCAAACGACCAGAAGATTGAGACAAACATCGTATTCGTTGAGGATGCTGATGAGTTCGCAGATTTCGAGATGGTTATCGAGGATAAGGAGGAAGAGG
>JAEIGA010010653.1_pt1 | contig 13946 bp, 20 predicted proteins | sample 9270691 | NCBI WGS metagenome assembly JAEIGA01 (sample SAMN17057246, study PRJNA624740) | gut metagenome | biome: biome; isolation source: fecal sample | host: Bos grunniens | place: China: Xizang | collected 2019 | reverse complement strand
GAATCTATTTTGACATGTTCTATAAACAAATCAAAAGGAAGGAGTTCCATCTCCCACTCTGAAGAATCTCTCTTCTTAGCTGTGGTGATAATGATGGTCTCCTTCCAGATTGGAGGATCTACTATTTTACCAATACCATTTATTTTGACTTGTCCTTTTAATTCCTTCAAATACACATAAGTAAGAGCTGTTCTACTCTTACCTGAACCAACACCACCTACTAAAACACATCCATTATGCATTCGTTCAATGGCGTCGATTTGTGATGGATATAATTGGACATTAGCCATTTAACTTATGCCTCAACATCAAACGACTAATATAAATCTGAGCTATGTAGTCGTACTTAACATGTATGATATTCTCAGGTTTCTTTCGCATTATATCTGGAAGATTATTATCCCAAGACCAATCAACTTCCCACCAGTTACCATTAACATCCTCAATTAAGTCAACATTATCTGGCTTAACTGTCATGTTAAATAACTTTGACTTTTTGAAGTCATTAGTGTATAGGCAATTCTCGTTACAAGGCTTTTTACACTGACCATTCCTTTGACAAATATAATATGTCATTTTGAAAACTCCTCTTTATCTCTCTGAACCTGTCTTGCCTGCTTAAAGTCAATCCATTTCTGAATCTCTTCGTCCTTGATGTCATACATGATTTTAAGCATCTCAAGACAAATAAGAGAGTCGGTGAATTCCTCCACCAACTTCTCTCTACGGGTACAGCCGATCATGTCTTTTGTAATCTCCTGAGTAAGTTCAGCCATCTCCTGGATACAGATAGTCTTCTTCTTATTAGGTCCATGCTTATCAATTGACTCTTGAAGAGTCTTATCGTTTATAAATATCTTATTAAACATTTTGACACTCCTTAAATTTCATCATTGATATTAGGTTCAACACCTTCCTCTTCCATCTTCACATCCCATTTCTCTGTGATAGGGTCTGTGTACTGCTTAAAACGTCCAACATTAAGCCAGAGTGAAGTCATGCCATCGTTTGCAGATGTTGACATACCGATTGTAAGGTCCGCATAAACGATGAACATTTTATCCAGGTTCTTATACTGATCTACAGGCATTCCAGTAGGCTCGATTGTATTGTTGGACTTGATGATACGAAGATCAGGTGGGATCTGTGAGTCAACATTCACATTAACCTTAACGTATCTAAGTGGGGCTTCTCCTTCTTCAGGATTACCGCCATACTCCTTGATACGACAATTCAAGCTTCTAAAGAGATCAAGATACTCATCTGTTATTCTCAAGTTGAAGTTACGATTGCCCTTAGAGTTAATGATGGTTCCTGTATTAGGATTACGTCTCTCGTTCCCTTCGAAATTACGGAACTTCTTTCCCATTATGATAGTGTTATCTGCTCCATAAACTAAAAGTCTTCTGCTGTTGTTTGGGTCTACCTGAATAATCATTTTGTTTTCTCCTTTTTCTTTAATTAAACGGAACTGCCTCAGCTGTAGATGTGTCTGGGTAGTCCATAAAGTTATCAATAGTTACTGAACCATTGCTGTCATCCATGACAAACCAATAGTAATCACCTGCCGCTTTAATCAACTCAATTGCTTCTTCGCATTTTGTAATGTAATACGAACGGTCTATGTCATCCTGAAGTCCAAGTAATTCAACATCTGCTGTTTCCATCCATAAGAATCCCTTAGTTCCAGAAGCAGCGTATCTCTTACCATCCTTGACTCTAAAGAGCTGTCCTCCTTTAGTTCTCATAGGTGTGAACTGCCCAACTCGTCCTATGAAGATGTCAGTTTCTTTATCTCCTTCATTCATTATGAGATGTAAAGCACCTTCCTTGACATTGATAATCTCAGCCATGTCATCAAGAGTTATCTCCTCGTGAGTAAAGAGTGTCTTTTTGACATAAGGAACGTCGAAGTATTTACCTGTTGCTTCCCAACGCTGAATTGTAGGGTCGTCAAGAACATCTGGGTCGTTGTCCGCAAGATGACCAATGAACTGGGCGTTATCCTTTAAGAACAACCTATCCCATACATGCTCAACTTCGAAGTCATAGCCATACTTCTTACCAAACTCCTTAACAAACTCATGTATTTCAGGAGTAGGGTTAGCTATTTTGATTGAGTCAGTCTTGATATGAATAACTGTGAAGCCTCTAGCCGTTACTTCATCGTAGAGCATCTTCATTACAAGAGCGCCTCTAAGAGCAACTATGTTGTTGATATTACGTGGATCTTTAGCCTCGAAATAGTCTGAAGGACTTGAGGTCATTCCATAGAAAGCGTTAAGTATCAATTTGAGAGCGGTTGATAGAGCCTTTGTGTTTGCTTTATCTTCAAGATATGGAGCTAAGACACCACCAAACATCTTTTTGACAGTCTCATAGTCCTTATGCTTGATACAAACTCTACCTCTCTTAATATCAAGATATCTCTGAGTCTGCTCACCATCAAAGATATCGAGTTCTCCCATAGATGTTGGATGCATGGAAGCTACATCATCTGTTTCTGCATCTCCATACATACCTGGTGTAGCTAGAACAAGCCCGCCACGACCAACATCAACTCCCCTAAACATATTATGAAGAGTTCCATCAGGGAAACGAACACAGTGATAACCAGGGAAATGATGTATATTCCGAGGCTGAACACCAGTCCAATCATCGCCAAGAGCAATGTAAGCATCATAGTCAAGTACCTCCAAGTCAAACGGAACTCCATCTCCATACTGTTTACCAGTTGTGAAGTCCGTGTATTTTAATTTGAGATGATCAGCATCACCCCTAACAAACTTTGTGGAAAGCTTATTAGTTGTGTCAATGATTTTACCACCAGCAAGCTTAGCCAACATCTCTCTAGCTAAGAACTCAGCCTGCATCTTCTTATTAAAGAACACCTTCTCAAGTGTGATAACATCGTTGTCACAATACTCAGACCATTGCAAAAGCTTACTGTTTGGTACTGGGTAGTCCCATGGCTGGTTCCACTCAAGATGCTTTAACTTAAGTCGTATCTCCCACTTTTTAAGACTTATTTTGTTATCATTGGTTGCGTAGTCGTAAGGGTCTGCCCAGAACGCACTATAAGCCTGCATGAACTTAGCATTTTGATCGTGCTTATTAATGATAGCATCGCTAAGTCTGTATATTTCTTCACAGGTATATCCTTGAGCTCTTGCCCAACAAATATGAGCATCATACTGACGACCATTATATGCCACAATACGATATTTAAAGAGCTCTTCAACTTCATGAGGCTTCGGGTCAATCATTCTGGTAACAAGCTTATCATCTCCAACGAATTTCCAGTTGATAAGCAGATGTGCTGGAGTGTCTTCAGGTATCCAATAAGGTAAGTCAACACCAGCCTCTATAGCTTGTTTGTAAGACGGTGACACCTCACAATCTAAGAATATAATTGGTGTTTCTTTATACTCCTCTGTCTCCTCAATCTCTTTTGTCTCAATATCCTTAGAATACAGATGAAGATGATTATAAACATCCATACAATAAGGAGCTGAGTTACTTGAGTCACAAGCGAACGCATAGATGTTTGAATCGAAATCCCTAATGTCATAGGTCTCTCCTGACTCATACCATTTATCAAGTTCGCTCTTTAAGTAGTTCATCTCTGGTTTGGTGTAACCATGATGTTTCTTCTGGAGGCAATTAACTACAAAGGATTTAAGCATTTTGGTGTTTTTAAAGCCCTTCCAATCAATCACGTTGTCTCCTCTTTTCTTGTCCTCCTTAAGTGGTAATCCAGCTGAGATAGTTGCTATTGCTACGTTGTTACATATCGTAAGCATTCGTCTTAATGCCGAACCACCCTTAAAGACTTTGACCTCAATATTGTCTCCGTAAATTGGAGATAACTCATTTGGGTCTCCGCCAGTGTAAATATAATGAAGATGTATACCTTGTCCTGATTTTGACACTTCAGCATAAGTTGGTGGGAACTTATGTGCCATCTCTAAGTTCTTCTTAAGTGATTTTGAACCATCCTCACTCTTAATATCCAAGTCAATCACAATAAGATTGATGGGGACCTTGAGATAATGAACTTTTGAAGTATCAATGTCAGATAACTTAGTTTTACAGTTTGCCCAAGCGTACTTAAGTGGATGGTCTTTGTCATCTTGCTCATACTGCGCTGGACAATCTTTATACATCTCATCTAACAAAGAAGACTGGGGAATCATTTTGAGCCAATCATCGCTCTCATGTTCCTCAGTCTCAGGTTCTTCTATAGGCTTAAGTCCAATCTTCTCTAACTTAAAGCCCGTGAATTTCACACCATCAAAACTTTCGTAATATAACTTAAGTGTGTCTCTGAATTTATGTCTAACCATGATGTTTTTGAAGTTACATTCTTCAGCATATGATGTGTATATTTTGTATGCATTAGCTAACGAGACTCCATCTTTTAGGAGAATATAATTCTCAGCCACAAAGTTCTGGAATGGAGATGTTCTCATTAACATATCTTCAGCAATATAATGGTCATACTTATGTCTACCCAAGCGCTTGTAAGTCTGTAAACACTTATATGCTATACCACTCTTTTCAAACTGAAGATGTTCTATCAATTGGTCATACTCTTTTGCTGGTATTTTGTTTCCAGTTGGTCTGATGTCTATAACTCGCCTATTCATACCGGAGTTTGGAGCCAATTGAATTGGTTCGTTTGAGCCTACTATAAGAATACAATTCGGAGTTGTAATGTAGGCTTTTTCATACTTCCCATTAACTCTAACAGCCTCATGTGAAATGATTTTGTTAAGAGTTGCTTTGGAAGTTATGGAGTCCATTTTGGAGTCACCATCAAGACAGATGACAGCGTCTTTGGATAAGAAGTCGGTACCAAATCCATCTTTACCGCAAAGGTTTTCTGCATCAAATGATGTAACGTAATGTCCTCCATCTTTCATATAACCACCAAAGATTGTATTAGCAATTACATGGTCTATTATGGTTGACTTACCAGTTCCAGGTTCTCCATAAAATATAACCATTTTCTGGATTTTCTTCTGTTCCCCAGCTAGAACACATCCGACTATCCATTCCCACTTCTCAACTTCAGACGGTAAATATAATACATCACATATCCTGTCATAAGCTGGTGTTGGTTCTTCTTGAAGAGGGTAATCCAATGTGTCTGTAATGTAGTCCTCTCTCTTTATTTCTGAATTAGAGAAGAGTACTTTTTGATTGAGTTGGCATTTTGAATCCCACTCTTTCCTATAATCTTTCTCACAAAAATTGTGCCACTCACGTATCAATTTATTAGATTGATCTGCAAGTAATCTGATTATCGGTCCGTGTTCTTCATCCGCAAGAAGTGCTGGAGACTCATTCTCTTCAACATACTTTCTTGTTTCATTGTCTATCAACTCAATTGCCTTTGAATCATCTGTCTCCCATTTGCCAGTATTAGGATTATAGATTGCATAAAATTTGCCAGCACGTACAATCAAATCCTTAATGTTTGACCTTATTTTGAAAGTAGGGGAGTAGATGTTTCTTTGAGCTTTGTTATCCCACTTACGCTCAATGCGTAAAAAATCATACATTGGCGCTCCCTTCTAGTTATCTAACAATTCCGTCTTCTTTTTTGCCATAATGTCTTTTAAATTTCTCACAGTTAAAAAGAACTTTAACATAGTCTGGTTTCAGAGTTTCCTTATCTACAAACTCCTGAACCACATTCTCAAATTTGCGAGCATCATCCTCGTATTTACACATATTTTCATACAAACAATTGTCACAATTCATATCTTTTTAAATCTCCTATAAATATAAAAATATATAAATAAAAAAACTTTTTAAAAAATATTTTTATTTTAAAAACTTTTTTATTTATAATTATTTTTTAAAAAACATTATATTGAGGATAGTAAATATTCAGATAAATATTCATTTGTGTCCAAATATCTTCACCCTTAATTTTGTGTCCCGGAATATGAAAGATTGATCCGAGACCATCATCACCGTAATTACCATCCATCCAATCATTGACATTTTGATTGACGTCAGACGTCCCCAATAATCCAAGATTGTTAATCATATCTAACATGAAATGAGCTGGACTAAATAATGATGTGTTCATATACATATGCTTTGCGAGAGCGCACATCATCTCCAAAACGCTACAAGGACCCGAAGCAACTTCATTCTCATATACTCCAGTTTCCCATGCGTATTTTGAACGGAGCTGTAATCCACCACATGCTCTATTTTCATCGAGACCATTTTGGAAACGATATTCAATGTTAGATAATGTTTCGAAAAGTGATATTGAGTAGGCTGTTTTATCCCCAAACATAAAATAAAGCCATTCCAAATAGTCCTTACTTAACATTAGTCCTCCTCATTTATAAAAGGGAAGTAAGACTTATAGTCATCATTGATCTTCTTTACATGATAATCACGACTATAAGGATTGTTTCTTACCCACACATCTTCCTGGTTATTTTGAAACCATCCAAACTGTCGAAGCTTAGGACCAAGAAGCTCCTGTTCATTCACAATTGTTCCAAGTTCATCTGTTAAGATGTCATCTGGAATGAAGTAGAGTAACTCTTCTTCGTCATAGTGAATATCAGGATAATCGTTATCAATAGGACTCTTACCCAGAACATCAATGTTACGCCCTTTCTTCTTTGTGTATGAGTCAAGCTCTTCATTTATCATTTGCTGCTCACGCAACACTCTCTCATCATAAGTTTCCATAGTCTCCTCTATTCCTTCGTCTTCTGAACTCTCAAGCTCAGTATCATCTCCATCTGTTGGAGCTTCAGACTGAACCTTGTAATTCAACTCCTTGACTTTCTCTGCGTACTTAGTGTAGTCAACTCCTGGTGTTGTCTCAGTTGCAAGTTTCGCCGGTCCATCGGACTTAATCTTACTAGGGTCATTTTGAAGTTTAACTACATTAACATTTGCAGGTTCTACTTTTGGTTGTTCTACATAAACTGTTGTTGGTTCTGTTTTAACAGCTGTTGGTGTGGCTATCTGTTCATTTTGAACGGTCTTATTCTTACCATGGTTGTATCCGAGCACAAACCCAGATACAACACCTATACCGAAAGCTCCAGCTACCCAGAGCAATATCTTATTGTCTGTCATAATTAGCACCCCAGTCCAAGTATTTCACATGTTTTATCGTATAACATAGCCAAGTCTTCCTTAGGAAGATTTACTGCGTCAGTTTTATACGCTATTGTGTTGATACCATAGCAGTTTGCAGTCGCAGTACCAGCAACATAATTTATTCGCTCTTCCAAATGATTTAGTTTATCCATCATCTGGTTCGTACGCCTCATATCATGTAACTGAGTTGTTACCTGTAAGAAAGCTCCAAAGAGTCCAAGTGCCATTGTCCAAACCTGAATATCCTGAATATGATCAACAGACCAAAGAATAGTCTTGTGATAGAACCTCTTTACTTTTCTCTTGGCAGCTTCCTTGAAAGAGATCTCTTCGTGCTCTTCTCGTGCAAAAGTACCATCTTCATTTGTAATTGTAACAACAGCTTCTTCTTGCTCTTTCTTAACAGCATTAATTGCCGATGCGAACACTAAACCAACGCCTGCTACAAACATAACTTTTCCGAATATATTAAACATAGTTAAACCTCCATAAAATTAGAATAATTTCCAACCCATAATATTTTGAATACGGTCATCATTGAGAAGATTATCTTCTAATGGTTTACCGCCAACATAAGATAAAGTGATAAGAATATCACTCTCAAGACCCTGCTTAAAGGCATCTCTTACTCCAGGTGCAATCTGAATGTCGATATAATTCAGTGATCCATCTTTATTTTGAGCCCACGCACCTGCACACTGGTCTGCAACGGTATGATTAGCTTGGAATACATCAAACATCTCATTACCAAACATATATCCTTTATACTGAAGATGCTGATTTACGATATTTAGAGCCCTTTCAACACTAGCCCAATCACGAAGATTGTTACCTGTATAGAGACCAGTGTCTGACAACCAGAATGAATGAGGTATACAACTTCCCTCAAGTGGTTTTGGAACTCTGGTTGTAACTTCAGTCACCGTACCATCGTCATTTACAGTGACTGTTTTGGTTGTACCGCCTGTTAGATATTCATAGTCCTTCTCAGCGCCAGCATCCTTAATAACGTTCTTACGATAGTTAGCAAACGACATTGCTTCTGCGGCTGCAGCTGCTGATATTGTCTGTATCTGCTTTGTTAAGTCTACATGTGACATACCAATGAATCCAAGACCAGCACCTACACAAAGAAGTCCTTTACCGCAAACCTTTGCATAAGCAAGTGAATGATGTACACCACGTCCAATGATGTAGTTACATTTTGTTTTACCAGTCTCTTCAGCCCAAGATGTATTTTCTGCTGGGTTCTTAACAACTTCATCGATGGACTTGATATACTCCTTATCGGCTTCAACTTCATTATTCACTTCAGCTATTTTGTCTGCATCGTGAATAAGAATAAAGGTACCAGCCACAACAAGACCGGCACCACCAAAAAGTTCAATAGTTGCTTTGTTTTTCATGAAGAATAATTTCCCCATATTCATAAGATGTTTGATGTTCATTTTGAAATCTCCTTTATATAGCTGCAATAGATTTAGGTGTTGGATGTGTTATGAGATACTTACCTCTATTCTCAACTCCGTAATCGTCTGTGAATATCTTCTGATACTGGAACTGCCCTAACTCAAGACTTGTCCAACCGTTCTTTGAAACCATTGGATTGTTACCGCATGGAATAGGCGGTTCAAATGAATTATAGACATCCTGAATTGTGACTCTTCCATATGCTGTACACACTTCCTGTAAATGTGTAAACAACTGCTTGCATGAATTCTCATCTGGAAGTATAAGAGTCTTTACCATAGTTGGAGATGTGGATGCTACAACTTTAGGTGTGACTACGTTTGATTTTGAGGTACTACTTCCAACTTGATACATGTTATTGTACTTAACTCCTGTATTGGATGAGTTGAGCTTGGTTGTACCATTCCATCCAATCTCTTTGAAAGCGTTGTCTATTCCAGCTTGAGCTGTATCACCAAGCATATTGATTGAGCCCGCTACGAAATCATGTAAAAGATTTGTAGTACGTGGAACAATATAATTATTAAAGAGGTTCTCTGCCATTTTGGTGAAGAAGCTCTCATCTGACATATTCTCTGACATATTTCTCTCCTTTCTGAGAAAAAGAAAAGAGAGACCTAGAACATTTTGTCCTAGGTCTCTCGCATAGTTGTTTAGAATTCAGTTATTGTTACTCCTTCATTCGGAGTTGATGTTTCATGAGTCTCTACAGGCTGCTCTGGCACTTCATAAGTTGGCTGTGGCTGATACACCTGCTGTACTGGCTGGTAAGTCGGCTGCTGTGGTATCTGATATACAGGCTGCTGATACTCCGGAAGTGGCTGGTAAGTCGGCTGATTCTCATCCTTGTGTGTCATGTAATAATAGCCACCAGCAACTACTGCTGCTCCTATTAACACATTTCTCATAGTATGGTCCTCTTTTGGACTACCGTCTTCATTCCGAGTTATCGCTTTGTCTGTAAACAGACCCTTGATAAACTGTGCGGCATCAACTTTCTCAGTTTCATAGCTAGGTATTGTAACCTCAACCATTTCTCCTTTTTCATTCTTAACGAATGCCTTAATTGTTGTCTTGTAATTTCTCTCGAATAACATAATTTTTCTCCTTTTTAATTAATCTGAATTTTGAGACACTATTATCTCTATTATAGAGACGAATTTTTCTGCGATTTTTAATAGACAGGATTGTCATCATACCAATAACCTATCCTGTCTTCATACATCTCCCAATCAATATCTTGTTCGAAAGAGTTCTCCGCCACGCATTTCAACATACCAGACGACATCATTTGGATTTTGAGGGTCTGCTCCTGGATAAATACGTACATCGAGAGCATCTTCATCCGCTCCACGATATACGTCATCATCTAACCATCCGTAGACTTTACCAGACTCGGTCTTCAAGTTATCACCAGCCATCTCCCATATGTCATTATAAGTCACCTTACATCTACCCATATCATCGTACTGATTAATCTCACCCTTTGTGAATGCAAGTGATATTTGATGTATTTTTATCTTCCAATCTGTAGGTGATATTATTGAATAGAAATACCTATTATTTGCTGGGTCATAGTAACGATAACATCCGTTTGCGTATGGTGAGTTGACTGTGTTTTCAGGAGTTTGTGGGTTCTCCTGTAACTGCTTCTCAACAACGTTATTTTGAATCTCTTTCTTTTGCTCATCAGTCAGATGTTTCTCAGCTTCTTTCTGGAAGACCTGATAAGCAGCTATTGCATTATTAGCAACCGCAAGTGCTTCTGTAAGGGTTGCAATCTTCTTATCGGTTGTCTGCTTCATTTTGATAGAGCAGTAAGCTGACATTAGTTGAAGAGCAAGTACAGGTCCGAGAAGAGGTGTAAGTGTTTTTAAAGTTGTAAGATAGATTCTTGTACACTCATCTTTATCTTGAGTATTTTGAATCATCTCTTTTGCTATATCCAAAGTGTGTAATATAGCTCGTGCGTTCTTAAGAGCCATTGTTGTAGCTCCAATAGAACATCCTATTGAACCAGCCGTAAGAATGGTTGACTCATTCTGTGTGTAGAAGTTCAATAACTTCATTTTGAAAAGTGGTATTGTTGGTAATCTCATTGGTTACTCCTTTCTAAAAACAAAGAGACCTAGAACTTCCTTGTCCTAAGTCTCTTATAGTTACTTGTGATTTACCGCGAGGGTAATGAAATATATTGGTACACCGAATATTATAGCCATTATGACTAATGCAATCCCTATTTCAGGCACCGCAACTCCCAATGCTATAATCCCTAAAAACGCTAATAGCGCTACGATTATAATTGGTATTGCAAGTGCTGCTAAGATTGCCGCTCCAATTGCTAGTAATAAATGTTGCATTATCTTCATGTTTTCACCTCTCTAAATAATCTATCTTACTATTATGGAGATGATTTTTTCTGCGATTCATTACAATCCAAATTTGGGTGATCATTAGGAAAAGTATTCATTAATAAATTGTAGTATTCATAACAAAGATAATTAATTTCATCATAACCACCATCCGATCTATACATTCGTACAATCTTTTTGGACTGTTTTTATGACAATAGATACATTTATCGATGTAAACATCACCATTCATACTAACCTCCCAAAAAATATAATTCTATACCCATCTATACTCCTTCGGTACCACCCAATACGACATCTTTATTTTATACACACTAAATGATTTAAAACGCTTAATAGCCTCTTTCATGTTTTTAGCGCAAATAAGCCAATATGAGTTATTATTAACTTCATTGATATAAACCTTCCAATGTGTTAAATCTACACGTTCGAAATATAAATCTGCTTCAATTCTTTCCATACGTTTCTCCTTTCATGTAAACAAAAAGAGAGAATTACTTTATTGCATTGAGAATATAATTGATCATACTTCCTGTTGGAGCGATAAGCCATGTAAGTATTTCGTTAAGTGATGTTGCTAATAATGCAATAGCTGCAAAACCTAGTACACCAAGTACACACCAGGCAATAATAATCTGATATTCGAGATTGTAACCATCACAAGGTTTAAACCAACCATAAAGCTGAGGCTCTCTATTGTTTTTCTCAGCCCAAATCAGCTCTTCTTCGTTTCTCTCCTTAATATGTTTATTTGTATGTGTGTATGTGAATCTACATATAATGATACAAATAACGCCAATAAGAAGTGGAACAATGTTACTTGCGATTTTGTACTTAGCCATTTCTGTTATAGCATACTGAGACGCTACACCAAGCTGAGCACAAATATCATTGATTATTTTTTGAATTTCTTCATTCATTTTTGAATTCCTCCTTTTAACTTTAATTATTCGGCATATCCTCCAAGACATACATCTGTCTTAAATGCCCAATCGTTTTTAAATATATGTTTGGATTCATCGAGTTCAATCTCTTCTATATTTGGTTCGTTAACATCACCATCGTATTCATCACCCATAGCTTTCATATCAGCTACAGCCTTCTTAACAGCTTCTTCAGCTTTTTCACGTGATGAATAAATGCCAAGAAGATAGATTTCTGAACCATACTCATCAAAATGATAACCATTAAAAGTAACCAAAAATAACTTTTCCATTTCTTCACTTACTCCTCAATACAACATTAACAGAGTGCGTAAGATACACAGTTCCGTCTTTTGCTTTAACTTGAATCATGTCTGAGTTCTCATAGTCAACCCATGACGATATTTCCACTGTTCCAACACCCTGAATATCAGCATATTTGTAAGCCCAAGTTGTATCGATTAACTGCCGATTACAACCTGCAAGTATAAGAGCCGCTAATATAAGTATTGTTATTTTATACTTCTTCATTCTTATCCTCGCTTTTTGAATAAATCTGATATTATTTCTCTAATTATAAAAAACTAAAACCTATAAGTACCATAATGACAAACAATAAAAACAGTATCGCTAGTATATCAAATAAAAAGTCAATTATTGTTTGCATTCTTACCTTCCTTCTTTACTTCATTTATAGCATCATCAACATAAGCAGCGACATCATCAAAGTTAAGTTTACCAGCCTGTAATAATGATGCCATTTCCGTTAGAGCATGACCATTACGTATAAGATTATCAGCAACATCCATTGGATTAACATTTGCTTTACTCGATTCGAGAGCAATATGAGCTGAAATGTTGTTATATGCATCCCAAAAAGAAATGTATACGTCCTTATCTGGAGTATACTTCTCAAACAATTCATCAATCTCTTTATAGCAATCAAGTAATTTTTTGCCATTGATGACACAATCTTCAACAGCATCATGTAAATAGTCAGAAAGTTCTCTTGGAAACTTACGATTAACATCCTTGAGCTTATCCAATGGAACATGCTCCTCTTTAGCTTTGACTGAGACATAGTCACTCAGCTTATCATGGAAGTATGAATATGGGTCCTTTTGATCACGCATATACTTATCGATAGTCTCACTGGCTTCTTTGGCTCTGTTGTAAATATAATGCTGATAAGCGGTCATGCATGAATCAAACTGTTCACAATCTTTCCGGTTGCATTTCTCATCTGGTTTGTCTTTTTTAGCATCACAGTCATTAAACCATTTTTTCTCTTCCTCTTTAAGACAGACTCCGGTTCCCGCACATTTCTCGAACTCTTCTTTATTAGTAACTATTCCTGACTCAATGTAATTTCTATCCTGATTCTCAAATATCTCGGCAGCACAAGCTCCATAACCGATCATATCAACGTAGTTGTCCATTTTATCCTTGTCTCCGTTGGAGCGTGCGATTTTAAATAGAATCATCATCTTCGCTACATCAATTGGGTCAATTTCCACAACAATCTTCTCATCCTCAAATAAAGATGTAAGATATACAGACCAGAGATCAGCTATTCTCTCGAAGTTATCTTCCGGGTTACCGTACTGTTTCTCACGCTCTCCATTAACACAGTTTAATGCTTCTTTTAAAACTTTTTCTCTAGTGTTCATTTAGTTTCTCCTTTATTTAGATATCATCATCAGTTAACTTTAATTTTTTATAGATTGTCTTTGGTTTTGGAGGATGTCTCTCGTTCCACGACTTAACAACACTACAGCCACATTTACTTTCCAACTCCTTAAGAATTTGACACATTTCTTTATCTCCATAGCTTATAGACCACCATTTCTGAACCTTTTTTAAATGCTTAATCTGCTTATCTGTAAGTAAATAAATATGGTCCGCTATAACTCTTGCCCTTTTATTTCTGTCAGGATGAGCAGTTCCGCCAAAACGGCATTGGCAATCTTCAAATATATATTCACATATTGGACACTTATCTTCCTTTATCATGATTCCTCACTTTCTGCCACAG
>JAEIGA010010652.1_pt1 | contig 13947 bp, 11 predicted proteins | sample 9270691 | NCBI WGS metagenome assembly JAEIGA01 (sample SAMN17057246, study PRJNA624740) | gut metagenome | biome: biome; isolation source: fecal sample | host: Bos grunniens | place: China: Xizang | collected 2019 | reverse complement strand
TTTTGCTTTGACAATACGTCTTTTTGCGAATATACTTGCCGGACATACCGTAATCCTTGCTTTTGTGTGTATAATATTCATCACAATGTCGGTGAGTACATATATAGGCACTGCAATGACTTTTGTTTCGGTTGTCTTTACCATATTCATGAATGTCCTTGAATTCCTTGTGGCATTTATTCAGGCATTCGTGTTTACCATGTTGTCGTCTGTGTTTATAGGTATGTCACAGCCGGAACATCACGACAGCAAACATTGAAAATATTATTAACCTTAAATATAAAAAATATGTTTTTAACAATTTTTCTTCAGGCCGCTATGGGCGCAAGCTTGGCTAAAGTAGGAGCGGCATTTGCTGCAAGTGTTGCAGTTATAGGTGCATCATGGGGAATCAGTCGTATCGGTTCTACAGCTCTTGAATCAATGGCACGTCAGCCCGAGGTAGCAAGTGATATCCGTTCAGGTATGGTGCTTGCTGCAGCTCTTATAGAGGGTGTTGCCATGTTTGCTGTGGTAGTTTGTTTCCTTGTACTGTTTGTCTAATCATAAACCACTTTTCAGATGTCATTTCTGTTACCCGAAACCGGTTTGCTCTTCTGGATGCTCATATCATTCGGAATAGTCTTCTTTATACTTCGTAAATACGGTTTCCCGGTCATAACATCAATGATTGATGAGCGCAAGAAATTCATTGATGATGCTTTGCTGAACGCCAAGGCTGCCAATGAGAAACTTGCAAGTGTTGAAGAACAGAGTAGGAAAATACTTGAGAATGCAAATGCCGAGCAGGTGAGGATTTTGCGTGAAGCTGTTGCTGTGCGCGAAAATATCATCAAGGAGGCGCAGGAAAAGGCCGAAGTGGAAAGCGGCAGGATTATTGCTGTTGCAAGAGAACAGATAAACCAGGAAAAAGAAGAGGCGTTGCGCAACATACGTGCGCAGGTTGCCGAATTGTCCATTTCAATTGCAGAGAAAGTAATACGTAAGGAACTTGCCGATAACAAAGAACGTGACAATTATATGAACACGTTGATTGACGAGGCTTTTTCAACCGATAAAAGTCAAGAATGAATATAGGAACAATATCAATGCGTTATGCACGCGCCTTGTTGAAATATGCAATGGAGCAGGGTGCCGAGGATGTGATATATGGAAATATGTCACAGCTGGTGCATACTATTGATAAGGTCAAGGAACTGCCAGTTTTGCTCCGCGCTCCAATACTCTCGGCCGAAGAGCGTGTAAGGCTTATCTGCGAGGTCGTTGATGGTGGTGAAGTGTTTGAGCGTTTTGCCTCTCTTATAGTAAAGGAAGAGCGTGAGGAACTCTTGTTTTTCATTGCTCATGCCTATATGACCATTTATCGTAAGGCTAAAGGCGTCCTTTCTGTTTCTTTTACTACAACAAAGCCCATGAGCGAATCCTTACGCACGAAAGTGGAAAAACTCATAGGGGAGGTTAGCGGTGCAAAGGTTGAACTGAATAATGTTGTCGATGACTCCATTATCGACGGTTTCATTTATAAAGCGGATTCCATTCGTGTTGATGCAAGTGTCAGAAGACAGTTGTGTGATATAAGGAACGGATTAGTTGAACAAAACAGAAAACTTGTCTGATGAATATAAAACCAAGTGAAATTTCAAGCGTCTTGCTTGAAAAGCTTAAAGGGATAAAGAGTGACCTCAAATATGAGGAGGTCGGTACGGTGCTTCAGGTAAGCGACGGTGTTGTACGTATATACGGACTCTACAATGCCGAGGCTGAGGAACTCATTGAGTTTGACAATGGCATAAAGGCTGTTGTCATGAACCTCGAAGAGGACAACGTAGGAGCTATTCTTCTTGGACCTACCGATAAGATAAAAGAGGGTATGACAGCGAAGCGAACAGGACGCATTGCCTCTGTCAATGTAGGCGATGGCATGTTGGGGCGTGTCATAACTCCGCTTGGTGAGCCGCTCGACGGCAAGGGAGATATCGAAGGCGAAAGGTTTGAGATGCCGCTTGACCGAAAGGCTCCGGGTGTCATATTCCGTCAGCCGGTTACTGAACCGTTGCAGACAGGCATAAAATCTATCGACTCGATGATTCCCATAGGACGTGGCCAGCGTGAACTTATCATCGGCGACCGTCAGACAGGAAAGACTGCTATCGCTATTGATACTATAATCAATCAACGTGCCGCTTACGAAAAGGGCGAGCCTGTATATTGCATATATGTTGCAATTGGACAGAAAGGCTCTACTGTCGCATCTATCGTAAATACATTGCGTCAGCACGGTGCAATGGACTACACAATTGTTGTTGCCGCTACTGCGTCTGATGCTGCGGCATTACAGTATTATGCACCTATGGCAGGTGCAGCCATAGGTGAGTATTTCCGCGATACCGGCCGTCATGCACTTGTCGTTTATGACGACTTGTCGAAACAGGCTGTGGCATATCGCGAGATTTCATTGATATTGCGTCGCCCGTCGGGACGTGAGGCATACCCCGGTGATGTCTTCTATCTTCATTCGCGACTTCTTGAACGTGCAGCCAAGATAATAAATCAGCACGATGTCGCTGAACGTATGAACGACCTGCCTGCAAGCCTTGTAGGTAAGGTAAAGGGTGGTGGCTCGTTGACCGCTTTGCCTATAATAGAAACACAGGCCGGTGACGTGTCAGCTTATATTCCGACAAACGTGATATCTATTACCGACGGACAGATATATCTTGAAAGTGACCTCTTCAATCAGGGATTCCGTCCTGCTGTAAATGTCGGTATTTCGGTGTCGCGTGTAGGTGGTAAGGCACAGATAAAATCAATGAAAAAGGTGGCGGGAACGTTAAAGATTGACCAGGCGCAATACCGCGAACTCGAGGCTTTCGCAAAGTTCGGCAGTGACGTTGACCCTGTTACCATGATGGTTATAGAACGAGGCCGACGCACAAATAAACTGCTTGTTCAGTCGCAGTATTCACCTATGCCTGTGGCAGAACAGGTCGCAGTGCTATATTGCGGAATCAATAACCTGTTGCAGGAGATTCCAATCAGCCGCATACAGGAATTTGAGAAACTCTTCCTTGAGCAGATGCATTCACGTTATAAAGAATCTGTTCTTGACAAACTGTCGCAAGGAATTATTGATGACGATATAGAGAAGAATATCGAGGAGTGCGCCCGTGAGATTGTTGTAACATTGAAATGATATAGATGAGCCTTAGGGATATAAAACAACGAATCCACTCTGTAAAGAGTACGCAGAAGATTACTTCTGCCATGAAACTCGTGTCTGCGGCAAAATTACGCAGGACACAGGGTGCTATAGACAATTTGCGTCCCTATGAGCAGAAACTCAGTACCATTTTGTCTTCATTCCTTGGCAATACACCGGTGCAGAGTGAATACAATGTCATACGTGAGGTAAAAAAAGTTGTTCTTATACCCGTTGCATCTGACACGACCTTCTGTGGCGCTTTCAATTCAAATATAATTCGTCTGACAAAAGAGGTTGTTGACGTATATTGTTCACAAGGGGTAGAGGTTGAGATTATGCCTGTCGGCAAAAAAATGCATGAATTCTTTAAGAAGCAAGGTGTAAAAACCATTGATACCCTCCTGCAACAGGCCGGTGCGCCGGTCTATGCCGAAATCGCAACCGTTGCCAAGGAACTGATGCAGCGTTTCATTTCAGGTGAAATTGATAAGATAGAACTTGTCTATACCCATTTTCAGTCTGCCTCAAAGCAGACTCCGCAAAGAGAACAGTATCTTCCTGTCGATACCTCGCTTCTTGCATCGGGCGCGGCAATGCATACTACCGATTTTATAATAGAGCCGACAAAAGAGGAACTCTTGCAGACTCTTATTCCTAAGGTCATTCTCCTGCGTCTATATACTGCATTGTTGGACTCTTCTGTTGCTGAACATGCTGCGCGTATGGTGGCTATGCAGATTGCAACAGACAATGCCGATGACCTTATTGCTGAACTTACACTTGAATATAACAAAGGCCGTCAGCAGGCTATTACAAACGAATTGCTCGATATCGTTTCGGGTTCACTGAACGGGTAATTCATTAACCGCAACATATTCTATTCAATACCTCGCAGTGTCTGTTGCAGCAATGCGCCAATGTCATCACAGCCTTGCTCACGCTCCTTGTTCAGTTTGACAAGGAAATCTGCAGTAGTCTTGAGTGCCTGGTTTATTGTACCGGGGTCTTCACAATTCAATGTGAGTTTTTCGAGCCGTCCGATAAGACGATGAAAGAGTGCGAGTGTCTCATTGTGTACATCGTCAAGTGTAACACATTTCTTTTTGTTTTTCATTTTATACATGTTTATCCGCTAAATTATAACGGATTCCCTTCTGCGAGGTTGCTGTAATGACATAAAGTCGAATATCACCGCTTTTTGTCATTACAGCAACTTTGTGATAGCCTCTTTGCATTTCTTTTGCATCAAAAAAAGAATATGGCACTACCAATGATTTTGAGTGGAATAAACGGAGCCTTAGGCCTCTATTCCACAGTAAAGGGAATTGTTGATTCTTCCAAGTCGAAGAAACAACAGAGTAATTTGAGAAGAACTATGCAGAACGAGGAAGATGCTTGGTACAGAAGAAATTACTATGGTAATTTCATGGACGATAAGGCTTCTAAAGCTGCCATTAAAAGGGTTGAGAACACTTTGCGTCGTAACAACGAGCAGGAACGTGCGCGTGGAATAATAACCGGCTCGACACCGGAAATATCCATTGCACGCAACGAGCAAGGGTTACGGACAATGGAGAATGTCATAAACAACCTTGCGGTGGCCGACAGTAATCAGGACCAGAATCTTGACATGATGCACAGACAGAACAATCTTGCGCTGAAAAACGCAGAGATGCAACAGCTTTCGCTTGATGAACGTATGGCGAAATCTGCTGCGTCCAATGGGTATAATCTTATGCAGAATGCCCTTTTGGGAGCTAATTGGGGTAAAGAAAAAAGATGAAGCGAATTTTATGTATGAACATTATTCAAATATAGAATCGCCCTTTTGGGATAACCTTTTCCGCCAAAGGGAAATGCGTTGCCGTAAAAGGGTACAACGGGAAAACCTTGAAGGCTTTGTCGATTTCCTGGCCAATCTTCTACAACCGAAATCGGCTCTATCTAACGGTTCGTCTTCAAGGATATATGAGCTGTTGTCCAATCCCGAAGGTTGCAGACCCTGTGGCCATGCTGTGAGAATTGCAATTAAAATTTTACCGGTAAAACTAAACAAAAAAACAAATTATGATATTCGAAAACAGTGATAATGAGAAAAAACGGAAAAAGAGTACAGAATCCGTTTTTCAATTGTCTGACAACGTTTTGTTGTCAGACGGTATGGATGAGATGAAAAAACGTACAACGGAGAAGTTGGATTATCTGACAACTCCTACCGACCCTCATCTGCAGGAAAAACGCTTTAACAGGTCATTTACGAACTATATGTTGCCGACTGACACTCCTGAACGTCATCGCAGGAATTATGCCCTGTCGGGTGAGGCGCTTGACAGTGTGGTCGGTGACTATTACAACAATTCGTTGAAAGGAACATTTGAGAAAAAACGTGAGGCATCAAAAGAAAAGGAGCGTTCGGAGTATATGAGATATGCTGCGGTGCCGGGTGCAAATCCTGTTGATGCCTACAAGGCTTCGGTGCGTGTGAATGACCCTCTCAATGTTGTAGATGAAACAATGAAAAGTGTTGACGATGATGAATTATTGAAAAATGTGGCACCTCTTGCTTCGTACGGCGGCTATGATGCCAAAGAATATGTCGATAAGTTCGTGAAGCCTTCATTGCGGGAAAAGCTTGTTAAAGAGTATATCGATGAAAGTACTCCTAAAAGCAGTGCCGAATATATTATGCGTTCGGCATTTGACAATTCATTGATGGGTAAAGTGGGAAACATCGGTATGAATTCAGGTAAAGCGTCAAAGAACAACCGCTTGATTGCAAGCGAAGGTCTTGCAAACTATGATGCCAACCGTTTTGAGAATTTTGCTGCCGGAGTAGGCAGTCTGCTTGTCGATACGCCGGTGTTTTCGGGACTTGGTTCTTTGTCTTCGTCAATAGTGGGTGGAAGAACGGCAAAGGCTATGGAGAAAATCTCTGCGAACGTATTCTCGCGTTATAAGGACAGGATTGTCAGCAAAAAGTTCGCAGACGGTGTGGCACGTAAGGTGGTGCTGGGTAGTCTGAAGAACCGTATAATGCAAGGTGCTGCGACACAGGGACTTACACTCGGTGGTTATGATGTCGCAAACAGCGTGGCAGACGATATCCTATACAACGGCTCTGTCGATGTGGGCAAGGCTGCTGGAGCTTTTACAAAAGGCTTTGCAACGGGTGCTGCTGTAGGAGCTACAGGCACTGCGCTGAAATCAATGACAAAAGGACTGACAGGCGGAAAGAAACTACTTTCATCTGCAGGTCTCCTGTCGGCTGAATCGGCTGTGTTTACAGCCGGTGCCGAGGTTGATAAACTTATTCACGGAGTGGAAATAAAACCGATAGACCTGATAAACGACTTTGGTGAAAGTACGGCAACGCTTATTACAATGAGATTGGCCAACTGGCGTCCGAAAGGAGCTGCGCAAAAGCTGGATAATTCGGGTAAGATAAAAGACGGATTGAAATTGTCAAACTCGGAGCTTCAGGAGATAAGGGAAGCGAATGTTAATCCTGAAGAGTTTGTATCAATGTTGGAGCGTGAACTGAGTATGCCTACTCTTGGCGCAAGCGGTGCAAGGCTTTTGAAAGAGAATTATGCCACGCTCATGTCGAACAAGAACCTGTCGGCTTCGGCAAAATCAAAATTGATGTATCTCATGGAGAATAAAATTACATCAACTCCGCCTCTTGTATTTGATTATGACGTACAGAAGAATGTTGACGGAACATGGAAGGTAAATGTTCTTGATGCAGGTGGAGGAGTGGTCGAGAAATTGCATTTCCCTAATGCCGGTAATGCAAAGAGTTATCTTCTGCTTCGACGTGGTGGCTATCGTAAGAATAGAATTGCCTATTACGAAAAAGAGCTCTCTTCTGCTACCGATTCGCAGAATTTCCTGCATGAGGCCGGGCTTTACGCAAATGAAAAAGGTGTTGATGCCGATATTATTGCCGAAGCAATGTATAAACGCGCCAGAAACGAGAAATTGGATAATGTCGAGGAGTTTGTAATAGATGAGATTCTTGAACGCGCATCACGTAATGAATCACAGATAAGCAAAAGACTTGCCGATGCAAGACGTAACATTGAAGAACATTACGGGCTGGACAAAGGCACTCTTTCCTATGCTGTCGATAAACGATTTGTAGATTGTAGCGCTGCTGAAAATTCTGCTCTCGACGCGTATGAATCTTTTGTGCGTTCTGAATATGAGAATTCCAAGAAGAGAAACACTCCTGCACCGGTCAGTGATGTTGTTGGCGAGTATGCAAGCAACGAGGATAACAGACTGCGCGAAGCGGAAGAATATCGTCGTGCAAGAGAACTGAAGCATAAGGAACAGGGAGGTAACGAATCGGTGCAGAAGATTCAGATGGAAGTGCTGCGCGAGATTCCAGAAAAAAGACCTGGTTATGTGTGGAACGCTTCGGGACGCGAACTGAAAAAAGAGACTGTCGAAGAGTTTGAAAAGAGAGGAAAGGAGTTTTCAAAGAAGTTCGGACAGGATATAACTTTCATAACCGATGAACATCAGTTGAAACGACCCGACAGTAACGATGCTGATGCTGTAAGGGAGTACAATAACCAATTGCGTGCTACAGGTTGGGTGCACGACGGTAAGGTCTATATAAACCTGCCTAATATCAAAGATTATGCCGAGCTTGAATCGACCATCGTACATGAGGTCGTAGGGCATGTAGGGCTTAAAAAACTATTTGGACGTTATATGTACGACTTTATCGAAGATGTTTACAAGACATCTGACGGTTCGGTGCGTAACGGTATAGAGAAGATGAAAGATGTCTATCGTGGTGCCGACATGTACGCCGTTACCGAAGAGTATCTTGCCCACTTGGTCGAAAAGGCTTATCCCAACTCGCAGGAACGTAATCTCTTGGTCAAGTTCAAGGATTTCATCAGGGGTATGCTTATCAGGAAGAATATCTACAAACCGAAATATCGCAGAGTGAGCGAAAAGGATTTGGAATCGATTATGAAGGCGCATTGCCGTTATGTCATAAACAACCGTAATGCCTCACAACATCGCAGCGATGTGTTCAGCCGTTTCAAGAGCGCACAGCTCGATGATGCTGTTTATGATAACCCACAGGAGTACGCACGCAAGAAAACAGATATGATACTTAATGAGGAGTATATGAAATGGACTCCCGAAAAGTTGAGAGATGCAAAATACCTTGTCAATTATCCGTTTTTGCCTGAGAGTACACGTGGGAAGATTGTGGAAAATACAGGTATGAGCGATGAGGCTCTGCGCAAGCAGAGCGAAATGGCCAATTATCGTTTTGAGGGCAAGAAAGGCGCTGCTAACTACAGCAAGGTCTATCCCGACAAACCCGGAAGAAGCCTTGAGGATGCCGAAGTGTATGAAAAACACGGTTTGTCGCCTTGGTACATCAAACGTGTTACAGGCTGGGAACGCGGTGCCGACGGCCAGTGGAGAAGAGAGGTTGCCGAGAACTTGGATATAGTACGTGACTATGTCTATGATGCTCTTCTTGATACAAAGCCTGAACTTATTCCGGAGTATAAAAAGATAAAGGAGAAACCGTTGAAAGAGTGGAGTATGAGGGATAAGCTTGTTTGGGAGAAAATTGTAAGGGAAGGAAAAATGGATACAAAAAAGGTTGTATTGGACGAAGTCGTGGGTGATGATGATTTCTTCGTGTCATATCCTGAACTTGCATCAGTTCCTGTCAGAATTGTCAATGATGTGAAAACGCCTGCGCGCTACGACAGTAAAAACAAAGTGATGCTGTTGGACCAGAATATCTTTATATCTCCATACGGTGCTGAATACTTGTCAAGTGCCTTGCAGAACCTGATACAGGATTACGAAGGCTTCGGTAAAGGCATATCGTTGCGTTTGATGTCGCTTGAGGGGCGATTGGCGAACAGCTATAAGGAGGCGCAGAAAAGTATTGCCTTGCTCGATGGAGTGCGTAAGGCCAACCCCTCTTTTGACAATGGCGAGCAGATTGAACGCGCCTTTTACCGCCAGTATGGAATGGATATGGATGAGTTCAAAAGAATGTTTCCCACATATGACGACTATCTTTTTTACAAGCTTACGGGAAAGAATTACTCATTCAGTGGTAATGTCGAGGCCAATAATGTGCGAAAACGTTTCTTTATGGACGACAAGACACGCAGGAATGTGTTGGCCGAAACGACAGAGGCGGTACCACGTTCGCGTCAGATAGTGATAAATGAGTTGAGCGATCTCGAAAAGTATTTCAACGGCCCTTTGGATGTCATAAACAAGTATGTTCGGGAAAGATACTCCGATAAACCTGTAAACCTGCATCTGCTTGAACAACGGTTGAATAATGCGAATCTTTCGCCTTACGAACTTGCCGAACTTGAGAAATCTCTTGACAGATATACCAAGGCTCTGTTGCGTGATATGTTGAATGGCAAGAAAGAGGACAAATATGGATACGAGGAGTTCGTAAAAAAGTTTGGCCGACTTTCAGACGAGTATGAGAAGGTGTATAGGGAGTTTTACAATAAACAGTTGGATAAGAATAGCGGAAAAAACAATCCGTCCGATTTGCCTAATTGATTAACAATGGATAAGATGAATAAATTTCTTGATAAACGTGTCAAGCCGGGTGCATATACCATTCCACCTCCCGAAAAGAGTTCCAAAGGAACGGCAAGGGAGTTTCTCGATGAATGTGCCGCGTGCTGGAACGCGCTTGATGAGGCTCGTCGCAAACTGCGACGAAGCCTTATGTATAGCTACGGCGACCAATGGGGCGACTATGTTACGGATCCTGACACACTTTCGCAGATAACCGAAGGTGAGCTGATAAAGAAAAATGGAAAAGTACCATTGAAAAATAATATGATTGCACCGATATTGAGCAATATCGACGGTCAGCTTCGTCAGAATTTGATGCGTCCGGTATGTGTCGCACGTAATCAGTCGGAATGTAAGGTCGGTGAAATGATGTCTGTTGCCATTGAGTATGTTCATGATATAAACGAACTCGAAGAACTTGATGCCGACTCCATGCGTATGCTGCTCAACGGTGGTATGGTGGCGCAAAGAATAGAGTATGGCGTTAATCCGTCGAAGGATAAACGCGATGTATGGGTGCATAGTGTAAATCCTTCGCGTCTGTTTTTTAATGCCAACCTCGAAGATGTGCGAATGTGGGACGTTACTTGTGTGGGAGAGATATTTGATTTGCCGCTTGATGATGTTCTGGCGCATTTCGGAACAACGCCCGAAAAGAAAGCCTTTATAAACGAGGCCTATTCCTACGTGTCGCCATTTGCCGATATAAACAGGTCGGTTCAAGGCGACGAATCGAAAAACCTGACCTTCTATAGCGCTTCGAGAAAATCGCTTTGCCGTGTTGTCCTCGGTTGGAAATTGGAGTCGAGAGATGCCTATTACTGGAACGATGAGATGCGTGGAATATGGGGCTATCTTCCTTACAACGACGAAAGCCGTAGAATGCTTGATGACGAAAACGAGCAACGCAGGAGTGCGAATGTTGGGAAAAGCGACGACGAACTGTTGCTGATAAACTATAGCTTTGCCACAGAACGCTATTGGTACTATCGTTATATGACACCGCATGGCGATATATTGCAGGAAGGACGTAGTCCATATTGGCATGGAGAACACAATTATGTACTTCATCTTTTCCCTCTCATACAGGGTAAGTTGGGTAATTTTGTGGAACAGTTCATTGATCAGCAACGTGCCATAAACCGTACTGCGACACTTATCGACTTCATTCGTGGAACATCTTCAAAAGGTGTGCTTGTTGTCGATGACGATGCTTTTGAGAGTATGTCGCGCGAGGATGTCATTGATGAATATGTTCGTTACAACGGAGTGCTTTTTGTCAAACTGAAACCCGGACAAAGCATTGATGGAGTGGTACGGCAGTACAATAGCGGTGCTTCTGTTGCAGGAGATTTCGAGCTGTTGAATCTTCAGCTGAGACTCATAAACGAAATCTCGGGTGTCAATTCGGCAATGCAGGGGCAGGCGCCCAAGGCGGGTACACCGGCGTCGTTGTATGCCCAGCAGATCCAGAACTCTTCGTTGAACCTTAAAGGCTTGTTTGATAGTTTCAGAACATTCCGTCGTCGCAGGGATACAAAGGTGATGAAAACCATTCAGCAATTCTATAACGAAAAACGTTATATAGATATGGCTGGTGTGCATTATTCAGAGGAATCAAAATGGTACGACCCACAGAAGGTCAAGGATAGTGAAATTGATATAACAATCTCCGAAGGGTATAATACTCCGGCATATCAGATGCTTGCCAATGATTTCCTCATGGATCTGTTCAAAGCCAATGCAGTCGATGTCAAGACCATGCTCGAAAACACCTCTTTCCCCTTTGGTGCAAAAATTCTTGAAGCGATTAAACGAAACGAGGAACAGGCTGCAAAAGGGCAACCTATGGAGGGTATTCCGCAAGAGTTGTTACGGGCTGTGGAAAAAGAGAAAAAAGAATAGTATAATTTTCTTAAAAAGAGTGTGAGATAGCTGTATCTCGCATTCTTTTTTATTATCTTCGCAGAAAGAAAAATTGCAACAGAAATGACTCCTAAAGAAAGAATACTTGAATTGCGAAAAGAACTGCATCTGCATAATCACAATTACTATGTATTGAATATGCCGGTGATAAGTGACTTTGAGTTTGATGCGCTTCTGCGCGAACTGCAGGAACTCGAAGCCGCCAACCCCGATATGTTCGACCCATCATCGCCGACAATGCGTGTAGGCTCGGATATTACAAAGGAGTTCAAGCAGGTTGCTCATAAATATCCCATGTTGTCGCTCGGCAATACCTATTCAAAGGAGGAGGTACGCGATTTCTACGATAGGGTGATGCGCAGTCTTAACGAGGAGTTTGAAATATGTTGCGAACTTAAATTTGACGGAACCTCAATTTCGTTGACATACGTGAACGGAAGACTGGAGCGCGCCGTTACACGTGGCGACGGAGAAAAAGGCGATGATGTTACAGCCAACGTGAAGACAATCCGTTCAATTCCTCTTGTCCTTTCGGGCGCAGGCTATCCCGAAGAGTTCGAGATACGTGGCGAGGTGCTTATGCCTTGGAACGTATTTGAGCGTCTGAATGAGGAGCGTGCCGCAAACGAGGAACAACTCTTCGCGAACCCACGTAATGCCGCGTCGGGAACACTCAAGTTACAGGATTCTTCGGTAGTTGCAAAGCGTGGGTTGGATGCATTTCTCTATTTTATGTTGGGCGAACAGCTCCCTGCTGAGGAACATTACGAAAACCTGCAATGTGCATCGGAGTGGGGCTTCAAGATATCGTCATATACACGTAAATGCAAGACCATTGAGGAGGTATTCGATTTTATCGATACAATGGATGTCGAACGCAAGAATCTTCCGTTTGCTACAGACGGCATTGTGTTGAAGGTAAACTCGTTGCGTCAGCAGAAGAATCTTGGTTATACGGCAAAATCGCCACGTTGGGCCATAGCTTATAAATTTCAGGCAGAGCGTGCCTTGACACGTTTGAACGAGGTGAGCTATCAGGTGGGCCGTACTGGTGTTGTCACTCCTGTTGCCAACCTCGACTCGGTGCAGCTGTCGGGAACTGTCGTGAAGCGTGCTTCGTTGCATAATGCCGACATAATCGATAAGTTCGACCTGCATATCGGCGATATGGTATATGTTGAAAAGGGTGGTGAGATTATCCCCAAAATTACAGGTGTAGATGTTGATGCACGTTTTATGCTTGGCGAAAAGGTTAGATTCATTGCCAAATGTCCCGAATGTGGTACACTGCTTGTACGTAACGACGGCGAAGCGGCTCACTATTGCCCGAACGAAACCTCTTGCCCTCCCCAGATAAAAGGAAAAATAGAGCATTTTGTTACACGTGACGCAATGAATATCGATTCTATCGGTCCCGAAACGATTGAGATGCTTTATAATTACGGTCTGGTGAAAAACATTGCCGACCTTTATACACTTTATCCCGAAGACCTGATGTTCCTTCCCCGAATGGGTGCAAAGTCGGCCGAGAATATAGTAGCCGGCATAAAGACTTCTTTGCAAGTACCTTTTGAACGTGTACTGTTTGCCTTGGGAATACGTTTTGTCGGTGCTACGGTTGCAAAGCGTCTGGCACGTGCGTTCAAGAATATCGACAATCTCATGCAAGCCTCTTTCGACGAACTTATAGCGGTAGATGAGATAGGCGAGCGTATAGCAACAACCGTAAGACAGTTCTTTAGCAATGAGGCCAATTGTGAACTTGTAGCCCGCTTGAAAGAATACGGTCTTTGCTTTGAGGTGTCAGAAGAGGAAGCCCAGCCACATAGCGATATTCTCAAAGGACAAAGCATTGTTATAAGTGGAGTCTTTACACATCATTCACGCGATGAATACAAGGATATAATCGAAAAGAATGGCGGAAAGAATGTCGGCAGTGTGAGCAAATCGACATCTTTTATTCTTGCCGGTGACAACATGGGTCCAAGTAAACTCGAAAAGGCTCAGAAACTCGGCGTGAAAATAGTCAGTGAGGACGATTTTCTTGCAATGTTGTTGTAAAAGTGCTTCTTGAACAAACAAAAACATGCCAAACTTTGTTTTTTATGGCTCCTGCGTTCTTTTATTAAGAAAAATAAACAACTTATTATATAATAAATAGTAAAATTTGTAGTAATTTTGCATCCTGAAAAAAGTTTATTTTATGATGCAAAAGATAT
>JAEIGA010010651.1_pt1 | contig 13948 bp, 10 predicted proteins | sample 9270691 | NCBI WGS metagenome assembly JAEIGA01 (sample SAMN17057246, study PRJNA624740) | gut metagenome | biome: biome; isolation source: fecal sample | host: Bos grunniens | place: China: Xizang | collected 2019 | reverse complement strand
CTTTATCGAAGGCGAAATCGAACGCGCTTTCCAGATTAAGGGCATCAAACCTGTGGAAGAACGCTGGAAGCAGCTGTTCCCTTCCTACTGGCGCGACGATCAGACTGGTGATTGGGAACTGGCGCTCTTCGAGGATTTCGCCATCTACCAATGCAAGTTCTGGGACTACAAACAGTGTGATGTGAACCCCAAGACAAGCGAGGCTGAGATTGTCATGCGTAACGGCAACGAAGAGCTGAAAGTTAAGGTTGGAAAAAACAAGAAGGGCAAGCGCACCATGCAGATAGGTCAGCAGAAGGTCGTTTACTCAATGATTACCAGCCGTTTCATGCCTGATTATCCCACCAAAGACACACGCACAGACTTTGTAGACAGCGGATACAAGACTGACACCATTACGGTAGCGGGATGGATTAAGGACATGCCAGAACAGTTCAAGCAGCAGAAAACCTTCGAGTTCGCTCACAACAGCTTTATCACAGGCGAAGAGCAGTCAGTTCATGCCGACTTAGACTCTTTGGGACGTTTCATAGCAAAGATTCCTGTTCAGAACAGTTCTGAATTCTTTTGCGACTGGAGCCGCTGCTTTGTCCGCACGATGTTTGAGCCAGGCAAAACCTACTTCATGCTCTACGACTTCAAGGAGGGTCGCCGTTACTTCATGGGCGAAGACGCACGACTCCAGAACGAGCTATTCAAGTATCCGCTTGACTGGGAATCTCTAAGAATGGAAAAGGGGGCAGACTTCGACCCGTACATCGCCTCAGCCGACAGCCTCATCAAGGCACAATATGCCTACATTGACGAGCTCTGCAAAGCACACCCAACGCTATCCACCCGTTTCCAGCAATACAGAAAAGGCAATACCCTCTGGCTGCAGGCACGTGATTTTGGGCAATCTCGTTTCAGAGGCAAGAATCATGAGCTCTCCGAAAATGCCAAAAAGTTTGCTTACGACACGTTCTGGACGAAGTTGGAAAAGCCCTATACGCTGCATCGAGAGTTGCATGATTTCCTTGAGGATTATCTGGATGACGCGACAAACAACCAAAGATATGCAATACGCATAACCATCCAAGACCAGAATATGGAGCTCTACGCGTCGAATGACGAGGAACTGGCGCTTCTCACTCGCTGGCAGAATTGGGCTTTGGAAACAACAGCCGCGATTGAAGCCGCCTCCACAACTGAGGAAAAGCAACGTATAGCCCAGGAACAAAATGCAGAAAACGCTGAACTGATAAAGGCTGTAAACAAGATTCTGGATGGTCCAAAAGCAAACAAAGTGATAAACGGGCAGTTCCTCGTGCAGCAACTGAAAGTCGGCAGACAAGTGCTTGATTCGCTCAACGCAGACCCACTCATCAAGGACATCTACCTTTCCAGCCAGGTTTATGATATGATAGACAACTGGCGCACCTCGCTGCTCCCCCAAATCCTTGACACGCTGAAGACCATGATAAGCAATCCCATGTGTCTGGAAAGGGTGGAAGCACTAAACGCCCGTTACCTCGCCATCGAGAACCGCGAGTTTGACAAACTGGTGCTCAAGTCATCAGAAGACCTTGCAGACCTGAGTGAGGGCGAAGCATTGCTGAAGAAAATCCTTGAACCCTACAAGGGCAAGTTCGTCCTGCTCGACATCTGGGGCACATGGTGCAGCCCCTGCAAGGAAGCCCTCTCCCACTCCACCGAGGAGTATGCCCGATTGAAGGACTACGACATCGAGTTCCTTTATCTTGCCAACAACAGTCCGCAAGAATCTTGGGAGAACGTCATCAAGGAGTATAACGTGAGCGGCGATAACGTAGCTCACTACAACCTGCCCGCAGAGCAGCAGGCAGCCATCGAGAGGCACCTTGACGTCCACAGTTTTCCCACGTATAAACTCTTCGACCGCGAAGGCAATCTGCTGGACATAGAGGTGGATGCGCGCCAGCTTGAAGAATTGGTTAGGCTGTTGGAACAACTGAAGTAAAAGCATGAAAGAAAAGCATTGAAAGAAAGAGCAGGCACGTCTGACGCCTGCTCTTTTTTTTGTCCCCAAATGCAACTCGCCAATACCGTCAATTTATACCTCAAAACAGGTGAGAGTCTCACCTATGGTAGGGGTCAGACTCTTACCTATGGTATAGGTGAGACTCTCACCTGTTTTGAGGCACAAAGCGCTGCGTTTTGGAAGAGGGTTTTCTGCGATACATGAAAGAAATTAAAAACAGATTTCACGACATGAAACACCCCAAAAACTTGGCACAACGCGGGAGCACCTCAACCAGACGCACCTCCCCTTCTTATTGAGAAAACAGCAGCAAAAACAGAAGGATATCATTTTTCCACGACAGAGAGAGAACTTTTTCAATTATTCTTCGTATCTTTGCGAGCAATACAAGAGCCAAACTGAAGAGAAATACGTAATGGTGAAGGTGGGTGTGATTCTGATTAACCAACAAAACGGATTATATGATATACAAATATTGCGGACATTCAGGCATACAGTTGCCAGTGTTGAGTCTCGGCTTGTGGCACAACTTCGGCAGTGTGGATGACTTTTCGGTCGCCACACAGATGGTGGTACAGGCTTTCGAGGCAGGCATCTGCCACTTCGATTTGGCAAACAACTATGGCCCCGTGCCAGGCTCGGCGGAGACGAACTTTGGAAGGATTCTGAAGAATCAGCTGGCAAGCCATCGCGATGAGATGTTCATCTCCTCAAAGGCAGGACACGACATGTGGCCAGGGGTGTATGGCGGCAACAGCAGCCGCAAGAACCTGATTGCCAGCTGCGACCAAAGTTTGAAACGGACAGGCCTGGAATACTTCGACATCTTCTACAGCCATCGCTATGATGGCGTGACACCTATCGAAGAGACCATGCAGGCACTCATAGACCTAGTGCGACAGGGAAAGGCGCTCTATGTGGGCATCTCGAAGTATCCGCCAGAACTGCAGCAGCAATGCTACGACATCTTGAAAGAAGCGCATGTGCCCTGCTTGCTCTCGCAGTACCGCTGTTCCATGTTTGACCCCAAAGCGAAGCAGAACAACTTCCAGATTGCCACCGACAATGGCAGCGGCATCATCTGTTTCTCTCCCTTGGCACAGGGACTGCTGACTGGCAAATACGACAACGGCATTCCCGAAGAAAGCCGTGCAGCCAAAAGCACGGGCTTCCTGCAGCAGAGCCAAGTAACCCCCGAGCGCGTAGAGGCGGTGAAGCAGCTCGCCCTTATCGCTAAAGAGCGCGGACAAAGCATTGCCCAGATGGCACTCGCCTGGGTGCTGGCCGACAAGCGTGTGACCAGCTGCATCATTGGCACTTCATCAGTGGCACAGCTGGAGAACAACCTTGAGACACTCAACAACCTTACTTTCAGCAATGACGAAATAGAGAGAATTAACCATATCATCAACAGCCCTATACTGCACTTCTGATGAAAAAGATTTTGTTTCTGATCTGTACCCTCTCTCTGCTGACAGCTATCTTCGCTTCTTGTAGCGACGAAGAGGCCAATCCCACCTTCTCTAAAAGAGAATATGTTTTCTGCCTTTTCGACGTACACCAATATGCCGAGCTGTTCAACGTGATGGGCAACTACGGACAGTTTGCCAGCATCAGAAAGCGAGTTGTGAACGGCGTGACCAAGTTCTCCATTGCCAACAGTTCCAGCGCTCACGACTACACGGTCGATGCGTTGAGCAAAGACTTTGGGCTAGGACTGGGAGGCCTCATCGTCGGAACTAACAACTACGGGGAAACGCTCTGCTACGACCTTGCCTGCCCCATCTGCGACCGTGCCAGCCGACGCCTCACGCTCACAGCTGGCGGCTATGCCCGATGCGCCAAATGCCTGGTCACCTACGACATGAACAACTACGGCGCCATCTACAAGATTCCCCAAGACACCACACTCAACAAACCCCGCGGACTCTATCGTTACCGCGTCAACTACAACGGACAGATACTCAATGCCTACAACTGACCTGAAAGACAAAACCGCCAAAGGCATCCTCTGGGGAGCACTGAACAACAGCGCCATGCAAGTGCTCAATGCAGCATTCGGCATCGTGCTGGCACGTCAGCTCAACCAAGCCGACTATGGACTCATCGGCATGCTCACCATCTTCACGCTCATTGCAAATTCATTGCAAGACAGCGGATTTGTTACCGCACTGACCAACAAGCGCAATGCCACTCACCACGACTATAATGCTGTCTTCTGGTTCAACATCGGCACAAGCTTCTGCCTTTATATTCTCTTTTTTTTCTGCGCACCATACATCGCACAATTCTTCGAAGAACCCATCCTCACCGACCTTTCACGCTATTACTTTATAGGATTCATCATCGCCTCTTTCAGCATCGTACCGCGCGCCATTCTGTTCCGCCAAATCAAGCAGCGCGAACTCGCCATCATGGGACTTACGGCTATGATCATCTCTGGCATTACAGGCATCCTTATGGCATATAACGGCATGGCGTATTGGGGACTCGCAACCCAGACGCTCATCTTCAACTTCATTATCAGCATACTCAGCTGGACACTGTCAGGCTGGCGCCCCACCTTCTCTCTTTCCGAATGGAGAAAATCGCCCAGCGCATGGATAGCTCCCATACGGGAAATGTTCCCCTTTTCCTCCAAGATGCTCATCACCAACATCTTCAACCAAGTCAACAATAACATATTCTCCCTTGTACTGGGAAAGCTCTACACCAAAGTTGAAGTAGGTACTTACACCCAAGCCAACAAGTGGAACACCATGGGCGCCTCCACCATCACAGGCATCGTGCAAGGTGTTGCACAGCCCACCTTCGTGGCAGTAGGAGACGACCCCGAGCGTCTTCGCCGCGCTTTCTCCAAGATGCTCCGCTTCACCAGCTTCATCACATTCCCCGTCATGTTCGGCCTCGCCCTTGTTGCCCCCGAATTCATCGTTGTGCTCATCGGTGACAAGTGGCTTCCTTCCGCCCATCTCATGCAAATCCTCTGTATCGGCGGTGCCTTTCTGCCCATAGCCACCCTCTATTTCAACCTCATCATTTCATGCGGAAAGTCCAACATCTATATGGGGAACATCATCGCCCAAGGTTGCGCCATCCTTGGCTTTATCCTCATCGTCCATGCCTTTGGCGGTGACATTACCCACATGGTTATCGCCTATGCAGCCATCGTCATCCTCTGGACAGGCATCTGGCACCGGTTCCTCTATCAGGAAATCCGCTATCCCCTTCTGTCGGCACTGAAAGACATGCTCCCCTTCCTGCTCATCGCAGCAACCACCATGGTCGCCACATTTTTTGCCACCCGCTGGATAGACAGCCTCCTCTGGCTGCTCCTCATCCGCATACTCCTTGCCGCCGCCATCTATCTCGGTACCCTGTGGCTCTGCGGAGCCCAAATACTCAGAGAAAGCCTCGGCTACCTCCTCAAGAAAAAGCAACCTTAGCCCCCCCACACACATAACACATAAACACGATTATGGCAACAAAAGAACGAATCATCTTTCTCGACTGGCTCAGAGTCATTGCTTGTCTGCTGGTCATTATCGTACACGCATCTGAAACTTTCTACGGTCCAGAAGGCAATCTCATCCTGTCGCAAGACCATCGTCTCTGGATTGGTATCTGGGACGGCCTTTCACGCATTTCTGTCCCGCTTTTCATGATTTGCTCCGCCTATCTGCTGCTGCCACTCGACGAGGGCAAAAGCTGGAGCGACTTCTTCAAACGGCGTTTCCTCAGAACTGTTCCGCCTATGTTCTGCTTTATGGTGCTTTATTGCCTCATCCCACCACTATTTGGTCTCATCACATGGGAAGAAGCACTAAAGATGCTTGTCTATACCCCCATGAACTTCCCTACCACAGCAGTACACTTGTGGTTCATGTACCCCCTTTTAGGTATGTATATGCTCATCCCCATCCTCTCACCGTGGCTACGGACTGCCACTGCACGCCAAGAACGTTTCTTCATCGCAATCTGGCTGGCGAGCACCTGCTTGCCTTACATCAATCGTTGGGTTGGTGAAGTGTGGGGACAATGCTGGTGGAATCAATACGATATGCTGTTCAGTTTCTCAGGTTATCCTGGTTATCTAATACTTGCCCACTACATCAAGAAGCACCTCCATTGGGAACGTTCACGCCGCCTCGCCATCGGTTTCATCACCCTTTTCGTCGGATGGCTTGCAACATTCCTTTCATTCTATCTGCAAGCAATCCCAGGAACAGCAGCATCCTTTATTGACATCGAAATTGGCTGGTGCTTCTGTACGCTAAACTGTGTCATCTTCACGTTCGGAGCATTCCTGCTCTTTACCTGTATCGAACATCCCTGCCAACTCTACCCTATCGTTCGGGACATATCCAAACACAGTTACGGCATGTACCTCATGCACATGCTTTGGCTTACTTTATGGAGCAGTTTGCTCACCCCACTTATGCACATCTCTTTGGCCATCCCTGCAATGGCTATATGCACTTACATCTGCAGCTACCTGACCACTAAACTTTTGTCATGCATACCCGATTCCAAATGGCTGTTGGGCTAACTAACCCTTTCTCTGACTCTCACACAAACATGCATCATATAAAAAACACCGCCTACGAATTCCGCAGACGGTGTTTTTCATCATGATACACACACAGTAAAAGAGTAGAAGAACCGCTGTTACTTTCTTAAAATTAGAGCAATAGCTCAAATTACGATTGTCTTCAATCGTAATTTTACAACTTACAATCCCTTAATAGTAACAGCAACAGACTTCAAATCAGCAGGATTGCTTGAAGAACCCACCATGACATTGTAGGTTCCTGCACTTACACGCATAGTGCCTGTACCAGCATCCCACCACTCAAAACTATTGCGAGGAAGCGGAATACGCGCTTTCACAGTCTTTCCTGCTGGCACTACGACGCGCTTGTAGGCACGAAGTGTTGCTCTTGGGCCACCAGCGTCTCCCTGCTTGTTGAGATACACCTGCACCAATTCCTCCACAGGACGACTGCCTGTATTAGTGAGGCTGACACGAACCTCGTTTTTCTTGTAAGTAGGTGCATCATAACGTACTGTAGTGTAGCTGAGACCGTAGCCAAAATACCACAGAGGCGCTTCCTGCATATACCGATAGGTACGTCCTTTCATTTCATAGCTTTCATAATCAGGCAATTGATCTGTACTACGATAGAACGTAATAGGCAGTTTCCCTGTCGGTTCGCAATCACCGTAAAGAATATCAGCCAAAGCCTCGCCGCCTGCTTCACCGCCATACCATGCCTGTACAATGGCATCACAAGTCTCTGTCTCAGGAACTAATGCCACTGCACTACCAGAACAGTTGATAAAAACAAGCTTCTTTCCAGCTTCATGCAGCAATTTCAGCATATCGCGCTGAATCTGCGGCAACTCAATGCTTGTGCGGTCGCCGCCTCTGAATCCAGGAAGAGTGACACGCATTTCTTCTCCTTCCACTCGTGGAGAAATACCACCTACGAACACTACCACATCGGCATCTTTCACGCAGTTGAGAACATCCTCTGCTGATGCGCTGGCTGCATCATCTGTCTTAACTTGCAAGGCTGCGTCATGACCATAGTCCATAGCAGGTCCATCATCGTTTCTCTGCTGTGCACGAGGGGCTCTCTGCACAAGTTCACAACCTTTCATATAACCTATTACGTTGCCTTTTTTCTGAATGCCTTCAAGGATTGTCTCCGTGTGGCGAGGGAATCCGTTATAGTTACCCCACATCATCACTGAGTCATTAGCATTAGGACCGATGACTGCAACTTTTGTATCTTTTGCCAAAGGCAAGATATTCTGCTTGTTCTGCAGCAGCACAATACTCTTTCGAGCTGCCTCAAGCGCAATTTGATGATGCTCATCACTTGCAATAACTTCAGGACCAATCTTTTGCCATGGTACAAGTTCTTCGCTATCGAAATCACCCAATTCAAAACGTGCCTTCAGCAATCGAAGTACACTCTCATTGATTTTTTCTTCCGTGATTTTTCCCTGTTCAATCGCATCGGTCAAACTATGGAATGTGCCTCCGCATTCTACATCCGTACCAGCGATAACAGCTGTCGCTATAGCAGATTCTTTGGTGTCTGAGGTCCCATGATTACTCTTTTTCCAGAAATCATCAACAGCCCAGCAGTCGCTTGCCACAAGTCCTTTGAAGCCCCATTCCTTGCGCAAAATGTCAGTGAGCAAACGTGAACTTCCGCAACAAGGTTCACCATCAAAACGATGGTAAGCGCACATCACTTCCTGCACATCACCTTCCTGCACCAAAGCCTTGAATGCAGGCAGATAAGTCTCCCACAAGTCACGTTCTGGAAGGTTTTCAAGATTAAATTGATGGCGATTCCATTCTGGTCCACTGTGAACAGCAAAGTGCTTAGCACATGCGAGCAGTTTTCTGTATTGCCCATTACGTCCATACTCTATCTGTTCATCACCTTGAGCACCCTGCAATCCGCGTACAACGGCGAGTCCCATTCGAGTAGTGAGATAAGGATCTTCGCCATAGGTTTCCTGTCCGCGTCCCCAACGAGGGTCACGGAAGATATTGATGTTAGGCGTCCAGAAAGACAAACTCTGATAACGTCCAATACGTCCGCTTTTTCTGGCAATATTGCTTTTTGCTCGCGCCTCGTCACTGGCTGCAGTGAAAGCTCGCTGCACTAAAGCGTCATCCCATGTGGCTGCAAGTCCCATAGTGATGGGGAAAACTGTCGCAGTTCCATTTCTGCCCACACCGTGCAAGGCTTCATTCCACCAGTTGAATGCGGGAATACCCAATCGTTCGATAGCAGGAGATGTGTGTTCCATCAGCCGCGTCTTCTCCTCCAATGTAAGTCGGCTTAACAAGTCTTTTGCTCTTGCTTCTGCAGAGAGAGTGGGATCCTTGTAAGGCTGGGCAAAAGTACTAAATACAGTTGCACAACAACAAACGAGAGTCAGAATTTTTTTTACCATAATTTTGATTCCTTTTTTTGAGTTTGTGTTCATAAATTATATTATGTTTTTCTTGTGTACCTAATGCAAAGATACAATAAAATCTCAACTTTATTGTTGTCTGACTCTTTTTTTTGACTTTTCTTTTTGAAAACAACCATAAAATCAGTATCGTGCACTTCTATTTACAGGCATTTCCCACACAGATATTGAATTTATCTCTGAGGAATTTCGATTGTTTGGTGTTTTCTCTGCCTGAAACGGAAAAAAAATCAGCTTTTGTGTACTTATTCGTTTTTTTAGTGTATCTTTGTACCCTAATACTACATTAAACTTTAAAAACATTTACAATATGGCTCAAATACCTGAATTCAAGTATGCTCCTATGTTCCAGATGGGCAAGGACGATACGGAATATTACCTGCTGACAAAGGAAGGTGTCAGCATCGGCGAGTTTGAAGGAAACCCTATTTTGAAGGTTACCCCAGAAGCGCTGACTCAGATGGCTAACGCTGCATTCCGCGACGTCAGTTTCCTGCTCCGCCGCAGCCACAACCTGCAAGTGGCTAAAATCCTCCGCGACCCAGAGGCTTCTGACAATGACAAATATGTTGCGCTGACATTCCTGCGCAATGCAGAGGTATCGGCGAAGGGGCAGCTTCCACTCTGTCAGGACACAGGAACAGCCATCATCCATGGCGAGAAGGGACAGCACGTATGGACTGGATTCTGCGACGAAGAAGCTCTCTCCAAGGGCGTGTACAAGACTTACACAGAGGAGAATCTGCGCTACTCGCAGAATGCTCCGCTCGACATGTATAACGAGGTGAACACAAAGTGCAACCTGCCTGCCCAGATTGACATCGAAGCAACAGAGGGCATGGAATACAAGTTCCTGATGGTGACGAAGGGCGGTGGCTCTGCCAACAAGACCTACCTCTATCAGGAAACAAAGGCACGCATCCAGAACCCTGGCACGCTCATCCCGTTCCTTGTAGAGAAGATGAAGAGCCTTGGCACAGCGGCTTGCCCTCCTTATCATATTGCTATTGTGATTGGCGGCACATCGGCAGAGAAGAACCTTCTGACCGTGAAACTCGCCTCTACTCATTTCTATGATTCGCTGCCAACAACTGGCGACGAAACAGGCCGCGCTTTCCGCGACATCGAACTGGAGAAGCAGCTCCTTCAAGAAGCATACAAGATAGGTCTCGGCGCACAGTTCGGCGGAAAGTATATGGCGCACGATGTGCGTGTCATCCGCTTACCACGTCACGGTGCCTCATGCCCTATCGGTCTTGGAGTATCTTGCTCTGCAGACCGCAACATCAAGGCAAAAATCAACAAAGACGGTATCTGGATTGAGAAAATGGATGACAAACCTTACGAGCTCATCCCCGAAGAACTGCGCAACGCTGGCGAAGGCGATGTGGTAAAGGTCGACCTTAACCGGCCAATGGACGAGGTGTGCCAGCAACTCTCGCAGTACCCTGTCAGCACACGTCTTTCACTCAACGGAACCATCATCGTGGGACGCGACATTGCACACGCTAAGATCAAGGCACGTCTTGATGCTGGTGAGCCAATGCCTGACTACCTGAAAAATCATCCCATCTACTATGCTGGACCAGCCAAGACCCCTGCAGGAATGGCATGCGGATCCATGGGCCCAACTACTGCCGGCCGAATGGACCCATACGTTTATGAGTTCCAGGATCATGGCGGCTCACGCATCATGCTTGCGAAGGGCAACCGCTCTATCGACGTGACCAATGCATGCAAAGACCACAAGGGTTTCTACCTTGGATCAATCGGAGGCCCTGCTGCCATCCTTGCACAGAACAACATCAAGAGCATTGAATGTGTCGAGTATCCAGAGTTGGGCATGGAAGCAATCTGGAAGATTGAGGTCGAAGACTTCCCTGCATTCATTCTCGTTGACGACAAGGGCAATGACTTCTTCAAGCAGTTGAAGCCATGCGAAGGATGTAAAATTCTTGACTAACCCCATTCATTTGACCAACAAGATGCGCTGGTTTGAACCTAACCTACAGAAATTACTGACTGAAGCAGGTGCGGAAGGCCTGCGCATCAATCATATTGTTCGGAACATCTGCAACATGGAACCACAGCTCTTTGGCGAGCGGCATCCTTATGCTGAAACCTGGAAAGAAATCTACTGGTTTCTGCGCCGCGAAAGCAAAAAGCCCCTATCACCCTATCAATATGCGTTAGACAAGAAAACCGGTAAGGTAAAACGTGGGCACTTCGCCTTCAACCTGGGAAAAGTTGCAGATGAGCCACAAATGAGAATTGAATTTTGAAGTTAGTAAATTGGTGGATTAGTGGAAAACCCAACCAAACAACTAAAAAAACAATACAACTAAATACCCCAATAAAATGGAAGACGTAAAAAAATATTTGGAAGACGCTGAAGAGAAGATGGAATTCGCAGCACTCCACCTTGAAGAAGCACTGAGCCGCATCCGTGCAGGCCGTGCCAACGTACATATCTTAGACGAAATCCGCGTGGACTCTTACGGCAGCATGGTTCCGCTCAGCAACGTAGCATCGCTCAACACGCCTGATGCACGTTCTATTACCATCAAGCCTTGGGAAAAATCCATGCTCCGCGTCATCGAAAAAGCCATCATCGACTCATCTGTAGGCATTATGCCCGAAAACAACGGCGAAATCATCCGTCTTGGCATACCACCACTTACAGAAGAGCGCCGTCGCGACCTCACAAAGCAGTGTTCAAAAGAAGCTGAGACTGCCAAAGTGAGCGTTCGCAACGCCCGTCGCGATGCCATCGACAAACTCAAGAAGTCTGTCAAGAATGGCACTCCAGAAGACGTGGAAAAGGATTACGAAGAAAAAGTTCAGAAGGTTCACGACAAGTACATCAAGAAAATTGATGAGATGCTTGACGCCAAGAACAAAGAAATCATGACAGTCTAATGCACGGACTTGTCATTCGAAATACAGGTTATAGCTACACCGTTAAATCTGATACGGGAGAGGTCTTTGACTGCAAGGTCAAAGGCAACTTCCGTATTCGTGGCATACGCACCACCAACCCTGTAGCTATCGGTGACAAAGTCACATTTGTTCCACAAGACGTGGATGGCGATCTCGAGCAAGCCAAACAAGGACTGATTACAGAGCTGGACGAGCGAAAAAACTATATCATCCGCAAATCCACCAACCTCTCCAAACAGTCACACATCATTGCCGCCAACATTGATGCCTGCTTCCTCATCGTCACCATCAAGCAGCCAGAAACACCCCTCCAGTTCATAGACCGCTTTCTGGCAAGTGCCGAAGCCTACCGCATACCAGTCATACTGGTCTTCAACAAGATAGATATTATCGACGACGAATGGAAAGAGTATCTTGACGGAGTCATCAATCTTTATGAAACTGTAGGCTATCCCTGCCGACGCATCTCTGCAACCACAGGAGAAGGAGTTGAAGCTCTGCGCACTGAACTGAACGGGAAAATCACCCTTCTATCAGGCAATAGCGGCGTAGGCAAATCTACCCTCATCAACACCCTATTCCCCCACCTCAACCTCCGCACCAACGAAATCAGCGATGCCTACGAGACAGGCAAGCACACCACCACCTTCTCCGAGATGTTTGAAGTGGGCAACGAAGGAGGCTACATCATCGACACCCCCGGCATCAAGGGATTCGGCACATTCGACATGAAACGTGAAGAAGTCGGACATTACTTCAAAGAGATTTTTCAATTTTCAGAAGATTGCCGCTTCAACAACTGCACTCACACCCACGAGCCACATTGCGCTGTACGTGAAGCCGTTGAGCGCCACGACATAGCTGAAAGCCGGTACAATTCTTACCTATCCATGCTTGAAGATGAAAAAGAAGACAAATACCGTGCTGCATATTAGAACGAGAAACAATAAAATTATATGCTTTCTCGTTTTAAGTTTTTCATTCCTCTTATCCTATGCTCAAAGCTATGAAGAATGTTTTGAGCAGGGACTTACAGCAGCACGTGCTCAGCAGCATGAACAAGCTATTAGCCACTTTCAACAGGCGCTCAAACTTTCGCCCGACAACATCCGCAATGCCCTCATCCATGCAAACATCGCCCATGTTCTCCTCGCCAAAGGAGAGCAGATGAAAGCACTTGAGAGCTATGACCTCGCACTCGGCATTGCCCCCCTCAACATCCCAATCCTACAAGCACGTGCCAACCTGTACCTCACACTCGGGAATCACGGCAAAGCACTGCTCGATTACACAAAAATTATCGATCTCGACCCCAAAAACAACGATGCACTTCTTCAGCGCGCCTACATCTACCAGCAACGACGAGATTATCACAGTGCACAAGCCGACTACGAACGGCTGCTCCATCTCGACCCCAATCACTATGCTGCACAATTAGGCATGGCCATTCTTCTCCAGCACACCCAGAAGCCTCAGGAAGCAATTCGCCGCCTCACCCTACTCATAGACAAGCACCCCGAAAAAGCCGAACTTTATTCTGTACGAGCAGAAATAGAAGCAGAAGAACAAATGCCTGAACTTGCCATCATGGATCTTGACAAAGCAATCTCTCTTGAACCCAACAACACCAATCTGCTTCTCACACGCGCATACATACATTTAAAAGAAGGCAACAAGCGGCTCGCCAAACAAGACTTCGAGCGCGCCATCCAGCTTGGCATACCTCGCGGACAGCTCAAAGAAGAGCTGAAGCAATGCAGATAGCACAAAAAAGAAGCCTCCGAAGAGACTTCTTTACTTTCTGTAGCTATCAGCACTATTTCCCTATAAAGCCTTTTGCCTGCAGCCAAAGGACAAACTGCCGGCTCCACGACTCGGTTGTCGTCTCTCCCGTTTCCTCCATCAGCACATAAGGTCCCCTGCCATCTCCATACACATGCAGCTCGGCATTGCCGCCAGCCTTCTTCCATTCCAGGAAAAGCGCCAGCGAGCCAGCAGCCACATTGG
>JAEIGA010010650.1_pt1 | contig 13948 bp, 8 predicted proteins | sample 9270691 | NCBI WGS metagenome assembly JAEIGA01 (sample SAMN17057246, study PRJNA624740) | gut metagenome | biome: biome; isolation source: fecal sample | host: Bos grunniens | place: China: Xizang | collected 2019 | reverse complement strand
TCCTATGAGCATAGCCATAGGTAGTGCTAAGGTAGATTTTTTCACGATGAGTGTGTGGTATTTTGTATGGTTTATTCGGCTTCGAGTCTGAGCAACTCGTCGCGCAGAGCGGCTGCTGTGATGAAGTCGAAGCTTGCGGCTGCTTTTTTCATTGCTATGCGCAGGGCTTCGATGCGTTCCTCTTTGCTTTGTGTTTTTGCAGCAGTTTTGTAGGTCGGCGTCTTTTCTGCAGCATGGCTATTGATATTTGTAGCTGCCGAATGGTATTGCTGGGTGCTCTCTTCGCGTTTCGTGTTGAGGCCCGACAATGCCGTAGTGTTGAAGTCTTTGACAATGGGCTTGGGCGTTATGCCGTGGGCTTCGTTGTATGCCAGCTGCTTGATGCGGCGTCGTTCGGTTTCGTCGAGTGTCTGTCGCATAGCGCCTGTGATTTTGTCGGCGTACATAATGACACGGCCGTTCACATTTCGCGCAGCTCTACCTGCTGTTTGCGTCAGGCTTCGGGCATCGCGCAAGAATCCTTCAATATCGGCATCCATGATGGCAACTAACGCTACTTCGGGCAGGTCGAGGCCTTCGCGCAAGAGGTTTACGCCGACAAGCACGTCGTATGTGCCACGACGGAGGTCCTCCATAATCTGCACACGTTCGAGCGTATCGACATCGCTGTGGATATAGGCGGTGCTAACTCCGCAGGATAGCAGGTGCTCCGTAAGGTCTTCGGCATTGCGCTTGGTGAGCGTGGTGACCAAAACGCGCTCGCCCGCTTCGATACACTTATGGACTTCCTCCATGAGGTCATCGACGGGTTGGTCCTTCGGTCGGATTTCTATCGGAGGGTCGAGCAGGCCGGTGGGGCGGATTACCTGGTCAACAACTACGCCGCCGCATTGTTCTAACTCGTATTTTGCCGGCGTGGCGCTGATGTATATCACTTGGTGTGTCATTTGCTCGAACTCTTCGAATTTGAGCGGACGATTATCTAATGCAGCAGGCAGTCGGAAGCCATATTCGACCAAAGCCGTCTTTCGCGAACGGTCGCCGCCATACATTGCAGAGATTTGGGGCACGCTGACGTGGCTTTCGTCGATGACAATCAAAAAGTCGTCGGGGAAGAAGTCGAGTAGGCAGTAGGGGCGTGTGCCGGGTGCTCTGCCGTCGAAATAACGCGAATAATTCTCAATCCCGCGGCAATGCCCCAGTTCGCGAATCATTTCGATGTCGTAGCTTACGCGTTCTTCAAGGCGTTTGGCTTCGAGCTCTTTTCCCTCATCTCGCAGTTCTGCTGCACGTATCACGAGGTCGTCCTGAATCGCACGAATGGCCATCTCCTGCGTTTCCTTAGAGGTAAGGAAAAGGTTGGCAGGATAAACTTTGTAGGACGTGAACAGTGCCAATCGCTGACCCGTCGAAGCGCAGACTTCCTCGATGCTGTCGATTTCGTTGTCCCAAAAGCTGACGCGTATGAGTTCGTCGGCATAGGCAAGGAAGATGTCAACCGTGTCGCCCTTGACTCTGAAATTTCCTGCCGCCGGATTGATATCGTTGCGTGTGTAGAGCGCATCGACGAGCTTTCTGAGCAACACCTCTTGCGCGAGCACTTTGCCTACTTCCAATTCAATGACGTTCTCATAAAACGCAGCCGGATTGCCCATACCATAGATACACGAAACGGAAGAAATCACCACAACGTCGCGCCTACCCGAAAGCAGGGATGACGTAGCCGCCAGGCGTAGCTTGTCGATGTCTTCGTTGATGGCTAAGTCTTTTTCGATGTACGTATCGGTTGCGGCAATATAAGCTTCGGGTTGATAGTAGTCGTAGTAGCTTACGTAGTATTCCACCGCATTTTGAGGAAAGAAACTTTTGAATTCTGAATAAAGCTGGGCAGCAAGCGTCTTGTTGTGGCTCAACACCAATACAGGTTTGTTGACGTTCGCAATGACATTGGCAATTGTGAACGTCTTTCCCGACCCCGTTACGCCTAATAGCGTTTGGGCCTTTTGTCCCGCCAAAACGCCTTCCGTCAGTTGGCGGATGGCTTCGGGCTGGTCGCCTGTGGGCGCATATTGTGAGTGGAGCTTGAAGTTTTGCATCATAATGTGTGCGGATGATGAAATTTTTGAACCTTCCGGTAGGCAAGGGGAGTGTTGCACCGCTATTCCAGCAATGAGTGCCTACTATAATAATAGACGAGCGGATGGTTGCTCACCTTTTCCACTCGCCTATCTTGCTTATCGTTTATTCCTGGAATCGTTTAGCGGCACGTATCAGGTGGCGCAACATTGAGGTGATTTCCTGAAGTTCCTGAAGTGTATTCAGATACAACAAGGCAATCTTGATGTTGGCATCTTCGTGCTGAATATGGTTTTGCAACTTATGGCGTACGGTTGAAATCTGAGCCTTAAGCGCATTACCTTCAACAACAGCTTCGTCGAATCGTGAGAAATCTCCTGAAACAATCATTCCCTGCACCTGGCGAACGTAGTTTAGCACATTCTGAGTGAGCGGACGTAGTTCATCAGCATATTGCTCGGGCATCGGATTGAAGTTGTTGTCAACGTGCTCAATGATGAGTTCGAGCATTCGCTTCAGGCCGTAGAGCATTTGTGAGATGTTGTTGCAACCAAGATGGAACCACGTATTCTTTTCAACCGCCATGAGCGGATCGATTTTGCGCATGCCGAGTATTTCCTTACGGCGATAACGCTTCCAGAGTGCACGCGTTTCTTCTAACTGATGTTGTGCTTCGCGCAAACGTTTGATGTCGTCCTTCACAAGTCCGTCCACAATGAGCGGAATCATGTTGTGGGTAGTTGTAAGGATTTCGTTTTGCGTGTTCGTCACGTGTTGGCGTAAGAGCGTCCAGCTCTGTGCCTTGTCGGTGCAGCGTACGAGTTGGCGGAACAGTGTATCAACATTTTCAGATTCCTGTTGTTTCTGCTTGAACTTACGGTTGTTGTTAATCAGCACGAATGCTATTAAGCCTACAACGCAAATCATAGCGATGAAACCACCAAAATAGTTGATGCTCGCAATTGCCATGCTCATCAAAAAGGCAGCCCCCGCAGTGATAAACCAACCACCGACAACAGTGATGACTCCGGTGATGCGGTAAACGGCTGTTTCGCGTCCCCAAGCACGGTCGGCAAGGCTCGAACCCATAGCCACCATGAAAGCTACGTAAGTAGTAGAGAGGGGGAGTTGTAACGACGTACCAACAACAATGAGCAAACCTGCTAATACCAGGTTGACACTCGCACGGACAAGGTCGAAAGCCATGCCTTCTTCCAAAATAGCTTCTTCGGTGTTGAATCGGCTGTTGATCCAGTTTGTCGTTTTCTTGGGTACGTAGGAACTTACGAACGATGTGGCAGTGAGCACGCTGCGTACCGTCTTGCGTGCCAATTTTGAACTTGAAAATACTTCTTCGCCATCGTCCTGACGACTGAGGTTGTTCGTGTTTTCAATCACCTTGCGAGCCTTCTTTGAAGTCATGACAGCAATTGTCATAATGACGCCTGCTCCAATCAAGAACCAGGGCTTGGCATCAACAAAGAAAGGTTGTGAAGAAGGAACTGCTAATGTTTCCATCGCAAACGTGGAAGCGTCGGGACAGCCGCTGTCGAACCAAACCAAGACAGACTCAAGACCTGCTAAAGGAACCCCAATGAAGTTGACCAAGTCATTTCCGGCAAATGCCATTGCCAAAGCGAATGTACCAAAGAGCACAATGAGCTTGAAGATGTTTACCTTCAGAAGATGCAGAATTTCAACCAGAATGGTGAAGACAATGAAACATGTAATGAGAATATAGAGTTTGTGCTCATCCATGTAGGCAGGAGTCCATTCGGGATTGATGGAAATCAAAAGTTTTGAATTCTTCAAACCACTTACCAACAGGAAGTAGAAGATTGATGTAATGCTCAATCCGCCAAAGACTGCGATGCCATACTTCAATTTTTTCTTATAATTAAAAGTAAAGACTACGCGCGAAATCCACATTACGATTAAACCGAATACAAAAGCAATGGCAACGCTGAGGAAGATGCTTATGATAACAGTTAGGGCTTTGTCAGTATTGATAAGGTCGCCGTATGCCGCACCTTCGCCTATAATTTTTGTGAGCGCCAATGCCGTAGTTGCACCGAACAAACCAAATACCATTGAAACCGTAGTTGACGTTGGTAGGCCTAATGTATTGAAAATATCCATCAGGATAACGTCTGTGGCTGATACAGCTAAGAATATGCACATCACCTCATTAAGGTAGTAGTGCTGTGGCTGCATAATGCCGTGGCGCGCAATGTCCATCATGCCGCTGGAGGTGGTTGCCCCAACAAAGATACCAACGGCTGCTACGATGATGGCTGTTTTGAACTTTGCCACTTTTGCTCCTACCGCCGGACTCATAAAGTTTACGGCATCGTTGGCAACACCTATCGACAAGTCGAATGTTGCCAATGTAAACAGGAACACTAAGATTCCAATGTAGAAAAATAATTCCATATAAATTAAATTTAGTGATTGATTCTATTGTTAAATATGTATGGAAACTATATTTGCTTTGTATTGAAGAATTAATGATTAGGCGAGTGGGAGCTATTAACATATTCCTACAGCTGCCATTTAACCGCATTTTCAAAACGTACTCGCAAAGATAAACTTTATTTTTAAAATAAATTAACAATAAAATCAAAATCGTACATTGTAAATTTGATTTTATAGAAAATATTTCAGTGCTCTGTTTATTTTACTTGTTTTTCTACAAAGAAAATCCCTACTCCAATTTTTCTAAGTGGAGTAGGGATTGAGTTATGCAAAAACTATTTATTGACAAAACAAATTAGTTTGGCACATTAGGTGTTGGGTAGCGTGTGATACCCGCAGCCTTGTCGTTGAGGTCCTGGCAATACATCATGTTGCGGAGCATTCCTTCGGGCATTTCCTTCAATGTACCATCAGCTACAAGTGCATCCATATCGCTCTTGAACTCATTGTACATTTCCATCGTCATTACGTAGTAACCCCATGAATAGTCATTGACATGGAGTGCCACGTTGCGAAGATATCCATGACGTTCAAAGTAGGGGAAAAGGTTGTAACCATACAGACGTGATGCCTTACGGATAAAGTTGAGCATGGCGGGAACGATGTTTTCGCCGTATCCGCGCGACATTGCTGTTACGTAGTTGTCCTTAATCCAAGCAGAATTAGGATATTTTTCCTTCAAGAGTGAATATCCATAATCCATTGTGCCATATTGAGCGTGGAAAATGAGTTCGTACTTATCCCAACCATCTTTCTTTTCAATATCCGAACCACCATCCTGCTTCATACGTCGGAGCGCTTCAAAGAGGTCAGGATAGAAATCAAGGTATTTCACGCCAGCTTCTTCGCCAGGTTTCTGCAGATGAAGTTTTGCATAGTTACCAAGCATGATGAAAGAATTGAGAATAAAACCTACATTGATGCTTGAACCTGCTTTCTGATAGGGAACGAGGTCGTGAAGTGCTACTGCACGCAAGGGATTTGCTGCATAAGACGTTACAACAGAGTCGCGCATAGCTTCGCAAAGTGCGCGCATCTTGGGGCTATAGCTGAAGAGGTAGGGATCGTTCTTTACGTTTTCATAAGCCAAGTGGCGTGCAGAACTAACCTTTTTACCATCCTTTGTTTGTGCATCTTCATAGAAGAGACTGCGTGCTTTGGGCCAATCATTGATTTTATCTGATGAATTATAGCCCATGTGCATGATGTTGTAATAGGAGAATATATTATTTGAAACTTCTCCCAAACCATTCCAGCAGAGGTAGGGGTGCATTTGGTGTTGGTGTCCCCATTCATGCGAAAGTCCCCAAATAGCGTCGTCATCGCGCTTCATAATGTTTTGGCAATTCAATACGCGTGATTCCTGATCAACGTGGAAAGAAACACCGAGTCCACCCTGGAACATGTAATACGTATAGTTTACATAAGCCATCGTGTGGTTCTTGGGAATACGGTTGTACTTAGTAAAACCGATTTCATCGTGTTCCCACTGGATGAGAGAGTCAATAACTGCTATGTATTGACGATATCCCTTAGGATTTCCATTTATATCCTTGCAGTAGTCGCGAAGTCCCTGTGCTGACCATACTTGTTGTACCTTTTTACCAAGGATGTCCATACATGTATTCTTGGCATTCGCACAGATTTCGTACATTTCATCGTTCGTCTTGTCAGGAGAGAGGTATCCGTTAACTTCTCCATTTACAAAGTGCACCTTGATTGCAGGAACAGTTTCAATATCGTTTTCAGTGTAGTAGCATACGTATGCAAGACCATCCCAATCATGTGTGTACTCAATGACGTTGAAACCATTCTTAAGTACATAAGTAGTTGTTTCGGGATTGCCACCATCGAAATTGCTACCTACTTTTCCTACATACCATGCTGTAACTTTAAGTTCAACATTTTCGTCAGCAGGAATTCCGCTAACAATAACAGCGTGCTTACCCTTAGAGATGTTGATACCTGTTACGCCTTCAAACTGACTGTAGCGCTTGCCAGATGTACACCAAAGAGCTGTAAGTACGTCATAATGCACATAAGGTTCGTAACTTGCTACGCGATATTCTGTGCTATATGTACCGTCAAAAATCTTTTGCGCGAGCAGACGTGAAAAGTCGTTTTCTACGTTGTCAATGTCAGTCTGAGTAGTTCCTTCTTTGAGGGTTGTAAGCAAATCGTCGGCAAAGATGCTAAAGCAAGCTTCTGTTTCAGGATTCTTTGCTCCGAATTGCATTTCAGCGCACGATGCAAAATTACCTGCACCACTCTTGATGACAAATTTGATGGCACGAGGTTTTTTCAATCCTCCTTCAAACTTGATTGTGCGTGCAGAACCAGCGCCTTTCCAATCATACGATGCGTAGAGCACATAGTCTGAGTCGCCATAACACTTTGTGTAAACATCTACCAATCCAAAGCAACCATTACCACCGCCAGAGCGAGGAATGTAGTTGATATATTCTATTGATTCAACATCGCTGAACTGATATTCAAGAATAGCTGGGTTTGATTCTGATACATTGAAACCTGACCATGCTGTGTGCCACATTGAATTAATGTCACCGTCAATTGTTTTGTCCCACCCTGAACTGCCTTGTTGGCTATTAACAGAACCTCCGGAAGGGATAATGAGAATGTCGCCAGGTACTGTTTCGACTGACTCATTGCGTCCTTGTACAATCGTGAATGTTTCTGTAATTCCATGAGCTTCATTCGCGAATGTTACGTTTCCTGCACGACTTGTTATCTCTGGATTTGCTGTTGCATGAATGTAAACTTTTCCGTCGTTTCCGATTTTTGTTTCAATCCATGAAGCATCGTCAGTGACAGTGTAGTCAACGTTCGCTACGACGTCAATGCTTAAAGTGCGTTCTGCATAGCTGATTGTTTGCTTGTGGGGAACAGCAATCGTAGGCAGACTATTTTCAGCCAAAGCTACTTGTGCATTTGCTTGTGCAGCAAAGGCTAATAATATTGATGAAATAATTGTTTTCTTCATAATGGGGTGTATTATAAACTGATTTTTTGACCATTGATGATGTATGTAGCTGAAGGCAATTGTACTGTTGTTGAACCTACAATAATAGCGTTCCAAACAAGTTGGCCTTGCATGTTGTAGATGGCTACAAGTGTGCGCTGATTTGCATTAAGCGTTACAAGTCCCTTTTGAGCTACAATTTCAAGAGCGTTCGTTGTTGTGATATTTTCAACTCCTGTAGCAATATCTTCACCGACGCAGAACATATCAGAAACCAATTCTAATTCAGGGTAATCTGCATGTGTGATTTTTAAGTAAACATTTTTGAGTGGAGCGAAAAATGCGAGTTTACCGGCACCGTAGCTGTATTCGTTGTTTGGGGCGCTTGAAGTAGCCTTAGTAAGTTCAATTTCGTTTCCGTTTTCGTCGAGGCGATAAGCTTTTACTGTTGCACTTTTTGAGGTGCTGTGTCCAGGACCTTCGCGTAAATCTCCAATGTTGAGGACATACTCAGCCTTGTTGCGATCGCTATAGCTTGGGCAAATATCCATGTAGGGTACGTTGCTACCAGCCTTCTTCATTGCTCCGGTTACCACGAGATTCGCCTGTGGTGTGATATTCAAGTTTTCCGGTTTGTACTTTTTCAATGGGAGCGAACCGAAAGAGAGTTGGTTTTCAGCGCATTCCATTGTGCGAAGCTGGGTTTCAGGAAGCGTGATGCTACTGAGCATATTTGTATTGACATTGATATGCGACAGTTCCTCGGCTCCTTCTAAATCCAGCGTTGAGAGTTGATTGTTGTATGCGATGAATGTTTGGAGCGAATTTTTGTTCTCAAAGCCTGTGATGCTGGTCAGACTATTGTCAGCGCAGAGTAGTGTTGTTAATGCTGCATTTCCGGCAAGGCTCAATGTTTGGATGCTGTTACCTCCGCAATTAAGAGCGTCAAGCAATGCAGCAGCAGCGACATTTACTTTCTTAAACTTGTTGTTGGCAATGTTTACATTCTGAATAGCGCTTCCATTAAATGTAAATTGTCCGGAACTTCCGACGTTTGTTGCAATATTGTTTCCAGAGATGTTTAAGTTTTCCATGTCGGGATGCGATGACTGGGAAACTGCAAACGAACGAAGTGAATTGTTTGAAAGGTCCAAATCTTTAAGTGCAGGAGAATAGCTCTTAACGAACGAAGAAATGGCGTTGTTGCTACAGTAGAGCGATTTCAAGTTCGGTGCATTTTTTGTGTTGATTTTAGTGATTTGTTGACCACTGCAGTTGAGCATTGTCCATTTTACATCGCTGCCCTTGATCGTAATTTCTGCACCTTTAACTTCGCCAGTGATGGTTCTGAATGCTTCTGTTGTTCCAGTGTATTCAATAAATGTACCGTCACCCCAATCAATGTAGATTGTTCCAGCAGGGTTTACCATCAATTCCATTGTTTCACCAATAGCTTTTGATGTTGTTAACTCTACCGTTTGGTCTGCTTTGGCGGTTGACAAGAAGAGTGTTGCCAATAGCGCTGTAGCTGTGAGTTTTAGTTTCTTCATAAAAGTTAAAGTATTTTGTTAGTATTTTTTTGTTGCAAGCACTTATCCTAAATGTTTGTTTTTTAAGGTCTTTGTTTCGTAAAATTATCTTGCAAAGATATTTATTTTTTTTTTTTGAACAAACTATTTTAAAGCTTTGTTTCGGTTTTTAACATTACTATTCACTTTTTTAACATTTGTTGTGTTAAGTATCGTTCATTTATTCCTACAAATTGTTGCTTTTGTCAGAATTTCTGTAATTCTTTACTTTTGCATAACCACAGCGTAGGCAAAGTTCTTCAATGGCGGTATGGTTCGAAAATCCGTTGTATAAGTTTTTCGCTCTTTGCGAATTTAAAATCTCCTTTAATGTCTCTTGATGTAGATTTCCAAGGTTGATATCACCATTATGGTCAAGACAACAGGGAACGACTGTTCCATCTACTAAGACTCCAATTTGGTTTCGTAAAGCGTGGCAGAACAGATTGTTATCTTCTGATGTTTTTGAATTAATATCTGGCCATTCAAAGACTTTGTCAAACTCTATAAATAGATTGTCGTTGATTTTCCAACCATCGTGGCGCTCCTTCCATTGTGTTGGTATAAGTGTTTGTAATGTGTCTGTAATCTGTTTGTTTAGTGTTTCTGCTCCACCTTCGTTCCAAAGTCTTAGAATGATGATAATGCCAGATTTTGCTGCTTTGAGCGCAAACTGTGCAACTTTGTAAATGTATTCGTCAGGGTTGTCTAAGGTGTTGCCCTCGTGTGCCTGCAGTGATATTTGTATTTTGTATGGCTTAGCGCTGATTAGTGATTCTTGATTGCTAAGCAGCGTTCCGTTGGTTGTAATTATGGGCACGAATCCTTTATTGTGAGCGATGCTGATGAATTCAGGTAGAAGAGGGTGGAGTAGCGGTTCGCCCATGAGGTGAAAATAGAGGAATTTGACCTCATTACGTAATTTGTCCGTAAGATTTTCAAATTCCTCTATGCTCATGATGTGTTTCCTTCGAGTGGTTTTGGGACAAAACTTGCAATGAAGGTTACAAGTATTGATGATTTCAAGGTAGCATCTGGAAATCATGCTTCTATGTGTTTAGGGGTTAAATTCAAACGAAATGTTTCCGTTTTCCGTAAAGTGTTATTTGTTAAGAAAACTTTTGATTTTCTCTAACGCTTCAGTCTGAGCTGTTTCTAAGTCGTCGTTGATTACAATGGTGTCAAATTGGTCAGCATGCGAAAGTTCAAACTCAGCGCGTGCAATTCTGTCATTGATAACTTCTTCACTATCAGTGCCTCTTCCTATTAGTCTCTGACGCAATACTTCAATAGATGGTGGCTGAACGAAAATACTGAGTGCTCGCTCTCCATAATGTTTTTTGATGTTGATACCGCCGAGCACATCAACGTCGCAAACGATATTTTCACCTCGTTCTAATTGCTTGTCGAGTTGGCTTTTTAGTGTGCCGTAAAAGCGGTCTTTATACACTTCTTCGTACTCAAGGAAGTCGCCATTTGCTATGTGTTGGCGAAATTCGTCAGGGGTAAGAAAGAAGTATTCCACTCCATGCTGTTCCTGTCCGCGTGGGGGACGTGAAGTTGCACTGATAGAGAAATGAAGGTTGAGTCCTTGTTGCATCAAGTAGTTGATGATGGTACTTTTTCCGCTTCCTGATGGTGCAGAGAATATAATGACTTTTGACATGTTTGATTCTTGATAATTTAATGGAGTAAAGAAATTTGGGGATTTAGTTTCTAAATCAGAACTCTGTTTTGTGTTTAACTACATGACATTCAGTACTTGTTCCTTGATTTGTTCAAGTTCGTCTTTCATCATTACTACAATGTTTTGCATTTCAGCTTGATTGCTCTTTGAACCAGTAGTGTTGATTTCTCGACCCATTTCTTGTGCAATAAATCCGAGTTTCTTGCCCTGCCCTGTTCCTTCTTTCATAGTGCTACGGAAGTAGTCAAGGTGGTTGGAGAGGCGTTGTTTTTCTTCATTGATGTCAAGTTTCTCTATATAATAAATGAGTTCTTGTTCCAATCTGTTTTTGTCGTAGTCCACACCGACGAGTTCATTGAGTCTGTCGTAGAGGCGCTGACGAATTTTTTCCACTCGCATACCTTCGTAGGTTTCTATTTCTTTCATTAAACGCTCTATTGTATCGAGGTTTTTGCAGAATTTTTCGTAGAGTGCCAATCCTTCTTGCTGGCGGAATGCTATTAATTGATTAATTGCATCGTTGACGAGTTGTTGTACTAATGCCCATTCTTCCTCACACAATTCTTCAACAACCCCAGTTTGCATGATTTCGGGCATACGAACTAATGTTTCCCATATATTTGCCGCGTTAAATTCTATGCCTACTTCGGTGCTGATGCTCTTCATTTGTTTGATGTAGTTTGCTACAGCTTGTGCGTTGATGGAACTCCCCTGTGTTGTGGCATCTTTTTCTATCCAAAGGGTGAATTCAACCTTTCCTCGTTCCAGTTTTGTTTGTATCAACTGGCGGAGTTCCATTTCTTTTTCACGATAAATGGGGGCGATACGCGTTGACAAATCCAACGCTTTAGAATTTAGTGACTTAATTTCTGCATGAATCTTTTTGCCATTATAGAGGATGTCGGCTCTACCATAGCCTGTCATTGATTGAATCATGGTTGTACGATGTGTATTATTAAATTTTTCTGCAAACTTAGTTAAAAATCATGATATTTCTGTAAGTTTGTATCAGTTTAGTTGACAAGAGTGTTAATTTTGCGTATTGAATTAAATTATTTTACTCATTATATTATATAAACACAATTCTACACATGAGGAAATTTGCTTTACTTTTAGCTTTTCTTTTTAGTGCAACGGTTACGACCTTTGCATGTACGAGTTTTCTTGTTGGTAAGAAAGCTTCGGTCGATGGTTCGGTTTTCATAACTTATAGCATGGATAGTTATGGCGCATTTGCCCGTCTTACTTACTATCCTGCTGCTAAGCATCCCGCAGGTACAATGCGTCGCATCGTTGATGGCGATACGAACCACTATTTGGGTATGATTCCCGAAGCGCCCGAAACGTATGCTGTGATGGGGCAGATTAATGAGCACCAGCTTTCGATTATGGAAACAACCTTTGGGGGTCGCGAGGAGTTGGTTGACACTACCGGCGGTATCGATTACGTTTCGCTCATGACGCTCGGACTTCAGCGAGCACGCACTGCGCGCGAGGCGATTAAGGTGATGACATCGTTGGTTCAGGAGCATGGCTATTATAGTAGTGGTGAGAGTTTCTCTATAGCCGACCCCAATGAAATATGGATTCTTGAGATGATAGGCAAGGGGGTAGGCGAGAAAGGTGCAGTATGGGTAGCAGTGCGTATTCCTGATGATTGTATCGCATGTCATGCCAATCACAGTCGCATCCATCATTTTGACTTGAAGGATACGGACAATGTCATGGCAAGTGATGATGTCATTAGTTTTGCCCGTCGTAAAGGCTTTTTTAAAGGCGAAGATAAGGATTTCTCTTTCTCTAAAGCATACGCACCGGCAGACTTTGGAGCAATTCGCTACTGCGATGCACGCGCTTGGAGCTTCTATAATAAATGGGTCGATGGAATGGATGCTTACCTTGAATATGCAAAGGGGTATGATATAGAAAATCAAAAGCCATTTCCTCTCTATATGAAGCCTAAGCAAAAACTTTCGCTCAAGGATGTGATGACCTCTATGCGCGACCATTACGAAGGTACGTATTTTGATACGCAGACCGACTGTTCGGCTGGCGAGGGCAATGCGCCGTATCGTCCTTCTCCTCTGAGTTGGAAGTACAACGGAAAAACGTATTTCAACGAGCGCCCTATTTCAACGCAACAGGCTGCAGCATCCATGGTTGCACAATTACGAGCTGATATGCCCAACGAAATTGGTGGTATCCTTTGGTGGGGTAACGACGAGGCCAATATGATTAGTTATTCTCCCATTTATTGTTCGGCTACTGCAGCTCCCCTTTGTTTCGACGACCCAGAAGCTTCAGATGTTCGCTTCTCCTGGAACTCTGCTTTTTGGGTGTGCAACTGGGTGGCGAACATGACATATCCACGTTACGCACAGCTCTTCCCTGATGTTGAGCGCGTACGCGAGGAAGTCGAAAACTCAAACATTGCCCTTCAGCCTTTGGTAGAAAAGCAAGCCCTCGAAATCCTCAAAACTCAGGGTCACGATGCCGTTTGTCAGTTCCTTACAAACGTATCTGCCGAACGTGCCGAGAGCATGATGCAGCGTTGGCGCAATTTGGGCACTTATCTCATCGTTAAGCACAACGATATGGTTGTTAAGCGCGAAAAGGACGGCCGATTTGAGATGACTCCCGATGGTATTGCAGCGCCTCCGGTTCGCCCCGGTTTTACAGAGCAATATAAAGCTGTAATTGTAAAAGAAACCGCAGATAAATATCTTCTCCCCGAACAGAAGTAATTTGGGAAATGTATCAGTTTTCATAAAGTTTTAAGACAATATGTCTTTTTCTGAAGTGCCCCCCGAAAGTAGCGTTGACTTTCGAGGGGCATTTTGTTATTCCGGGTCCAATCCATTTGTTTATTATCTTTAGCTCTTAAGACATGAAGGTCAGCTCCTACAGAATTACGTTCCTCTCCGCAATTTAAAGTCCTTATTTCTTGGCTTTTTCTAAAAAATCCCTAACTTTGCAAGCGTGTGTCAGCAAGAGATTGACAAACCGTTACATTTCAAAGTTTACCGCAAGGAACGGAAATATATTAAAATGATTCGTAACTCATTGAATATCACGCTTTTACCCCCCCCCCGAAAATTGCAATAACGAGGAGGTAAACAATTGTGTGCATCACGAAACGTGCTCCGCACCAGCGAGTGACTG
>JAEIGA010010649.1_pt1 | contig 13949 bp, 9 predicted proteins | sample 9270691 | NCBI WGS metagenome assembly JAEIGA01 (sample SAMN17057246, study PRJNA624740) | gut metagenome | biome: biome; isolation source: fecal sample | host: Bos grunniens | place: China: Xizang | collected 2019 | reverse complement strand
TATACAAAAATTGGCCTACGGAAAAGACGAAAGCGGCCGACATTTTGTCGATCTGGGTCTTTCTGTGAAATGGGCCACTTGCAATATTGGTGCCGAAGCCCCCGAACAGCAAGGCTTGTTGTATGCTTGGGGCGAAACCTCTCCGAAAGAAGAATACACTTGGGACAACTATAAATTCGGTCCGGACACCGCCTTGTCTAAATATTGCGCCAAGTCCGATGTTGCCTGGCACGGTTTTACCGACACCAAAACCACGCTGGAATTGTCTGACGATGCGGCTCATGTCAATTGGCAAGGTCGTTGGCGCATGCCCACGCAGGCCGAATGGAAGGAACTGATTGAAAAATGTACCTGGACGCAAACCGAATATATGGGCGTTAAAGGATATGATGTGAAAGCCGCCAATGGCAACCGAATTTTCCTTCCGGCTCCCGATGAAAAAGCCTTGTATGCTTCGAGTTCCTTGCTCGAGACTCGTCCTGCCGAGGCGCTGCATCTTCCCATTTTCGACCAATACGATGTCTTGACGGCTCAATATCGTTACCGGGCCTACAGTGTGCGCGCGGTGTACGGCTCTCTCTTGCCTCAATATAGCCTTATCACCTTCGATGCCAATGGCGGCGAAGGCATCATGCATCCGCAACAGTATAGCAAGGGCGGTCTAATTCCCTTGACTGAGGTCCGTTTCACGAAACAAGCCAGTGTATTTTCCTCTTGGAACACCAAGGCCGATGGTAGCGGTGCGAGCTACAAAGATAAAGCCTCCATTATTACAGATAAAAGTTTCACGATTTACGCCCAGTGGATGCCATGTTACACCATCACTTTCGATGCCAACGGTGGCGAGGGTACAATGGATTCCTTAACAATAGTTAGTGGCACAAAAAAGCCATTGCCCGCCAACACTTTTACGCGCTCAGGTTACGTCTTTGCTGGTTGGAACACTGCGCCCGATGGAAGTGGCACCGCCTACAAGGAGTCTTCGGAAATTGCTCCAGCCGAAAACATGACTCTCTATGCGCAGTGGAAAGATGCTCCTGGTTTTGAAAACGGCCACGACTATGTAGATCTCGGCCTGCCCAGCGGTCTGAAATGGGCCACCTGCAATGTGGGTGCCACAACGCCCGAGGGCTACGGTAATTACTTCGCTTGGGGCGAAACTAGTCCGAAAAACAACTACATTTGGGAAACGTATAAGTATTGCAAGTGCTCATATGATACAATGACCAAATATTGTACCAAGAGCAGCTACGGACACAACGGCTTCTCCGATGGAAAAACCACCCTCGAACTCTCCGACGATGCTGCCCGCGTCAATTGGGGTGGGGCATGGCGAATGCCCACCAAAGCAGAACAAGACGAACTAAGAAATAACTGCACTTGGACTTGGACCACTCAAAATGGAGTAAAGGGCTACAAAGTAATCAGCAAAACCAACGGAAACAGCATATTCCTGCCGGCAGCTGGCTACCGCGATGGTACTTCAGTCAACGGTGTCGGTTCCTACGGCGACTATTGGTCGAGTTCGCTCCACGAGATCTATCCGTACTACGCGTACGGCTTGTACTTCCGTTCGGGCAGTGTGGGCTGGTACAACGGCAATCGCGACAGCGGTTACACGGTTCGCGCAGTCTGCCCGTAGCCCGCGTGAGGCCGAAAGGCGGAGCGCTGGGCGTTTTACCGCAAATTATCCAAAATAAGTGCACGCCCTCAATTGCTTCACACGTAGCGAGCGGGCAGCCGAGCTTTGCACCGGCGGCCCTGCGAGCGGCAGGCGCAGGGATTGGCTTTGGGCAAAAATTTTTATTCGCGGCGTTTGGATTTGAAAATTGTTTATATCTTTGCGGCGCACAATGATAGTGTAGGGACAGGATCAAAAACGGTCGTGTACCGCCACCGGGGCATCGAGGGGTGTCCCTTTTTTTATTTTACTTCTTTCACAATATTCTCGTCTTTTACAAAGAATATTATTCGTCCTGCTTGCTTTCTTCTGGCTTCAGCCAATGCATTAAAATAATCTTTATCAGGTGACGGAATCTCCATCACCACTGCCTCGCAACCTTGTTGATTCAAGGCCTTTTTTACGTATTTCACAATGTTTCCGGGGCCTTTTGAAACACACTTCAGGTCGGTCTTGATTCCGTTCAATCGAATGTCGGCCAGTACTTTACACATTCGCATTTCTTTTTCGAACTTCAGCCGCTCCGCCTTGCTCACTTTCGACTCTTCAATGCGTTCCCATTGCGTCACAACAAAACCATCACCACGAGGCGAAAGGTAGGTTCGTTCCCATTCGTCTTCGTCGTAATGATAGATTTTTCTAGCCGTCTGAAATTCTTGTTTCGACTTGTTTTTCACGATATTAGGCTTGCACTATTTCTATTCGCTCCTTTCCAAACGCGGTTCTCCGTTTTCGTCGAAAAAATTTTCAAGCAAAGTGCTTGCACAAACAATATCTTGCAGTACCTTTGCCGTGCCTTGCAAGTGGGACGGCTGTCGTTGAACAGCATTAGACCGTACACTTGTGAGGCTTTTTTCTGTCCATACTTCATGTAGATAAAAACGATTGAAGTTCTTTCTCCTGTGCACGACTATGTAACAGATGAATCTTTCCTTCCGAATGTTAATTGGCGCAGATAAAACAGCAGTGTCGTATCCTCTTCCTTTGTGATTATCATGATAATCAATGAGAATCCCTGTTTCAATAACTTCTTTGACAGCTGCAAACGCAATGGCTTTGCTTCTCCCTACGCCATGTCTAAAGCTATCCTCGGCGCCTTTACGGTCTAAAACAACGTCGCCAAAGAGTGGGGAATGGGCCAGTCCTCCGATGCTCTCAAAGTACTTGGACACTTGTTCGGTGAGCGTCTTTCCCGCTTGCTTTTCAAACTCATTTCCAGAAAGTTGCTTCACGGCTTCGTGGTAAAGAAGATATCGTTTTTTGTAGGCCGTTTCCCAATCGCCGAATTTTTCTTTGAATGCCTTTGTGCGAACCAAAATCCAATCTTCAAGACGCAATTTCGTGGGCCTTCCGTTGGGCGCCTTCAAATAAGTGTAATTCAATTTTGCCTGCGCAACAATCTGATTTGCTTCGTGATAGCCATGCGAAATCTCTTCGCCCAGCGAGTCCAAATAATTAAAATTTGTTTTCATGGTAGTAGCATTTTTCTTTCGCAAAGATAATGTCTATTTTGTTAGAATTATTGATTTCGAAATAATAAATTAACATAAAGAGCGACAGGTTCTTGTTCGTTTTTCTAAACTTTCGAATGAAAGCGCAGGGATTGACAACGCAGCAACTGAAAGCTGCGAGCGAAGGCGCAGGGACTGACAATGCAGCAACTGAAAGCCGCGAGTGAAGGCGCAGGGATGGGTTTTATCGAAATAGTCGTAGCGAGGCGGAACTCGGAATAATCCCATCAACCAATCCATCGCGAGAGAATAAAAAACAAAAGGTGCCTGAGATTACACTCAGACACCTTTATCAATAGAGTCGGATTCTAAACCGGAAACAGAAATCAGCGAATCAAAATCAGCGAATCAAAATCAGCGAATCAAAATCAGAAATCCGAATCTGAAATCCGATAGTATGCGGCTGTTAGCTCAGAGAACGATAGCGGGTTTTCTTGATGGCTTCGTCGCCAAGACGGGCTTTTTTGTTTTCTTCGTATTGCGAGTAGTCGCCTTCGAAGAAGTAAACATTGCCATCGCCCTCGAAAGCGAGGATGTGCGTACAGATACGGTCGAGGAACCAACGGTCGTGGCTCACAACAACGGCGCATCCGGCAAAGTTTTCCAAACCTTCTTCCAAAGCACGCAAGGTGTTCACGTCGATATCGTTGGTAGGTTCGTCGAGCAAGAGCACGTTCGATTCAGATTTCAGGTTGAGGGCCAAGTGCAAACGATTGCGTTCACCACCGGAAAGTACGGCAGCCTTCTTTTCCTGGTCGGCACCGGTAAAGTTGAAACGAGACAAATAAGCGCGGGCATTGATTTCCTTTCCGCCTACGCGAATAAATTCATTGCCTTCGGAAACAATTTCGTACACCGATTTTTCGGGCTTGATGGCTTCGTGGCTCTGATCCACATATCCGATACGAACGGTTTCGCCCACTTCGAATGTGCCGCCGTCGGGTTGTTCCAAGCCCATAATCATCTTGAAAAGAGTGGTTTTACCCGCACCATTAGGACCAATCACACCCACAATGCCGTTGGGAGGCAACATGAAGTTGAGGTCGCGAATGAGGCAGCGTTCGCCGAAAGATTTGCTCAAATTGGTGGCTTCCAAAACCTTGTTGCCCAAACGAGGACCGTTGGGAATGAAAAGTTCCAATTTTTCTTCGCGTTGTTTTTGGTCTTCGTTCAAGAGACGGTCGTAAGAATTCAGACGAGCTTTACCCTTGGCCTGACGAGCCTTGGGCGCCATGCGAATCCATTCCAACTCGCGTTCCAAGGTGCGACGACGCTTGCTGGCCTGTTTTTCTTCGAGAGCCATACGTTGGGTCTTCTGATCGAGCCAAGAGCTGTAATTGCCTTTCCAGGGAATACCTTCGCCACGGTCCAATTCAAGTATCCATCCGGCCACGTGGTCGAGGAAGTAACGGTCGTGGGTAACGGCAATCACCGTGCCGGGATATTGTTGCAAATGTTGTTCCAACCAGTCGATAGATTCGGCATCGAGGTGGTTGGTAGGTTCGTCGAGCAAAAGCACATCGGGAGCCTGAAGCAGCAAACGGCAAAGCGCTACACGACGGCGTTCACCACCCGAAAGGGTCGCTACATTCTGATCTTCCGGCGGACAGTTGAGCGCAGACATGGCCTTTTCCAGACGAGTGTCCAGGTTCCAAGCATCGGTAGCGTCGATAATATCCTGCAATTCAGCCTGACGGGCAAAAAGCGCATCCATTTTGTCGGGATCGCTGTAATATTCTTCCAAACCGAACTTCTGGTTGATTTCTTCGTATTCGTTCAAGGCATCTACCACGTTTTGAACACCTTCCATCACCACTTCCTTCACGGTTTTGCTGTTGTCCATCTGAGGTTCCTGTTCCAGATAACCTACGGAATAACCCGGAGAGAAAACCACATCGCCTTGGTATTCTTTTTCGATACCGGCAATAATTTTCATCAAAGTGGATTTACCGGAGCCGTTCAAACCGATGATACCGATTTTGGCGCCATAGAAAAACGAAAGATAAATATCCTTCAATACTTGTTTGTGGGGCGGAAATTGTTTGCTGACGCCCACCATGGAGAAAATAATTTTCTTGTCGTCTGCCATAATTGTTTGACTATATGCTATTTATATAATAATTCGATTGTTTTTTGGGGCTTGTTTCCCGCTTTTGCAAAAGTAATAAAAGACAAGCCTAGAAACAAATGGCCGCGAAGGATTATTGTCGGTACTGCTTATTGATCTTGGCGTATCCGCAACGGCAGCAAAGATCTTCTACGGCCCGGTGTTGGCTGAAAGCCTCGTAGAGTGCGCGGGCGCGGGGAGAAGCAAGAATGTCTTCCAATTCCTGTTCAAAAAGATTACCCAAAATAATGTCGCCTTCATGGTCGAGGCAACAAGGCACCACGCTGCCATCTACCAGAACGCCGATTTGGTTGCGCAGGGCATAACAGAAAAATTGCGGGTCGGGCAGGGCTTCTCTTTCGCTATCGGGCCACTGAAAAATGCGGTCGTATTCCAGGTAGATGTTTTCGCAAAGTTTCCATCCGTCGTGACGTTTGGTCCAAGGCTGGGGCAATTGTTGCGCCAATAATTGCAGAATCTTGTCGTTTAAGCTTTCGTATCCCCCTTGGTTCCAGAGTCGTAGAATGATGAGTGTGCCTTGTTGGGCCGCGGCTTTCGCAAAGCAAACTACCTGCTCAATGTAATTGTCCAAAGCGGCATTTTCGCTCGATACATTGTCTGTGTTTTGCATCAAAATTTTTTCGTCGAGATTGCCTTCGTGCGCGTGCAGCGAAATCTGAATTTTGTAGGCTTTGGCCACAATCAAATCTTGCCTTTGCGAAAGTCGTGTTCCGTTGGTGGTAATGACCGGCGTGAAGCCTTTTTCTTTGGCTCTTGCAATAAAATCTGCCAGCTGCGGATGCAGACAAGGTTCGCCCATCAGATGGAAATAGAGAAATTGGATTTTGCCCTGCAATTTGTCTGTCAATTGTTCAAACTGTTCGCCACTCATAAGGGCTTTCGTTCGCTTGGTTTTGGCGCAGAACGCGCAGTCCAAGTTGCAAATATTCGTTATTTCCAGATAACAGCGCTGAATCATTTTTTTCTCGGATAGATGGAAGGAAATTAAAGCCTGCAAAGATAAAGCATATATTCTACATAATGTAACAAATAGGCGTACTCAAGGTAAATCTTGCAACATCTACACGGGGTGTAGTGCAAATGGGGCGGGTAAGGCAAAAAGGATGAAATGATACAAAATAAAAGAAGAGACTCCGTTTCCGAAATCTCTTCCTGGTGATCCGCCTGGGGCTCGAACCCAGGACCCCATCCTTAAAAGGGATGTGCTCTACCTGCTGAGCTAGCGAATCTGACCTTGTTGCTTTCTTGAAAAGCGCTGCAAAGGTACTGCTTTTTTTTAATCTACCAAATATTATTGCTAATTTTTTTAATGAAAATAATATTTGAAGCCGTCCGCAAGACTTAAATGCCATTTGATTATTTGCAAACGCATTCCGTCTCGCTTTATGGTCGCACTAAAACCTTGACGAATCTTCCGTCGGATTGACTTTGTATCAATAATCCGAAGTCTATCTTCTTGCTCTATTTCTTTTTGGGATTGCGGGGAAACCAGCCTTTTTCGACGCGTTTTTGCTGTTCGAATAGTTCCAGGATAGACCAAAAGGCGGAGAAGGCGGCAACACCGAAAATAGTAGAAGCAACCAAATGCTTGCAAATCAGAGATAAAGCCAAAAAGATAAAGCCTGCCAACGCGAAAGCCCACCACGATTTGGTGCCATAGTGATATTCGGCTTTGATGACAATAGGGTGGCAAATGCCGATGATAAGAAAAGTGGCCAATCCCACCAAAATTCCTGCAAAATTCATCCTGATAAAGTGATTTAGTGTAAAAGAGTTGCAAAGATAGTGAAAGGCGAGAGCAGAAAAAGCAAGCTTGCTTGAATTTTTTGCCGAGCCGCATCCTGTCTTCTGAAAAGATAGTGAAAGGCGAGAGCAGAAAAAGCAAGCTTGCTTGAATTTTTTGCCGAGCTGCATCCTGTCCTTCGAACGGGCCGCATCCTGTTTTCTGTAAAGATGACCTAAAATCTTGTTTGGCAGAAGCTTAAAAAAGATATTTGGCTAATTAACATTTATTGGTACTAGATGCTTTTATTTTGGCAGTTTTCGTTGTATTTTAGCGAGCTTTTTAAGCCAAGTATAACTTTGATAACAAACATTAATCAAACTAACAATTTCAATGATGAGAAGATTTTTTTGTATTTCGCTGATGGCGATGATGTTGTTGGCTTTGCCGATGAAGGCGCAGTATCCTTCTGTTCCCGCCGATGTGCAGGCTGCCGTAGACAAGATGATGGAAAAATGTTGGGCTAGTTCCGATTCGGCCTTTGCTGTTGCATTGCCCATTATCGAGGCTGAGGCTGCACAGGGTCGTCCTTATGTAAAACTGGCTTTGAAGCCCAGCGATTTGCTTCGTGCTGATATTCCTGCCTTTCCCGGTGCAGAAGGCGGTGCAATGTATACGCCCGGTGGTCGTGGTGGTAAAGTGCTGACCGTTACCAATTTGAACGATAGCGGCGAAGGTTCTTTCCGTTGGGCTTGTGAGCAAGGTGGTGCCCGTATCATCGTGTTCAATGTAGCCGGTATCATTCGTTTGAAAACGCCTGTGATTATCCGTGCGCCTTATCTTACCATTGCCGGTCAGACTGCTCCCGGTGACGGTGTTTGTATTGCCGGTGAATCTGTTTGGGTAAATACACATGATGTGGTGATTCGTCACGTGCGTTTCCGTCGTGGTGAAACTTACGTTGGCCGTCGCGACGACTGTTTGGGCGGTAATCCTATCGGTAATATCATGCTCGACCACTTGTCAACTTCTTGGGGCTTGGACGAAAACATTTCTTTCTATCGTTATATGTATCATCCCGAAGATGGCAGCAAGGATCGCAAGCTTATGACGGTGAACGTTTCTATTCAGAATACCATTTCGGCTCAGGCTTTGGATACCTACAATCACTCTTTCGGAAGTACCATTGGCGGTATCAACAATACTTTCGCGCGTAATATCTGGGCTAACAACTGCGGTCGTAATCCATCTATGTCGACGGCAGAATTCAACTACCTGAATAATGTGATTTACAACTGGTATCATCGTACGGGCGATGGCGCAGGTTATTCTTATAATGTATTCAACAATTATTTCAAACCTGGTCCTGTAACGCCTAAGGATGAAGCTATTGCTTATCGTGTTTTCCGTGCTAACAACAAGGGCCGTACGCCTCATTGGGCTTATGTGGAAGGAAATATTGTAGAAGGCAACGAAGCGGTTACTAAGGATAACTGGAACGGCGGTGTTCAACAGAATCATTCTAAGGAAGATTTGGAATTTATCCGTTCGGCCGAAATGAAGCCTATGCCTCATGTTACCATTATGACGGCGCAAGAAGCTTTCGATTTCGTGATGGAAAATTGTGGTGCTATTTATCCTAAGAGAGATATTGTGGATCAGCGCATTATCCACCAAATTAAGACCGACGAAGTATATTACGACAAAGCTGCCGACAATAGAGAATATTATCAGTTCCAATATCGTCGTTTGCCTGCCGATTCGTATAAAAAAGGTATCATTACTGATGTTTCGCAAGTGGGCGGTTATCCTGAATACAAAGGTAAACCTTACAAAGACAGCGACTTGGATGGTATGCCCGATGCTTGGGAAAAGAAATATGGTTTGAATCCGAAAGATGCTTCGGATGCTGTAAAGGATTGTAATGGTGACGGTTATACCAATATTGAAAAGTATATCAATGGTATCAATCCCAAGAAGAAAATCGATTGGACCGATTTGTCGAACAATTACGATACTTTGACCGAGAAAAAAGGACAATTAATGAAATAAACAATGGAAGCTATTAATTATGCAATGAATGCCAACCCTTTGGTGGCATATTTCGGTAAACCTGCGAGTGAATTTACCAAGGCTGATATCATTTCTTACATTCAGGAAATGGGGATACAGATGGTTAATTTTATGTATCCGGCAGCCGATGGCCGTTTGAAAACTTTGAATTTCGTTATCAACGATCTGGCTTATCTGGAAGCTATTCTCACTTGTGGAGAACGTGTGGACGGATCTAGTTTGTTCCCCTTCATCGAAGCGGGCAGCAGCGACCTTTATGTCATTCCTCGTTTTTCATCGGCTTTTGTCGATCCTTTTGCACAATTGCCCACTTTGACTCTTTTGTGTTCTTACTTTAATAAGGATGGACAGCCGCTCGATAGTGCCCCTCAAGAAACTTTGCGCCGTGCTTGCCAGGCTTTCCGCGAAGTGACGGGTATGGAATTCGAAGCGATGGGCGAACTGGAATATTATGTCATTGCACCGGCCGAAAAGCTTTATCGCGCTTCCGACCAAAGAGGTTATCACGAATCGGGTCCCTTTGCTAAATTCAACGAATTCCGTACGCAATGTATGCAATATATCGCTTCTTGCGGTGGTCAGATTAAATATGGTCACTCCGAAGTGGGTAACTTTACCTTGGGCGATCTCAACTACGAACAGAACGAAATTGAATTCTTGCCGGTGCCTGCCGAACAAGCTGCCGAACAATTGATGGTGGCCAAATGGATTATTCGCAACCTGGCTTATCAATACGATTTCGATGTGACTTTCGCGCCTAAGATTATTGCCGGCAAGGCTGGTTCTGGTTTGCACATTCACATGCGTATTATGAAGGATGGTAAGAATCAGATGCTTAGCAATGGCGTTTTGTCGGAAACCGCTCGCAAAGCTATTGCCGGTATGATGGAATTGGCTCCTTCTATCACCGCTTTCGGCAACCGCAATCCAACTTCTTATTTCCGTTTGGTTCCTCATCAGGAAGCGCCTACCAATGTTTGTTGGGGCGACCGCAACCGTTCTGTGTTGGTACGTGTTCCGCTGGGCTGGGCTGCCAAAGGCGATATGAGTGTTTTGGCCAATCCGCTTGAAAAGGAAAGTTTTTACGATACCACTCAGAAACAAACCGTCGAAATGCGTTCTCCGGATGCTTCGGCCAATATCTATCAGTTGATGGCTGGTTTGGCTGTGGCTTGTCGTCACGGTTTTGAAATGGAAAATGCTTTGGAACTTGCCGACAAAACCTACGTGAATGTGAATATCCACAAACAGGAAAATGCCGATAAACTCAATTCTTTGGCTTGTCTGCCAGATAGTTGCGAAGCTTCTGCCAAATGTCTGCAAGCACAGCGTGCTATTTTTGAAAAGTATCATGTGTTCTCGCCCGCCATGTTGGACGATATCATCGCTACGCTCGATGCTTTCAAGGATGCTAATCTTCGTGCTGAATTGGCCGGCGACACCGACAAGATGTTAGCCCTGGTGGAAAAGTATTTCCATTGCTAATTTGCTACATCCTATACTGATACACCAAGCCTGGACCCAAGGTCGGAAAACTCCACCAGCGTCCAGGCTTGTTTTTTTATATTAATCTCACTTCACTATCACTTTGTTGCCTTGGCTGTCAAGGAGGAGGCCGCGGAAGTTGTCGTCGGGTGTGACGGGGCGGCCGAAGATGTCGAAGTAGCGAGGCGTTTCGCTGTCGGCTTCGAGCCAGGGTAGGGCGTCGATGACATGATTTACTTTGATGTTGATGTAGTCGGTTCTACAGCCCTCGCCGCCTTCGGGCGCAAAATCGATGCGGATTTGGTCGCCATTACGTAAGTCGCAGGTGGCCAGACCATAAGTGACTAATTTGTCGTTGTTGGTTGTGGCGCTAATGCTGCCCACTTGTTTGTCGTTGATGAAAAGTTTGTAGATGCCTTTACCGTCGCTTTCGTCGAACATACAAATACTGATGGTGGCATTCACCGTTTCGCCTTTCCATTGGGCATTGAGCGTGCCAGGACCAGATTCGCCACCAACCACTTTCTTGCCCGATGCCAAGAACCAAGAGCCATCTTGAACTTCGATAAACGCTCTCAAGCCTCTGGTCCAACTTTCGGCTTCGTTTTTGCCTTCTACCGCTGTCGCAATAGACGATTTAAAAGTCCATTCCTCGCCGTATTGGAGAATATTTCCGTTGGCATCGAGTGCGTCAACCGTCCAAGTGTATCTTCTGCCGCGAGGTAAAGATTTGGGTTGCCAAGATGTTTGAGAAGCTGTTCGTTCGATAGAGTAGTCAATTTCGCCTTGATCGTCTTTAAGATGAACCAAATATCCCGAAGCGCCAAAAGCAGGAGCCCAAGTTATCGTCATAGCTTGAGTGTTGGTGGCATCTTTCTGTTCGCGAAGCTGAGCGTTGCTTTCTCCATTGGCCGGATAAGGTTTGCTTGCGCCAGCTGCAGCGGTTCTAAATTGCCAGGTTTGTCCTTGGATAAGAGTATCTTCCAACTGAATGTCTACACGCCAATAATAAGTGGTAGAAGCTTGCAAACTATCCGTGGTAAAGGCATTCGTGTTGATTTCGGCCAAACAAGGAACTGATTTTAGATTTTCTGCAATCGTATCGATGTACAATTTGTAAGACTTGGCGCCGGGCGCGGGACTCCATTTCAACGAAGCCTTTGCCGATGGATAATCGATGCGGCCACTGTTGGGAATGGGAATCAAATCGTACTCCAAGCCTGCGCGAGGTCCTGCACCATTTTTAACGATACTGGGAACATCTTTAGCAGCATCGAGACAGAAACTTGCATCGTAATAAGTAGCTGGATTATAGACATTTCCCGTTCCTTTGGTATTGCCTGAACAAGCCGAAAAAATATTGTCTTTAGATTGAGCCTGTCCGTAGTGTGCCGAAGTGGGATCGCTGCTATACATCTGTTGCAGAGGTGTTTTGCAAGATTTAAAATAATTGCTTTCCACCAAAACCTGAGCTCCGGTAAAATAACCTACGCAGTAAGAAGTGATGCCTTCGTAATAGTTGTTCCAAACGTGGCCTTTTCCATAACCGATACGCGGATTACGTTGGGTAGTATTGATGAAAGAATTATGATGATACGAAACTCTTTGCTTGCCTACGTCTTCGTAATGTTGTGTTCCTGAGTTACATACCGATACTTTATCGTGATCGTGGAAACGATTCCAAGATGCAGTCATCAAATCAGAACCAATGGTGAAGTCTAATAATCCATCGTCCGAAGCAGATAAATCGCAGTGGTCAATCCAAACGTGATGCGAACTACGGAACGCGATAGCATCTTGATGCGCGTTCTTAATGGTGAATCCTCTGATAATTACGTTGCTGACGCCGTTGGCGTTAAAACCGATACCATCTAATACGGCATTGCCATTCAAGCCGATAATGCTTTTATTGGAAGCTACTTGAATGTCTTTTTCGTTGGTCGTGCTGATAGTGCCTTCGAACAAAATAACATAGGCTTGTGATGCTGAACAATATTGACGCAATTCGCTTTCGTTTTTAGCGTAAACCAAACTGCCGAGAGAGCCGCCATAAGTTCCACCGACGCCGTAATTCGAGGTAGTGGCAAAACCTACCAATCCGTGTTCAATACTTTGAGCTTGGCTAACTAAACTTAGCGCAAGGCTTAGTAAAATCAGAGTTTTTTTCATTGTGCGTGGTATATGTATTCGTGGTAAAAATAATTAATGCTTATTTGATAAGTGTTTTTTGTCCTTTGCTATCGATAAGGATACCTTGATAAGTTTTAGGATTAACCTTACGTCCTTGTAAATCAAAATATTCTGTTTCTTCTTGAGCGGCTTCAATAGTGGGTAGAGCCGTTTCTTCGCTTGGAAGTTTGATGCTGTCGGTCATGATGCCGGCTTCTCTGAGCAGGCGGGCGCCCAATTCGGCCATGATTTTGGCACCGGTGGCATTGGTGTGTGTATTGTCGTTGGCGGCAAACCAAGTGGTGACCGTGGTTTCGCCGGTTTCGATGAACAATTTGGCGGTGGCGGTGGTCATGTCAAGGTAAGGCACGCCCATTTCTTCGGCCACCAATTTCATCTGATAAGGATAATCGTAAGTATGATCGCTCGTGGAAACCTTGTTGCCGCTGGTCAGGCCGTTGGCAGTGAGTTTGTCGAATTTGTCACCCAAATCGTGACGACCATTACGTTTGATGGATTTCTTGTCGCTGCTGAAATATTTACGGCAAATGGATGATACCAGAATGGGCTGGCCGCCTTTTTCTCGCGTTTCGTTGATGTATTTACGCAGATATTCTTTATAGGTGTCGTTGGGCGAAGTGGCGCGAAGCTCGGCTTCTTTGTTGATGCCGTTTTTGTTGTAATAGGCTTGCAGGCTGTCGCCGTCCAAACCATTGGCCTTTTCGTCGTTGTGGGCAAATTGGATAATCACGTAGTCGCCTTCTTTGATTTGGCTTTTGACACTGCTCCATTTTTCTTGGTAGAAACTCTTGCTCGAACGTCCGCTGAGGGCGTGATTGACAATCTTGACGTCGTTGGTGAAGAATTGCTGCAAAACTTGTCCCCATCCGATTTTCGGAGAATTATCGGCGTAAGTGGCCATGGTGGAATCGCCGATGGTGTGTACTTTAACGGCCGAGGGTAGTGGGAGACAAATCAAGAGGCTCAGCAACAGAGCCATAGCTTTTTTAACAAGCGTGTTCATAAGTGTAAATATTTTTTGTGATATGCTTTTGCAAACAAAGGTACGCTATTCTTGATAAAATCACTATCTTCGCAGTCAAATTTTATAGCTATGTTTTCAGGAATCGTAGAAGAAGCCGGCCGCGTAAAGGCCTTGCGTCGTGAGGATAGTAATCT
>JAEIGA010010648.1_pt1 | contig 13949 bp, 12 predicted proteins | sample 9270691 | NCBI WGS metagenome assembly JAEIGA01 (sample SAMN17057246, study PRJNA624740) | gut metagenome | biome: biome; isolation source: fecal sample | host: Bos grunniens | place: China: Xizang | collected 2019 | reverse complement strand
TCGTTTTTTTCATAAGACAACAAATCGTCGTATCCAAGCACCACGTCTAAACAGCCGTTTATGCTAGGAACGACAAGCGATTGAATAGTAGCGCCAAAAGTTAAAATAGATGCGGTAGCCGTATTTGAAATTAAATCGAACTTATAAACTTTTTCGCCTAAAAGGGTTGTTCCAAACAAAGATTTTTTAATCATAAATACCCATCGCCGTTTAATATATATTAAATAATAACAACTTTTATCTTTTAAGTCAAGTGTAGTTAAGGTGTAATATGGGTTTTTCTGAAAGCATAAAAGATTTTTTAAGGTTTTGCAATATGGGAGATTGCCCTTATAGAATAACCGTACTAGGTAGCGGTGGCGTATACGTTGAGGGGGTAATTAAAATTTGCGACGTTAAGCCCGACGTAATTATTTTAAATTTAAAGGGCGAAAAGGCAGTTTTTCACGGTAAAAATTTAAGCCTTTCGTCTTACGTTGAAAAAGATATTTCAATTAGCGGAAAGGTGGAAAAAATAGAGTGGCAAAAATAAAAAAAGGGCTTGTTAGGGCGGTTTATAGGGTTAAAGGTGAAAAACTTTACTATCTGCCTGAATTTTTGCATAGAAAGGGAGTCAACGTATATTTTTTTAAAGAGATAGATAAAAACGAGTGTTTTATTGAACTTGACTTTATCGACCGCAATAAATTTTTTGCTATTTGCAAAAATATGTGCTATAATAAACTTGTATTAAAATACAAGGGTTTATTATCGCCGATTATATACCTTTTAAAAAACCTAGGTTTAGTTTTGGGTGCGGTGGCGTTTACTATTTTAATCGCGCTAAGTAACAACGTTATTTTAGGTGTAAAAGTTACGGGTAGTGGAAGGGCGTTCAGTCAAGAAATTAAGGCTATAACAAGCGAGATGGGCGCACGAAAATACACGCAGTTTTCTAGCGTTGATTTTAATGCACTTGAATCTAAGATACTTACTTCTAATCCAAGGTTTTCCTTCGTAGCCGTAAAAAAGCAGGGGAATATTTTGGTTATAGATACCGTTTTATCTAAAAACGAGCCGTCGCTACTTGGTAGCGTAACTACTGATTTAGTAAGCGAGTACGACGGTGTCGTTGAAGAAATTACCGTTTTAAGAGGCACGCCTTTAGTTGAAAAAGGGCAAGTGGTTAAGCACGGAGATAAACTCGTTGGCGCGTATTTACTTGGTAAAGACGAAAATATTTATAAAACCTTCGTTTTGGCGCGGGTTAAAATTTTACAAAAAACCGAATACTTTTATAAGTGCGATAATCCTAGCGAGAAAGACGTTTCTATTGCCTACGCTCTAGCGGAATTTAATTTAGGTGGCGATATTAAAGAAAAAACTCACGCCGTTGAAAAAGATGGGATAAGAGTAACGCTATTTATAAGGCGCACGATATACGGAGGGTAACCGTTGAAAAATTTTGAACTAAAAGTAAAAATCAGCGAAAAAGTTCTAGGCGATTTTTTGGGCGTTTTCGATGAAAATTTAAATTTAATAAGCAAGGAACTTGACGTTGTTGCTTTCGTTGACGAGGGGTACGTTAAACTTTCGGGCGTGAAGGATAAAGTTGAGTTTGCTAAAACGGTAGTAGAAACGCTAACCGAAGTAGTAAAGGCTGGCGAACCGCTTGACAAGGCTAGAATTTTATATTGTATTGAGATGGCAAAATCAGGCGATATTTCAGGAATTGAAAAGACGTTTAGCGGTGTTGTAACCGTAACTTCTAAAGGCAAGCAAATAAAACCCAAAACGGTAGGGCAAAAAAAGTACGTTGACGCAATTAATAAAAACACCGTAATTTTCGGCGTTGGCCCTGCGGGTACGGGTAAAACCTATCTTGCCGTGTGCATGGCGTCGCTTGCGTATAAGCAAAAGCAAATTGAAAAGATTATTCTTACCCGTCCTGCCGTAGAGGCCGGCGAAAAGTTAGGCTTTTTGCCCGGTGATTTACAAAATAAAGTAGACCCGTATTTAAGACCTTTATACGACGCGCTTTCTGAAATGTTTGGGTTTGAAACCTATCAAAAACTAATGGAAAAGGGCGCGATTGAAATTGCACCTTTGGCGTATATGCGCGGTAGAACGCTTTCAAACAGTTTTATCATACTTGACGAGGCGCAAAACACCACCAAAGAGCAAATGAAGATGTTTTTAACTAGACTTGGCGAAAACAGTAAAATGGTAATTACCGGTGACGTTACGCAAATCGACCTTCCCGAAGGTAAGAAAAGCGGGCTTATCCACGCGACTTCTATCCTTAAAAATATCGATGGAATTGAAACGGTAACCTTGTCGCATAAAGACGTGGTTAGAAACCCCTTAGTCGCTCAAATAGTTAAAGCGTACACCAAAAACGAAGAAAATCTAAAAAGGAACTAAAAAATGAAAACGAACACTCATCTTAAATGGAGTAGAAAAGATTATTTTAAAGCGATTACCGCGTTTTTGATTAATACTTTTGTAATAATCGCGTTTATGGCGGTTGCGCTTTTTATAAAGTGCGGTAGTTTAGGCGTTCTCGTCAGCTACTTTAAGGCTAATTTAAGGCTTTCGCTTTTTACCTTGTTTGCAGTAGTAGCAACTTCGGTTGGAGCGTTTTTGTATTTCATAAACCAAAACAAAAAATTAATTAGTAAAGCAAAAAATATAACTATGCTTTACTCGATAACCTTGCTTGGCTTGGTGGCGTCTTACGCTATTGGTAAAGTAAACCCGTATTTTCGCCCCGTTTCACTTTGCGCAATACTCGTTTTAGTGTTGACGGACAAGCGTACCGCCGTATTTATGAACACCGTTTACGCTACGCTTATGCTTCTTACCGATATACTTTGTTCGTCGTTCGGTAGCCAAGGTAACTACGTTTTAGTTTCGCTTATTATGTCGCTTACTTTAGGAACGCTTTCAGTATTTTTAGTAGACGGCGAAGGTTCGCGCGCGAAAGTGCTTGCAATGGGTTTTTTAATCTCAATTCCCGCTATGTTGTTTGCGCTTTGCGTAGAGTTCTCGTTTGAACTTAGAACTTTAGTTGCCCCCTTGTTATTTGCGCTTGGTAGCGGTTTACTTTCCGTTTCGATTATGACGGTAATACTTCCCGTTTACGAACTTTTATTCGGTGCGCTTACCAACTTTAGGCTTACGGAACTAACCGACCACAAGTCTAAACTTATAAAAGAATTATCAATTAGCGCGCCGGGTACGTTTAGCCATACTATTATTCTTGCAATGCTAGCCGAGGCTTGCGGTAACGCTATCGGCGAAAACCCTTTACTCGTTCGTGCATGCGCGTATTATCACGATATCGGCAAACTCAAACGCCCCGATATGTTTACTGAAAACCAAAGCGGTAAAAACCCGCACGACGAACTTTCCCCCGAACTTTCAACCGACATTATTCGTTCGCACGCTAAAGAGGGCGCTGAACTCATTAGAAAAAGAAGACTTCCTGAAGTGTTTGCCGAGGCTGCCGAGCAACATCACGGCACGCTTCCTATAAGATACTTTTATATGAAGGCGTCAAAGTTTACCGACGGTAAGCTTGGCATTGAAAACTTTAGTTACTACGGACCTAAACCCCAAACCAAAGCAAACGCGATAATTATGATTTGCGACGCTTGTGAGGCAAAGGTTAGAACGATAAATAGCCGCACTCACGAAAACGTTGACAAGGCGGTTAAAGATATTATTGAAGAGAGAATGGAACTCGACCAATTCAACGAGTGCGACATTACCTTTAAAGAACTTGATATTATTCGTAACACTATAACTAACACCTTGTCGGGCGTATACCACGAAAGAGTTAAATATCCCAAGCTTAAAATAGGTGGCGGACGTGGGTAATATTAAAGTCTTAGTTCAAGGCGAAATTCCCTTCGATTACGATTTAGTAGCGTCGGCGGTTTACGGCGTTTTATCTCAAAGCGATAATTTATCGGTAGAACTAGATATCGTAGACGAAGAGTTTATTCAAAAAGTTAATCGCGAAGAGCGTAATATCGATAGGGTGACGGACGTTTTGTCTTTCCCCACGCTTGACGGCGTAAGGTATAAAACCGTTAAAAAAAGCGACTTTCCTTTAGACTTAGACGAAGAAGGTAGAGTGTTTTTAGGCAGTATTATAATTTGCGCTAATAAAGTGGTTGAGCAGGCAAAGGAATTCGGGCATAGTGTAGAAAGAGAGTTTTGCTATCTTTTTTGTCACGGATTACTTCATCTTTTTAACTACGACCATATTGATAAAAACGACGATTTAGAAATGCGCGAACTTGCAAATAGAGTTTTTAGCGCAATTAAGGTACCAAGATAATGAAAAGCGGAACGGTAGCGGTTGTCGGCAAGGCAAACGCGGGTAAATCAACTTTAGTAAACGTAATAGTAGGCGAAAAGGTGGCAATCGTATCGCCAAAACCCCAAACTACTAGGGATAGAATATTAGGCATTTTAACGACTGACGACTATCAAATAGTATTTGAAGATACGCCGGGGTTTTATAGGTCTACTACCGAACTCAATAAAAAAATGCAAAAAACGGCGCGCAAAACGGCTAAGGACGTTGACGTCGTTCTATTCGTATTAGACGGGCACGACGGTATAAAAGAAGACGATATTAAAATTTTATCGTCTATCGTAAACGATACGCCCGTTATCGTTGCAATGAGTAAAATTGACATTATGCCTAAAGAAAATATTCCTGAAAATCTAGTAAAGATAGCCGAAGTTAAAGGCGTAAGTGAAATAATTCCCGTTTCGGCAAGAAAGAATAGGAATATTAAAGAACTTATTTCAACGATAGTAAAATATCTTCCCACTCAAGAAAAACTTTTTAAAGAAGATATCGTTTCAGATAAATCGGAAAGGTTTATGGTTTCTGAAATAATGCGCGAAAAAATTCTGCTTAAACTAGATAAAGAAATTCCGCACGGCGTTGCCGTTATCGTTAATATCTTTAAGAAAAAGCCTAACGGCGTTTACGAAATAAATTTGGATATAGTTTGCGAAAAACTCAACCATAAGGCGATTATCATAGGCAAACAAGGTCAAATGCTTAAGGAAATAAGCGCGTTTGCAAGAAAAGATATGGAAAAGTTTTTAAATGCAAAAGTATTTTTAACTACTTTTGTAAAAGTTAAAGAAAACTGGCGCGATAAACAGTCTTTAATTGAAGAATTCGGCTATACGGACGATAAATTATGAGAGCGAGAAGAAAAAAGAATTTAGATTCGCGCGCAAACCTTGCTAGCGATATAATAGTTCTTTCAAAAACGAGTGACGTGCTCGGGCTAGAAGAAGAAAATAGATATCAGGTTTTCACGCCAGAGCAAATGTTTAATAACGACAACCCCGTTGAACTTGAAATAGGCTGTGGCAAGGGTAGGTTTATTTGTGAAAAGGCAACCTTAAATCCAAATATAAACTACGTGGGCGTTGAAATTCAACTTAACGTTATAATAACGGGCGCTGAAAAAATTAAAAGTTTAGGTCTTAAAAACGTTAAAATGTTCAATATCGGCGCAGAGATATTAAAATACACTTTGCCCGAAAAATCAATTTCAAAGTTATATCTTAACTTTTCGTGCCCGTACCCTAAAAAGCAATACGAAAATCACCGCTTAACGTATTGGTCGTTTTTAGATATTTATAAATATCTTCTTAAAGACGGCGCTGAAATTGAGTTTAAAACGGATAACGACGATTTCTTTGAATATTCGGTGTCGTCCTTTTTAGAAAACGGCTTTGAAATAACCTACTTAACGCGTGATTTACACGCTAGCGATATAAAAGATAACGTTTTAACAGAGTACGAAGAAAAGTTTGTATCTCTTGGAAAAAATATAAATAAATTAACAGCGAGGATAAAAAAATGAAAGTATATACCGTTAATCTTTACGAGTATTTTGGTTTTGAAAAACCTGAAAACAGCGCGGGTAATTTAACCTGCTATATTCCTGATAGAGCAAAAGAGTATGGCGCAAATCGTTTACGCCCTGCAATGCTAGTTATCCCGGGTGGCGCATACGCTTATTGTAGCGCGAGAGAGGCTGAACCCGTAGCGCTTAAATTTTTAACGCAAGGCTACTGCTCGTTCGTGCTTGATTATTCTCCGTCGCCTTTTCAATATCCTACTCAGCATAGAGAGGCTGGTATGGCAATGGCTTATATCCGTAAAGAAGCGGAAAATTTGGGTATAAGAACTGATAACGTTAGCGCAATAGGTTTTTCGGCGGGCGGTCACTTATGCGGTTGTTTAGCAACTATGTACGATAGCCCCGTGCTTGATATTTTAGGCGGAGATAAACCACTTGCAAAACCCGACGCTTGCGTTTTAATGTACCCCGTAGTTATTTACGGCGAAAAAGGTCATAACTGGAGTTTTAATAATATTTGTGGTGATAACGAAGAACTTAAAAACAGCATTTCGCTTGAAAAATGCGTTACTGAAAATAGCGTTCCTGCATATATTTTCTCTACCGTTGGCGATAAAGCAGTTCCTTGCAAAAACAGTTTAGCACTTGCTTGCGCGTACGAAGATAAAGGCGTTCCTTTCAGTTTACATATTTACGAAAAAGGCGCTCACGGGTTATCGGTTAACGATATAACTAGCGATAAAGCAAGCGTTTTAGAAACTAGACTTCCAGGCACCGCCCAAGATTACAATCAATGGGTAGGTCAAGTAATAAATTGGCTTAAAGAACGCGGTTTTGAAGTTTTAGATAACGAATAATTAACCATTAGCGAAGATTAAACTTCGCTACTTTGCGCGGACGTGGCGGAACTGGCAGACGCTCAGGTCTCAGAAGCCTGTGGTTACCCGTGTGAGTTCAAATCTCATCGTCCGCACCAAAAAAGCGTGGCAATTAGCCACGCTTTTTTGTATAAAAAAATCTCTCGCCTTTGCGAGAGATTTTTAATTGTTAAAATACGGGCATTGGTCCGAAAAGTACGCTAAGTAACGCAAACATTAAAGGAATAGTTACAACGCATATCACGTGCGATACAAGCGTTAAGCCTGCGCCGATTGACGGGTCGCCACCAAAGGCTTCGGGGAAGACTATGGTATTCATACCAAGTGGCGTTGCGTATATGAAAAACGCAAGGAATAAGAAAGAGTTGTCAAGCGTTATTCCTAAAATTCTAGCAAGGCTCATAACGCCAAACATAACGGCGATTAAAAAAGCGGGTATAAATATAAGCCTTAAAGCGGTGGCGTAGTATACTTTTTTATTACCCACCATTTTTTTAAGGTCGTACTTAGCAACGGTAACGCCTGCAAGTAGCATTGCAACGGGCGCCATACAATCGCCAAGGTCTGAAATACAGTCGGTTAAAAAGGTAACGGAAGAAGATGTGTGCATAACAGAGCCAAGCCCCGTTATACCCACTAGCATACCTAAAAACAAGCCGATAGTAGGTATGTTGAAAAACCCTTTAAGCGAATTTAAAAAACCGCGCTTTTGGTGGTTTTTTGGAACGAGCGCGTTAATGCCCCAAGTGTAAATTACGATATAGCAAGGCAAGGTTACGAAACTAAAATGCGTATAACCTTCAAGCCCGAATAGTGCAATAACGAGCGGAGCGCCCATATAACCGTAGTTACCAAGCGCTAGGGCGTATTTGTATATACCCCTTTCGTAAGCCTCTTTATCTTTAACGAAGAACCTAGCAAGGATAGTTGCTACTATTACGGCAAGTAAAACCATAATAGAACCTAGTATAAAAAGCGATGCGTATTTACCAATAGATTGAACGTTAAAGTTTTTAGACATTGAGTAAAAACTTAAGGCTGGTGAGAAAATGAAAGTTAAAAGTTTTGCCATAACTTTAGATGCGTTTTCAGGTAAAACTTTAGTCTTTACGAGTATAAAGCCTATCGCCATAAATAGAAAAAGCGAAAGCATAGGCGTTAAAGATGCTAAAAATATCTCTTTCATAATAAAAAGAGTGTAACCTTTTTATATAAATAAGTCAAATAAAAAAGTGGGAGTTAACCCACTTTTAATTATTTTTTGTTAAACGCCTTTTCAATTTTTAAGGTTAAAAAGTTAAGTAACCTAAACAACTGATAAGAAAGATTTACAAATATTAAGTTTACAATCGAAACGATTATAACGTAAAGCGTTTGCGCTACGCCGTAACCTAAAGGTTCTTGAAGTGAAACTCTTAAGTTTTCAAGCGGTGGTACGTTGCAGTGATAGAAGTTGTTAAAATTCGTTTCAAGTATTTGCGACGTTACGCCTGCAATAACACAATAAATTGCAAAGAAAACAAGTATTGCAAGCAAGTCCTTTTTAAGGTTTGGCTTGTAAAGGTCTAAACAAACTATTAAAACGAAAGTAAAGGTTGCTACCGTGTGGAATACCGTGGTGTGGAAATCCCAAAAGTTTTTAAACGTACCCGCGATAGCGTCGCCACTATATATAACGCTTGGATAAATCGTCATAAGTAAAAATAACGATGCACAAACGGTGGTGGTTATTGCGCGAACTTTGTCTTTATGCTTTCCGTTGTAAAAAGCCATAGCAGGTAAAACGTATAAAAATAGCGAGCAAAAGTGAAGGGGAATATGATATAGGTCGTAACCGTCCACAAAAGATTTAACTTGCTTAATAACTTCTAAAATCAATAGAAAAACCGTGCAAATTTGGAAGGGTATCATTCGAATTTTTTCCGACTTTTTACCAAGAAAAATTCTAAGCACAACGCCAAGTATTATCATTATTATAAAAGAGGGAAGTAACGTTTTAACGTGATTTTGTGACCAAAGTTCCATAATGAAATCTCCTATATAACGAATATAAGTAGATTTTAAACCTTTAAATTTAATTTGTCAATACGTTAAAATCAACTAAAAAAGTAATTTTTGAAAAGTTGTTAAAATATTTTGACATTATTTTATTAGTGTGCTATTATATTTAGGCAACTTAAAGTTTTAAGTGATAAAGTTAAATTATTTCAGTCAAGGAAAAGTACCCAAGTGGCTGAAGGTCACAAGTGCCAGTTCGCAATTGCAAATTGCTCACCGCTTTGGCTACAAACAATTATCAATTGTTTGCTTAACGCGTCGCGCCCCTGCTTCGGGACCCTTAGCAGTGGAGCATAAAGTTTGTTAAAATTAAATACTTTGTAAATATTTCAGTCAAGGAAAAGTACCCAAGTGGCTGAAGGGGCTCCCCTGCTAAGGGAGTAGTACGTGAATAACGTAGCGCGGGTTCAAATCCCGCCTTTTCCGCCAAAAAACCACGATAGTTTTTGCTATCGTGGTTTTTTGCTGTAACGCTGGGTTCGGGATTTGAACGGGTAGGGAGTCGCAACTTACAAAGTAATATTTTTAAATTAGTTGCGACTAAACGGTGGATACCCACCGTTTACTACCCCGGCGTGATAGCAACCCCAACGGGGCGTAAGTTTTGCAAAGCAAAATTGCGGAGCAAATCCCGCCTTTTTTGTGCTCAAAGTCGGTATTTTCACCCAAGGGTTCAATCGCTCGCCGCGGACGGCAACCCCTTTGTCGCTTTGCGACATTTCCCCTAGCAGGGGAATCCCCCGCCTTTTCCGCCAAAAAACCGCAGTAGTTTTTACTACCGCGGTTTTTTGCTGTATACTTTACAAAATTATAAAATAACGGACGATTTTATAAAAAGATTAAATTTTTTAAGATTGACTAACGCTATTTAGCGTTATATAATTTAAATAAGGAGAATTTTTATGTTAAAAACACTTAAAAAAGCCTTTTTAATAATTTTATCGTTGGCGTTTATCTTTTTAATAGCGTGCGACACGCCCGACCAAGGTGGCGATCAAGGTGGCGGGGATAATAATCCACCACCTCCAGCAAATACCGATTGGGTAGACGTGGGCGCTAACGTTACTAATTACGATTTTTCGTTTATGGTAATAGGCGATACGCAAATCGTAACCAGTGAACACCCGGACAAACTTAAAAATATTTACGACTACGTTTTAGACAACGTTACTTCAAAAAAAGTTAAGCACGTGTTTGGCGTTGGCGATATTACCGACCGTGACGTGGTTAGTGAGTGGGAAGTTGCTACTCAACAAATCGCTAGGCTTGACGGGGTTGTTCCCTATTCGGTAGTTCGAGGCAATCACGATATATACAGCGCCGATAAAAAAATTAACAAAAAATCTTATTTCGACGATTATTTTGGTAGTGACGACTGTTTTTACGCTGACGAATACATAGATTACTATAAAGGAAACAGTTTTAAGGCTAGAAACACCGTTCACGAATTTTCTGCCGGTGGTAGAGATTATTTGGTAATTGCCCTCGACTACGGCGCAGACGATTTTATTTTAGAGTGGGCAAGCACGCTTTGTTACGCTCACCCAAACCACAACATTATAGTTTCAACCCACGCTTACCTTGCAAGCGACGGTGGATATTACGATTCGACTAAAGGCGCACCTGCTACACGTGACTACGGCGATTCAGCTAACAACGGCGACGATATGTGGGAAGAATTTATTTGTCGCCACGATAATATCGTAATGGTAATTAGCGGACACGCTCCTGCAAAAGACGTAGTGTATCGTCAATCGGAGGGGGATAACGGAAATATCGTAACTGAAATTCTTGTAGACGCTCAAGGTCAAGATGCGGACGCGTCGGTTGGCCCGGTTGGTATGGTTGCGACCTTTTACGTAAGTCAAGACGGAAAGACGGTAAACGTTGAATATTATTCAACGATTAAAAACAAGTTCTATAAGTCGTCTACCTTATCTTTTGAGATAGCGGTTATATAAATTTAAGCCCGAAATTTTTCGGGCTTTTGCTTTTTGAAAGTATTGATTTCTATATTAAAAAGTATTATACTTAAACTAAGCGTGCGCACTTATTTCACTTAACGTGTTGGCTTCAAAATGCGCAATCAAAATAAGAAGGTCTAACTTATGTATCCTATAATAACCGAAAACGAATTCGTTACCGTTACGGAAACTTTTGTAAGCATGTCCGACGGCGTGCGTTTATATACTAGATATGCTGTTCCCAAGGGAATAAAAAAATGCCCTATCGTTTATATACGCAATCCGTACGAACCTGCTCACAACGGAACTTCGCACGATATTGAAAGTTATCGCAACGACCTTTTTATTAAGAACGGCTACGCAGTTTTAGTTCAGCATTGTAGAGGTAGAGGCGATAGCGAGGGTGAATGTATTCCGTACGAAGAAAGAGAAGACGGTTTATCAACGCTTGATTTTATGCGCACTTTGCCCTTTTACGATGGAGAAATATATATATGGGGTGGAAGTTATCTTGCGACGGCTCACTATTGCTACTTATCGGCGCAACCGCACGATATTAAGGGGGCTTGTTTGGAGATACAAACGGACAGAATATATTACCGAAATTATAGAAACGGCTGTAATTACAGATTGAACAACGCCTGGTGGTGGGCGGGAATGCTTAGAAGAAAATTTCCAGACCATAAAGGCGAAGAACTTTTTAAATTGCCGTATATCGATGCGGCAAAGCGTGCTTTCGGCGTTGACGTTCCTGAATTTACCCAAGGTCTAATTCATAATACTTGTGATGAATTTTGGACTAGCGACTCACGTTGGAACGTTATTGACACTTTAAATATTCCCACGTTGTTCATTGAAGGTTGGTACGATTTTTATATCGACGGCATGATGAATATGTGGGAAAGACTTCCCGCACAAACAAAGAAACGTTCTACTATGATGGTAGGCCCGTACGGTCATACGACGAAAGTTGGTGAGAACTCTGAGTATCCATTAAAAAACGGAAATTTTAACGACGATTACGTTGTAGAGTGGTTTAATAGTATTCGTGAAAAAAGGCCGTTTAAATACTCTGAGTGCGGAAAGATTAAGTATTATTCTATCGGGGCGGACGAGTGGCGCGAAGACGTTTATCCAAATAATAATTGCAAGTATAATAGATTTTACCTTGCAAAAAATAGCAAACTACTTTTGCAATCGACAGCAGGCGAAGAAATTTGTTACGAGTATGACCCAAATACCGTTAACGAGTGCTTTAAGCATCATTATATCCATCGCGCGCATAAACCCAGTACGGTTGACGGCGTAGTTTCTTTCGTTAGCGACCCCTTTGAAAAGGAAGAAAGTTTTTACGGCAAAGTCAAATTTCACTTAAGCGTTTCGTCCGATTGCGAAGACACGGCGTTTTTTATGCGACTATATCTCGTTGAAAACGGCGAGAGTTATAACCTTACCGAAACTATAGGCGCACTATCTTATTTTATAAAAGATTATAAGCCCAGCGAGAAAGTTGAAATCGAACTTGAAACGTCGCCTATTGCCTTTACGATAAAACCTGGAATGAGTATTAGAGTAGATATTTCTTCTAATAGCGGATTATATCTGCCACACCCCAACGTAAAAGGTCATTTTGCTTACGTTACCGACACGAAAATTGCCAAAAACACAATTTACACCGAAGGTAGTTATTTGGACCTTCCTTATGAAAAATAAGTTATATAAAACAACTATTGAAATAAGCGTTAAACGATAAATTTAGCCCGATAAACTCTGTCGGGCTATTTATTTTAAGGAATACGGCTTAATAAGTTGACAAGCCATACTATTTATAGTATAGTTAATTAAATTCGTACGATAGGGGATAGCCCCGATTTTTAGGAGGCTGATTATGAAAATCAGAAATTTAATTATATCGTTAGCAACCATAATCGTACTTTTACTCGCTTGCATTATCGTTCCAAAAGTTTGGAGTGAAGACGCATCCGTAGTAGGTACGGTATTCTCACTTTTACCACCGGTAATTGCGATAGTTCTTGCTCTTATTACTAAAGAAGTATACTCTTCTTTATTCGTTGGTATTTTATCGGGTATTTTAATGTATACCAGATTTGATTTAAGAGCGACTATTGACACTACCGTTGAAGCTTTCGTTTCAAACATTGGCGATAGCTACAATATGGGTATTTTAATATTCCTTGTTATTCTTGGCGTAATAGTAGTTTTAATGAACAAGGCTGGTGGCTCGAAAGCTTACGGCGAATGGGCTTCTAAGAAAATCAAAAACCGCAAAGGCGCTCTCCTTTCTACTTTTGGTTTAGGTTGCCTTATTTTCATCGACGACTATTTTAACTGTTTAACCGTTGGTAACATTATGCGCCCTGTAACCGATAAACACAACGTAAGCCGTTCAAAACTTGCGTATATTATCGACGCTACTGCCGCTCCTATTTGTATTATAGCCCCCATTTCTTCTTGGGCGGCTGCCGTTACCGGTTATATTGACAATCCGGACGTTAACGGATTCCAAATCTTCCTTGAAGCAATTCCGTTCAACTTCTACGCGATTTTAACTATCGTAACCATTATCGTAATTACTCTTATCGGCTTTGAATTCGGCCCGATGAAAAAGCATGAAGACAACGCGGCTACTACCGGCGACCTTTACACCGAAGGCGAACGCCCGTATGAAAACGTTTCGACTGAACCTTCTTCAAGCAAGGGCAAGGTTATCGACCTTGTAGTTCCCGTTCTCGTGTTAATTGCAAGCTGTATTTTCGGTATGATGTACTCTGGTGGCATTTTAGACGGAAATGGCGTTATCGACTCTTTCTCTAACTCGGACGCTTCAGTTGGTCTTGTTATCGGTTCGATCATCGGTTTACTTTTCACCGTTGTATTCTACCTTTGCCGTGGCGTACTTACCTTTAAAGAAATGATGGAAGCTATTCCCGAAGGCTTTAAGGCTATGGTTCCTGCAATCTTAATTCTTTGCTTTGCTTGGACTTTATGTTCAGTATCGCGCGGATATTTAGACGCGTCTACTTTCGTAGCTGGTTTCATCGGCAACCCAACTCTTGGTTATTTCCTTCCTGCAATACTTTTTGCTTTAGCGCTTGGTATTGCGTTTGCAACCGGAACTTCTTGGGGTACTTTCGGTTTACTTT
>JAEIGA010010647.1_pt1 | contig 13952 bp, 21 predicted proteins | sample 9270691 | NCBI WGS metagenome assembly JAEIGA01 (sample SAMN17057246, study PRJNA624740) | gut metagenome | biome: biome; isolation source: fecal sample | host: Bos grunniens | place: China: Xizang | collected 2019 | reverse complement strand
TTTTTCAACGCCTGTGTTCCTGATTTTGCCCCTCTGGGTGCGGCATCGTGACAAGGTGCGCCACGCTTGCAAGGCGGCTTGAATTTCGGGTCAGGGTGATTCGTCCAGATGTCTGTTGGCTTTTGCCGCCGTTCCCCATACTGGCAATATGTCACCGTATATCGGGGAAGTCCCTTCATGAAGTCCATCTTTCGCAAACCACCAACGGGGTTTTCAATGAAATAGAATGTCGGGGAAAGTTCACGAATGAGATTAACCACATGAGCATTCACTTTGTCACAGAACTTCGCATATTCGGTGACGGGGGCAAGGTTGCCGTTTGCTTCCTTTCGTCTGTGGTAACTAATTGCCGCCACGCTGTATGATGTGCAGTCTGGGGAAGCCCATATCACATCAGGAAAACCGCCGCAAAGATCGATAATGTCTGCCGCCGTCAATGTGCCTACATCTGCATAAAGGCTTATATTGTCAAAACGCTTGTCCCATTCAACCGAAAAGACTTCGTGGCCACGGGCTTCAAACGCCTTGCCGATGCTTCGTGTTCCTGCGAACAATTCAAGAACTTTCATTCGCAATCACCCCACTGTTCTGCCATGGCCTTTGCAACGCCGGGGAAGGTCTTGCTTCTCGCCTTCGCTCTTTCGGCAGGGGGTAGCCCCATTGTGTTTATGTGCCACGGGCTGTCTGTGCCCTTGCCGTTTTTGTACTTAATCACCCGTGGCGAAAATCGTTTTTCGTAGTTTAACGGGCTTACCCCTTTTAGCCATAGGCAAGTCGCTTTTCTTTCGCAGTTCTCGTCATCTTGAAATTCAGCGAAATAATAGGGGTGAACAATTTGGTCAGGCTTTCGCCAGTATGTACTCATACACCCGATAGGGTTTTCAATAACGATTCGCTCACAATCAGCAAATGCAATAGTGAGGAAAAACACAATCGACTTGCAACGATCCCCCCACCTTGTTTGGGCGGTATAACCGTAAGTAATAACATCAAACCATCTGTTGCCAGTGTTGGTAAGATAGGTGCAAGGCGGAAAAGCGATAATCATATCCCACTTACCATTGATTGTGTGGTATTCTCCGCTTTGCGTGTAAAAACTGCAATTCCCATTCAGCAAAGGGATAACATCCCCCTGAATATGCCATTCAGGATGACCACCGGAACATTTTTGAATGTCGCACGAATAGGCTTCGTGTCCTTTCTCTCTGAAAGCCTTGCATACCGCTTGGCTTTCCTCGCAAGCAACTAAAACTTTCATTCTGTCAGATCACCCGCCTTTTCCATCACGTCTTTTGCATACTGTGTGACAGTGCCGCTGAAATGTCCGCTGTTGTACCCAACCAACGCCTTTGCTATATCGCCGTCATATCTGTTCAGCAATTCACACAGATAATCAACGCCAACCGTGACATTCTGGAACGGGTCAAGAAGGTCAGTGCAACCCAATTTCAGCATCCGTTCATAGTGATGACGGGGTTGAACTTGCATCAAGCCGAAGGATTGTCCATCGTCACCGATTTTGTTTGCGTTATAGGTGGATTCCCTGAAGCACATTGCCACGATGATTGCGGGGTCAATGCCTTTTTCCTCGCAAAGTTGGAAAATATGATTCTGCAAATCTTCCGATAACGGAACATCAAAATAGGTGCGGGTTTCTTCCAGAACAGGTGCGGTATGGGTGGTGCGTTCATCAGGATTCGACATAACCATCACAACGGCCGTCTGATCTGCTTTCGCCAGTTCCGCTTGCTCCTTTTTGGAAGCCGAATTGACCGCAACCATACCGGGGACAACAACTGCGGCACACATAAACGCCGCCAATATCATTTGTCCGATGGCTTTCTTCTTCTCTATGTTCATTACTGCGCCCCTTTCTGAATCGTCCGGGTGGTCTTGTCACTGAATCTATGTACAATTTCCATCTGTTCGCTGGTATCCTTCACAACTAACCAATCGTGGGCATCCAGCCCCCACCGTTCAATCAACTTCCGCTGTTCGTATGTAGGTTTTTTACCGTGTTTGATATAAACCACTCCCTTCCAGTTCGTAGGTGATTTTGACTCCTTCTTGGTCTGCCAGTAGGTCAATGAGTGTGGCCAGTAGGTCAATTCCATTAGGTGTCATTCAAAATCCCCCTCTGCCACTTGCATCATTTCATCAAGATTTTCAAGGGTGATGCCAGCAGCTTGCAATTCCTTGCCCCGCTTTTCCAACGCCCGCAGGGTGTACAACTGTTGCCGTCTTTTGTACTTCAACCGCTGTTCCCGTCTTGCCAATTTCACGGCGTGTGTGTTGGTCAGTCGGGCAATTTCCTTTTCCACGGCCTCATCGTTCAAAAAATCCTTCGCCATTGTCACGTTCTCCTTTCCAGTCGCACAGTATGCGACTTTTAGCGTAAAAAAATATCGCTGGCTTCCGAATCACTCAAACAAAGCGCAGACTTGATTTTTTGGGCTTCCCCAATAGTGATTTTTTCGGCGTTGTTTAACTTTCGATACATCGAAGAACGGTCAACGCCAACCATAATTGCTAAGGTTTCAACGTTCATTTGTTTTTCTACAAGTTTACCCTTCAGCTTGTTAACGTCCATCTTGCTTTCTCCTTTCGCTTCATTTTGTCGCATTTCGTGCGACTGTTTGTAGTATAGCAACAAAAATTTCAACTGTCAAGACAAAATTCGCACAAATTGCGACATTTTACAATTTGTTAACAATTTTTAGTTGCAAATTTGCGACAAATAAATTATAATTGGTATAAAAAGGGGGTGTATCTTTTGGGCATTGGCGATAGAATCAAGCAACGGCGCAAGGCACTGAAAATGAGTGCTGATGAATTAGGGGCAAGAATCGGAAAAGATCGTTCCACTGTTTTCAGATACGAAAAAGGCGATATCGAAAATCTACCCATTGACATATTAGAGCCGATTGCAAAGATTTTGCAAACAACGCCGCAATACCTTATGGGGTGGGAAGAAGTGCAAAAAAATAATGACATCCTATCGGATGCCATAATCAAAATGCGTACTGATGCTGAATTTTTCTCTTTGGTGGAAATTTTGATGAAGTTGGACAGCGAAAAGCAATCAGCCATCAAGCAAATGGCTTTGGCTTTTCAAAAGTAAATTGTGGATTAGATCGAGCAAAGATATATCATTGCATTGCTCTAATAGTGAGGTGATTTCGTTCAGGTACTGTTCTTTCATAAAAACATCCTTTCAAGTGAGGATGGGAACTTGCGTTCCCGTTAGATGTATTATAGTATTCTGAAATCTCGGAAACAATCGGAAATTGTAGGAAACAAAAATTTTCTTTGCGCTACCCTTAAAGGGTGTGGCGTGGGGATGTCCGGCGGCAACCAACCACCCCCACACCACACGGGTGAACGATAGGTCATTTGACCTGTACTCATCCTATCACCAGAAAATCGCATTTTCAATACGCAGAAATGATACCGTGCTATCTCTTTAATGCACAAAATATCATTTTTATAAAATTCATTATCACAAATGATTAAATAGGAGAAATACTATGTTTGAAAAATGTATAAAATGCACCAGAATGGGTGAGAGTTGTGTACCTAACCTGATGTTGCTTCCCTTTCCAAGCCTAATGCAATGGTGTACCAAACGGCAGAAGTATCTTGAATGGACAAACCAAAACCTTGCGGATAGAAGCACCGTGCCTATTGGTACAATAAACCGCATTAAGGCCGGGGAAGAAGATTGCAAGTATTCTACCATACGCAACCTCTTAATTGCTCTGATCGGTGGCACAACAGACGAATTTGCTTGCACAGAGCAAGTGGAACAGGAATTGTTGCAACTGCAAAAGTTTGAACAGCAAGCTGCCAAACTCGCAGAGGTGGAAGCGAAAAACAAAATCCTAATAGAGCGCATAAGCACTATTGACGAAACCCACCGCAATGATATCCGCATAATCAAGCAAGAATATCAGGAAGAAATCGCCTTCCTGAAAGAGCAGTTGAAAGCGTGGCAAAACTTGCATCACCATTAAAAGAAAGGATAATATCGCAGTATGGGATTGTTTGATTTTATAAAGGAAAAAAGCAACGAAAGAAAAGATCACCTTTTACGTTGGCAAAACTTGTTGATGCCAGACAGCCCAAACAGGTTGATAATGACGGAACAACAGTTAAAAGCCGCCACGTTGCAACAAGCGGAAAATGACTTGCGTATCATTCAAGATTGTATGAATTTGGTTGAGAAAACAACAAAGCCTGATGTGTTTTTCATGCGTTTGAATCTTTTGGTTGAAAAGTCAAAGCACCTTGTCATTCTTGAAAAATACATCACGTTTTCTGGTGCATCACCAACGGCGGCATATAACGATGTTTTATCAAATTATAACGAAGCAATAAATCAATTTTTGATTCGCTATTTCTCTGAAACATTTGAAAAGGCTGAAGCCATGAAAACAGAAAAAGGGCGCATCGGTAAATATCAGAAGTTTTATGATTCATTGCAAGAATACTATTGTTATATGAATGATGAAAACATAAATTATATCGAAACAAAATACAAGGCATATACAAGCCGTTAAAGGGGGTGATGCCAAAATAATGCACCGCAGAATAAACAAAAGGAGAGTGAAGAAATGCAAAAGATTGAGTTAGTGGCGGCCTACGTCCGTGTGTCCTCGCAGGAGCAGAAACTACACGGGTATTCGTTAGATGCCCAAAAAATGAAACTGACCGAGTATGCCGAAAAGAATAATATGCGTATCGTGGAATGGTATGTGGACGAGGGTGTTTCCGGCAGGAAACTGATACGGAATCGACCCGAATTACAACGGATGATACAAGATGCCGAGCAGAAAAAGTTTACACGTATCATATTCATCAAATTGGACAGATTTTTCCGCTCCACGGCGGAGTATCACGAAGCAATGAAGCGTATTGACCCTGTAACTTGGACGGCAACCGAAGAGGATTATGACCTGACCACCGCCAACGGTAGAATGTTGGTGAACGCAAAGTTGATGATCGCCGAACTGGAAGCGGATATGGCAGGTGAGCGTATCAGCATTGTCAACGAGTATAAGGTGACTACGGGACAACCGTTGTGCGGCACAATGCCATTCTGCTACACGATTGTGAAAGGTGAAGACGGCAGAAAGAAGATTGTGAAAAAACCCGAAACCTCCTACATTATGGAAGATATAATTGAACATTTTATGATGCACCAATCCGTCCGTAAGGCTGTGCATTATGTAAACGCAAAATACAAGGTGGACATTTCGTATAGGAAAGTCATAGACACTATGCACAACACAATGTTATGCGGTGAATTCCGTGGCAATCCTAACTATATTGCCAAGCCGTACATTGACAGAGAAACCTTTGACAGAATCCAAAAGATCATCAAGCGGAACACAAAGGAAAACACGGCAGAAAACAGAGATTACCTTTTCGGTGGGTTGATTCGTTGCCCTATATGTGGAAATGCCTTGCGTGGCACAACAAACCATAACAAGGCACGAAACGGAAAAACCTATATTTACAAGATGTATCGTTGTTCACGGTGGGCGATTTCCCGGCTTTGCACTTACAACAAAGCCATCAACGAAAACACGTTAGAAAGATTGATGCTGGAAAACGTTGAAATGTACCTTGCGGATGCCAAAATTAAATCTGCGGAAATTCAGGACAGTGATGCGTTCCAAGTCCCGAAGCAGAACATTGATGACATCATCGCACAGATTGACCGACTCAATTACTCTTGGCAAACGGGCAAGATCAGAACGGTGGAACAGTATGAAAAAGACTACGCCGCCCTGATGGAGAAACTGGAAAAAGCCAAAGCAGAGCAAAGCGTTGTTATGGTAAAGGATTTCAGCAAGATTGATGTCATCCTTCACGCAGGGTGGAGAGAGATTTATGATAAATTAGACGATGCACACAAGAGGGCATTTTGGCGTTCTTTCGTGGACAGCATTGATGTAGATTGGGAGAACAAGAGAATAAAAGACGTACACTTTTTTTAACACATTGTTTGTACTAACTTACCTTGTCCGTTCGGCAAGGTATAGTTAGTACAATAAGAGGACGTGAACAAAATGAAAACAGCGGAAGAAATCATTGCCTATATGGAAGCGGAACTGGCAGAAGCATACGAAATGCACGATGCCGCCAAAGGCAAGGATGCGGCACAGGCTGTAGCCTATCTGATAAAGGCAACAACAATTTTGCAGTTGCTTGAAGAAATCAAGGAAGGTTGACGTAATAACGCACAGGAACGCACGGCATCACACGCCGTGCGTTTTTTTGTGCTGAAAATCAATCTTTGCTGGGAATTATTCAAAGTATACTTATAATCTTACCCACCAAAAATGAAAAAAGCACCGCTCAAATTCGGGCGGTGCTTCCTTTGTGCTTCATACACACCGTGTACAAATTACACAAAATATTTGCTTTCGATTTGGTGATTCTGCGAATTGTTTTTTCTGTACGCATTGTGTATAATTAAGACAGTCCAAGGGGGCAAGACAAACAAAGTCACGCAATAGCAAACATATATTTAGAGGTGTTGCGAATGACTGTTGAAATCAAGTTCACTATAAAGATTGAAAAAAAGAAAAGCCCTGCGAAATCCAATAAAGGAAATACACAGAGCAATTCACAGAGCACAATCATTATAAACCAAAAGTAACTTAATGTCAAGCCCCCTTGGACAACCATTATAAAAAAGAAAGGAAAAAACGGCAATGGTTGAAATTACATACTACGCAGAACGCATCAACGGGGCGGTCAAGTATTTCAAAGAAAATCAGGAACACAACCGCTTGATTGCGAAAATTGAAATCAGCAAGTGGGAATATAACAGAATGAAAGGATGATAGAAATGACAAAAAATGAATTTTTAAAACACCTTGAAGAAGCAAAACGGCTATTGTTGGAAGAAGCCGATGAACTGACTGATTATGCAAGGTATAAGGCTGTTGTTTGTATTGAATCCGCTATGGACTACATACAAGAAAATGAAGAAAGGGATTGGTGATACATAATGATATTCAAAGAACTGCGGGAACGGTCAGGAATGACCCGTCAGGAATTTATGGAATTCTTCGGCATTCCATATCGCACGGTTCAAAGTTGGGAATTGGGTGACAGAAAATGCCCCCAATATGTGCTTGACCTGATGGAATACAAACTGCGAAAAGAAAAAATCATAAAATAAAAAAAGCGGGGACAGGCACAAAGCCCATCCCCGCTTTATCTTTCGTTATTTTGCCCATTTTCGGTATTTTCTCTTTCGGTAGGGTTTACAATACCACCCAGCCCGAAACATACAGCGCAACAGGCTTCTTGCCCACTCTTTTGGTGCTGTTCGTCACACGGTATCTGCCGTTCACTTTCACGCCGTCATACAGATAGAAAGTGCCTGTGCGTGTCACGGCAGCTTTGCCAGTGCTGGACAGGTACAATTTGCCCTTTTTAAGAACGATAGCATCCCCCGCTTTGGGCGTAGCCTTGACCGTTTCCTTTTTGGCTTCGGTCTTGGTTTCAGCCTTTTTGTCAGCCGTTGCGGCCTTGTAGGTCACGCCGCACAGTTCGCAAAGGGCTTGAACGGTTTCTTCCGCCAGAAGTTCCATACCGCCGTTGTGAAACCACTTGCAGTCAATGGCATTGTCATGGAAGAACAATTCATCATACATACACGGCATTTTTGTGGCGTTGATTTCGTACAGATCAGAACGTGTTGTCACCTTATGGCTGGTCACGCATTTTCTGTACTTGTGGAAAATCTCTGCTTTTTTCTTACTTGCCGCATCAGGGTAGCACATAGTCAGAGAATAACGCCCGCCGCCAGCGTTGGTGTGTGCCACATAGTAAATGTCAGCACCCCACTTGTTGGCTTCAGCCGTCCGGGATTGCAGGGCAGGGCCACCAACCTTGTCTTGACTTCCACGTTTGACGGAAAAGCCCAAAGCTTTCAGCCGCTTCTCCACAATGTCCATATAGGCGTTGCAATGGATGTTTTCACCGCACTTGCCGCCGGGACATTTGGTGGGGTTGTCCTTCAAGTGCGCCGCCGCAGAAAGATAGATTTTTGCCATGATTATTCTTCCCCTTTCGTCTTGGATATCGCTTTATCACCCAACAGATAGGTGGCGATAACGGCCATCAATACCGAAATCGTGGCAATCGCCTTGTCCGCATACGGAATACCCCAAATCGGGTCTAAACCGACCAGCAGAGCGTTTACGATTGTCAAACAGTTCAACACATACTTTGATACCTTTTTAACCTTTGCCATCATAGCCAATCATCCTTTCTTACAGACCGATTTTTGACAAAAGAAAAGCAATAAGGGCGGCGGCAACTGCCCAAACAATCTTATCAACAAGGTTGTCCCAGCGTTTACCCGGCTTATCGCTTAAATTTTTCACATCGGTCTTGATTTCTTTGACATCCGCTTCAACGTTTTTTTCCCTAACCGCAAGCACCTCAACTGTGCTTGTCAGTTTTTCAAGGTCATCTTGCCGCTTCTCTATTTCATCCAACCGTTTTGTGTTGGACTTTGAACGGGATTCAACCTCTGTCAAGCGGCGTTCATGCTCCATATCCATACAATGTCACCGCCTTAATCCTTTGTGTATTCGATGGTAAACTGCGCCGTATAATTCGCCGTAGCAGGGTAATCCGCATTTAGCTTTACATAGATCGAATTGTTTCCATGATAGGCTACGGCTAAAACAGCAAGGTCATTGCTATTAAACACAGGGAATGTATCGTGGTAAACATTGTTTCCGTCAACAAAGGTTGTCAAGCCTTTCATCGAAATGATATTTTTTGCGCCAACATTAACGGAATAATTGCTCAAAGCCCCGAAATCAATTAGTTTTGTATAAACGGGTTTTCCGTTGTATCGCTTCGTTGTGCGGTATTCCACGCCCAATTCCATAGGCGGGTTTGCCCACTCGACTTCAGCAACCCGTATCGGTGTGGCAATAGTCGCACCCGAAATGGAAACCCGCCACAATGCCATTTGGTCAAAAGTGGCATTGCCTGACAGCAAATCTTCCTGTGTCAGGTTGGGATCAGAAGCCAGCCCTGTGGTTTCTGTACCTTGAACAACAACAAATCTGCCGCTTTCAATTTGCGTGGAAGCATCACGGGAATACTGGAACACAATCAAGTCATTCCGCTTCATCCCTTGTCCAGCGTTAGCAATCAGAAAATCGACATATTCACCGACAGGGATACCAGCCGCCGCACCGTTGTCCATCAGCTTACCGTCATACACTCTGATTTTGTTGTTGCCGATGTATTCAGCCCGAAACTGTTCACCAACAGGCAAGACAAATCTGCCAGTGCCGAACATAGCGGCATTGATGCCCCTGTCATTTTCAGCGGTCACATGGGGTTCGCCCCAATAACCAGTTATCAAATAATTGTCAGACATTTAGAAATCACCCGCCTGTTTTATATTCGGTGCTGACAACACCGTTTTCGATTTTTACGATTTTTTGTGTCACCTTTTCAGTAACACTGACCCCAGATTTATATTCGGTTGCCCCGACTATATCCCCGATGTCATAAAACAACCCTTCCGTTTCAGGAAGGGTAATTTCAGCCTTGTCAATGTTTCGCAGCTCGGCAAAACGTTCTATTCCGTCACTTCGCAGGTCATCAGAACTGTTGTTGTCATAGGTGTCCGTTATTTCGTCAATACCTCTGTAATGCTGAACATCACCGATTCTGCCGAACTGGTCAGCATACAGGTGTATGACTTCCCGTGCCGCAAGTTCGCCTTTACCCAAACAAATCAGGTGGTTCACCTTTTGTTTGTGCTGTTCCACGGTCAGGGTTGCAATGTCACCATCAATCGGGGATTCTGTATAGTCAGAAATCGGAACGGCGGACAACCGAACAGAACGATTTTCCCACGCAATCTTCAGCTTTGCGCCGCTTGCCGCAAGCATAGCCATAATGCCGTCATAACCCTTGCAATAGCGGTGGAATTTATAGTTGGATATGTAAACCCCAGACAATTCTTCTGCCGCTACAAACAGACCAGACAGCCCCAGACGGGCAATCAAAGAGAATAGGATTAAGTTTGCATCACCACTAACGGTAAGGTAATCATCCCCGTCACCCGGCTGAATTACCTTGCTGTTGATGATACCGTGCCAAGTCCTGCCCATATAGGTGACTGTTTCGCCGTTGGTGCTTGTTTTCAAGCCGTCCACCGTACCGCCATATTCAGTGCCTTCAAAGTAAATGAAAGCCCCTGATTCAAGCGTTGGTTCATTCGTTCCAATGGTCAGTTCAAAATCATTTTCTTCAGCACCAAAGGACAGGTCAAAATAATGAGTAATAAGAACGCCCTGATCTGCCTTTTTTGCGTTGGTGTAAATCAAGTCCATCTGGGTTCACTCCGTTTCTCAATGACCGTCAAATCAAAGCCGAAATTCCCAAGCCAACCGACAGAATTTTGACCTGAAGGGATTGGCTCAAAGATGTAATTCTGCCGCCCCCGCTTGTCAAACCAGTTGATTTGTTTGCCTGTGGCGGTGGTCAGCGTGATTTTCTTATTCACGCCGTCAATCAACAGCGTTTCACCTTTCCTAACCTCGCCGTTGATGGTGTAAATGTGACCGCCTATGTCAATGGACGGATTGACCGCTTCGCCATAAATCAGCAATTTGAAAGCACTGCTTCCAACGGAATTGCATACGATTTTCCACCCTTTCATAGAAACGGCGTAATCGTATGGATAATCATACAGATAATCAGTGCCACCGATGCCAATTGTGTTTTCCTTGTCTTTGACGAAAACGTGTGTCTGCTCCCGATACCACATCGGGTCATCACTTGTCAGGGTCAATTCGATATAACAAAGCCGCTTATTGATTAGGTATTCGCTTTTTGCGCTGGCTGTTATATATCCGCTTGTATAGAAATCCCCGACAAAAACCTTGCCGGGGATTTTCGCTTCAATATCAGATTCAGCCAGTTCGTGCAAGCGGTTCTTCACGGCCACGGCTTCCGCATCGGACTTGCAATAGACCACAAGCGGAAGTTTGCGGCTTCGTGTTTCCATAAAGAAACGGGAAATGCGATTGTTGTTGACATCATAACTCCACGAATAGTCCCGCAGATCGTTATAATTCAGATACACGCCATTGGGAAGCCCTTCAAACCGCTGTCCAAGGTGGTTTTCAAATATGAATTTTTCAAGCATACTTTCTCACCAACCTTCCAAATTCTCTTTCGCCAACACTGAATGTTCTATCAGCAAGAAACGCCCGAATCATTTCGGTATTGCCGTTGACAATAGCATCCAAAATGGCGGTCAGAACCGTGACAACGGCTTCATTCTGTGTGGCAACCACTGTGCGAATCATGTTCATCAAGGTATTTGTGCCGGACACAACCTCACCGCCACCGCCTTGAACTTCGCCGCCGCCCATCAGTTGACCAGTGGACGCATCATAGCCGAAGATTGTCGGGCGGGTCATAATCATGGGATTGTTCATGGCTTCTGCATACCACTTGATTGACAGTTTCGGAATACTGCCTTTCAGCAAGTCACCGATTTTCCAGCCCGAAGGACTCAATCCAAAGTGCGGCAGCTTGATTTTCGGGAAGTTCAGTTTCAAGCCAGAGAAAAAGCCCTTGATGTTGCTTACGATTTTCCCAATGGCTTCTTTGCCTTTTCGGAATGGTGCGGAAAGTATTTCACCGACATTTGAAAAAGCGTTTTTCACATTGGAAATAATCTGCTTAAAAAATCCAGTCACGTTTGACCAAATTTTTTTGATTCCGTCCCAAGCACCCTTGAAATCGCCAGCCAAAACCGAATCGACAACAGAGAAAATCGCCTTGATATTGTTCCAAATCAGTTTGAAAAATGCTACAACATTATTCCAGACCAATTTGATGCCGTTCCACGCCAATTTGAAGGGCGTGGAAATGACAGAAACAACCACGGAAAGGATAGCACCGATATTTTTCACCAAAGTTGAAAAATATGACTTTATGGTGTTTAGGATTTTTAACACGGTGTCAGCCGATTTGGGAAACAGTTTGCGAATCCAACCTTCAACATTGCCAAACAACGTCTTTGCGAAATTGGATGCCAATGTGGTGATGGATTCCCACAAAGCAGAAAGCAACTGAGGAATTGCCTTCACAACTCCAATTATCAACTGACCAATACCAGCCAACAAAACGGGCAAGTTTTCCAGCAAAACAGTCACGGTTGTAACGATGATTTCCGGCAGATAATCAATAATCGGTTGGATGATCTGCGGAAGTGCCGTGCAAAGTGTCACAATCATGGACACAAGCGCATTGACAAGCAGAGGAATCAAAGACGGCAATGCAGACACAAGGGCTTCAATGATGCTTGGCAATGCCATAATCAGCGCATTGATGATGGTCTGAACACCTTGAATCAATGCGGGAAGTGCATCCATCAAAGCCGTTATGATGCCGGGCAATGCTGTCACAAGCCCATTTATCAAGGTTGTTGCCCCTTCTATGATGGGCGGCAACAGTTTTTGAAGCAAGGGCGGCAATTTCGGCATAATTTGATTCACAATATCGGTCAAACCTGTGGTCAGACGGGGAAGGATTTCTTCCAAACTCCTGACCGCCACATTCGCCAAATTGCCGAAGGAAGACACCAAATCTTCCACACTGCCCGAACCGTCAAGGAAGTTCGTCAAAGCCGCTTTCGCCGTGCCAAGCGAACCAGCAAGGGTTTCATTCTCTTTGGCATAGTTTCCAGCGGCATAGGCGGTCTTTTCCATGAACATTTCCATTGCAAGACCAATTTTTTCTTGGTTGGTCATTTCCTGCGTGGTTTTATTGATGCCCTTTTCCATTGCGTAGGCGTTCAGCGTGGTGTCATTCATAGCAACGCCTAAATTGTCCATCCAATAAATACCCTCGGTTTCCCGATATTTGAAAAGGGACTGCAAATGCAGTCCCTTCAGGGTTTAGACTATATCTTCAACTTTATAAAATATCCATCCTTTTTTATCACTTCTTATGTACCTATACCCATACTTGACTTTTGATGGGTGACACTTGAAGTGTTCAGCAACCGATTTCCGGGAATCGAAAACAACCTTTTCACCGTTTTCATTTATCCCGACAACCTTCCGCATCCTGTGTTTTGCCCTTTCTTCAGCCCCGTGCGCCAATCTATTTTCGCTGACCGACACCCACCTCAGATTAGAAACAGCGTTGTTCTGCTTGTTTCCGTCTAAGTGGTCAATTTGCGGTAAATTGTCGGGATTCGGAATGAAGGCTTCACCAACAAGGCGATGAACATATTTCATGTGTGGCTTTCCTTTGAAAAGCTGCACAAACAAATATCCGCTTGTGGAAACATTTTGCTTCAAAATTCGGTTGGTTTTGTCATTCCTGACATGACCTTGACTATTCACAGAATAATCAAAGCCGTTGATTTTTACCCATTCAGGCATAACGTATCACCTCAAGGGTAATTATACCATAAAAGGGTAATTTTTACAAGATGTATTTTATAAAGTTCGTAGGCACTTCCCCCGCCGTATCAATAGACGGGGTACACGGTCACAACTCCGTTAGTCGTTACACCTTCCCCATTTCTGGGGCTTGGCACGGGATTGCCATATCCTTTCGGACTTAGGTTTCCCCCGTTAGCACGGCATCAAGCCGCACACCGCTGATAGCGTTCACCTACAAAGACAATAGCATCACTGCTATTGCCGACTATGGTTTTAATCGTGAAATTTCCTTTTGCCGCACCCGCTATGGCTTCCATAGCTGCGGATGTGTCAATGCCCATAATGGATGCCACGTCTGCCGCACGTTGCATAGCCGAAGCGGACATGTCAGAAGATTCCTTGATGCTGAAGCCAGCACCCTGAAACAGTGCGCCCATCTTGTTTGCAGTGCCAAGAAAATCAGACGTGGACAAGCCCATATTGGAAAAG
>JAEIGA010010646.1_pt1 | contig 13953 bp, 15 predicted proteins | sample 9270691 | NCBI WGS metagenome assembly JAEIGA01 (sample SAMN17057246, study PRJNA624740) | gut metagenome | biome: biome; isolation source: fecal sample | host: Bos grunniens | place: China: Xizang | collected 2019 | reverse complement strand
TATACTCCTCCAGAAGCAGGAAAAATCCGTGCCAGAGACCCCATACGATAAAAGTAAAATTTGCGCCGTGCCAAAGGCCGGTAAAGAAAAACACAATAATTTTATTAACGCAGGTACGGAAACGTCCCTTGCGATTTCCGCCCAAAGGAAAATAAAGGTATTCCTTAAACCAGGATGAAACGGAAATGTGCCATCTGCGCCAGAATTCTTTTATGCTTAAAGACTTGTAGGGGTAATCAAAGTTCTCGTTGAACCTGAAGCCGAACATTGCGCCCAGGCCGATTGCCATATCGGAATATCCTGAAAAGTCAAAATATATCTGAAAGAGATATGCTATTGCACCGCACCATGCCGCCGCACCTGTAAGTTCTGCAGCACTAAGCGAAAAAACACTGTCTGCCATTACCGCCACGGTATTTGCAATAAGCATTTTCTTAGAAAGGCCGCAAATAAATCTTCTGAGTCCGCAAGCCACCTGCTCAGCATTTAAAGAACGGCTCTCAAGCTGTTCTTCTACGTCCTGATATTTTACAATAGGACCTGCCACCAACTGCGGAAACAAGGACACGTAAAGAAGCACCTTTGCAAAGCTTTTTGATGCCTTTGCTTTTCCTTTGTACACGTCAATTACATAGGAAAGAGCCTGAAACGTATAAAAGGATATTCCCAGGGGCAAGGGAATATTAAGACCTTTCCCCGTGAATACCTGAGAAACAAACCCTGCATACTTATAGAAAAAAAGCACTCCAAGTGCCGCAATGAGAGCACAGATTAACGAAACATTACGAAAAACACCCTTTTTCGGATGATCAGAATGATTAAAACGCTCTATTGCAAGGGCAAAAAGGTAACACAAAAGTGTTACCCCTATCATAAGCAATATAAGCACGGGCTCGCCCCATGCATAGAAAAAAAGGCTCGCCGCCAGAAGCAGGCAGTTTGCAATCTTAACGGCCGGCTTACACTTGATAAGCATTACCCCGGTAACAACCAAAAACACCAAGGGCAAAAATATAAACATAAAGACCGGACTGCTGAAAACCATAATTATATCTCCTTATCCCTCTGCGTGATAAAGATTAGCGCAGTAGCCGATACCTGAAACCACACCGTCTGTCAGTTCGAAATAAAGTTTAGGAAGCGTATCCTTCTTCGCAGGGTCATTTTCGGCATTGTATACCATCATCTGGTCGCCGTCCATAAAGTATGCATTGCCGAGTGCCGCTTTTACCTCTTCCACGGTAGAACCAATATTAATGCCTCCCTTTATTTCGAGAGCATCGTTCTTTTCAAAAAAATACACCTCGTCAATAGTGTTGTCCTTAGCTCCGCTTTCAGGAGGGAAAGTAAACACAGCGCAAGTCTCATAAGTATAAAATCTCTCATCGCCGTCAAAAATACAGCTCTCTGCCGCATCAATGCCGAGAGGCTCTCCAAGAACCTCTTTAAGGGTACTCTCCTTGCCGCCTATTTTGAGAGTTTTACCTCCGACTACAAGGTCAAGGTCATTAACAGAAAAGCCCTTTGACTCATCGTTTCCGTCAACTGTCCCGGAGGGAATATCGGTAGGGTTCCCTTTTTCATTGTTCTCCGATTTTTCACAACCTGACACCAATGAAATCATCATTACTGCAGAAATTGCTCCGCAAAAAATTTTCGCCAATAATTTATTGTTCATAGTTTAATTAACTCCTGTTGTTTATTATAAAATCGACCTGCTGCAAAAATCAGCCAAGATACCAGTCAACTATTTTAAGTCCGCTGTCGGTCTTTGCGTAGAAGAATGTAACCGTAGTGGGGTAGCACTTGGTGGCCGCAGGTCTTCCGTCAAAGCCCTTAATCCAGTAGTCCATTGACACTGTGGCTGAAAATACGTCTTCCGTATAAAAATTAAGTTCTGTAACGGTCTGATTCTCAATCCAGTATGAATCGTGTCTTGAAAAGGTTACCCAGAATCCCTTAAAGTCATCATAAACGGCAGTTCCCGTAAGTATGTGGGCAAGCAAGGTCTCCATAGAACCTTTTCCGCAGACGAATTTTGCATAGTCCTCGGCACAGGTAATGAGATAATCCTTGCTTACGCTGAAAGAATCAAGATTTTCTGCTCCGTCAAGATATTGTACCTCATACACACCGGTCTTTTCGTTTTTCAGAACCTCAAGTTTTGAGCCATTGTACGCCTTTGCAGAAACCTCCAATGATGAAAGCATTTCAATTCCACTCACTTTATAGAGAACAGAAGTAATAGCAGTCTTATTGGTCTCTTTAAAAGAAGTCTTGAGTTCACTTATCTCAATGCCCTTCTGCTCTATAAATCTTTCTTCAGCAGAAATTTCCACACCGTTTACATAAACCTTGCAGTTCGATGGCGCGGTAATTTCAATTTCCTCTTTTACGCAATACCAAACTTTTTTCTCTTCGTCGTATGCAATCTCAGCCTCTGCGCCGCTTTCGGTATAAACCACCTTCGGCTCGGTGGCATTAAGGAGTCCTTCTACCTTGTATTTTGTTTCTTTGGAATCCGCGTCGGCAAACAACTGATTTGAAAGAATTGTCTCAGATCCGCTCTCTTCAATAAAAGCATCGCCTACGAGCTTGTCGTCGCCCAGAAACAGTTCTGCCCCTGACGGAACTATGACACTTACTGCATATTGTCCGCTGTACCTGGGAATCACACTCTCTACCTCAAAAGTATCAAATCCAAACTTGCTTTCCTTGTCTGATTTTACCAACTGAACAGAGGCAATTTTCGTATCTCCTGCAAAAATATCATACAAAGGCCTCGTATATCGGTCTGCTGAAAATCCTTTACGGTACGTAACACCGTCTTCTTTTATCATTCCGTTGATTTTTTCAGCATAGGCATCCTTTTCAAAAACCATTGCGGCATTATCGCTGTCTGCATTTTCAAAAAGAAGGTCAATTTCGCCCTTCTCAAACTTTCCCGCTATCTCAGCAACAGCCTCCTGAATATACCCCTGAGACTTGTCGTAGTCAATCATTATATTGTAGCCGATAATGAGCAGGACAGCCATAAGGAAGGTAAATCCTCCCAATGCAGCAGCATATATTTTCCAGAATTTATTTTTAGTCTTTTTCATAACGTCTCTATGCCTCTCAAAAAAACCTTTCTCAGCCTTCAATTCTGCTCACAATAAAGCTTGTGGCAACGTTTCTTCTTCCGTTCCAGTAAAGCATATAAGGCGAAGTGATAACTTCGTTCTCATAAACCATGTAAGAAGACATACCGCCGTCAAGGTTTGCCGCGTTTACAGCGCCGTACTTTACCATTATCTCCACCATATCGTCATAAGACGCACCCATACTGTGGGCTTGTCTTCCGTCTACAACAACAAGTATAACAGAGCCGTCTGCCCTTTGACCGATGGCTGTTCTGGGATGAAAACCGGGGTTTACACTCTCTGAAGGAATTACGCTGGGCTCTCCGTTCTTAACCAGCACAGGTCCCCAGTTAACCGCATCGCGAATACCTGAATCCACAGCCTGCTGCGCCGTCATTCTGTCCACGATTAGGATATTTTCCTTATTGAAGCCGATAAAATCGTATTGCTGGTCTCTGTTGCCCCACATAAGCTTTCCGTCAATGATAACCACACCGCTTTCATTGGCGCCCAAGGGCACTCCGCCGGTCTTGGTATAATCGCCGGGCATCTCCTCATATCCGCCACCGTTTACAGCCGCCAGAGCATTATGCTCCTTTGCCATCTTCTCGGTGGTTTTTCCTACCTTATCATATCCGTATTCAGGAATACCTGCTACAGACACTCTGGAAGGATCCTTTACGATAAGAACCTTTCCCACATAAGTTTTTCCTTTAATATCAATCAAGACCACACCCTGGTCGTTATATTCTAATTTCTCGCCGTCAACTATTACAGATGGCTCATCCTCTTCCTCGCCGTCTCCTGCAATGTTTATCAGGTTCTTGTCTGTTTCGCCGTCTGCTACGATAATCTGATTTTTCGCCATAATGGCATCAACCTCTGCATCTGACAAAAAAAGATGAGCGCAAAAGTCCATGGCGCCTGTCTCAACCATCGCAACCACAAACATCTCTTTTACAACGGTAGATTTCCCCTTGGAAATCATATAAATAGCGGTCAACAAAGTCATTGCAACTACCAGGACAAAGGAAACCACGCACAGAAGCACCTTGCCGGTATACTCTGCAACCTTAAGCCAGATTTTATTATCTTTTTTTACGCCTTTCATAGGCATTCTGATCCTGTTATCCATTGTCTCAATCTCCGAACTCGTATCTTATTGCCGCCACGGCAGCAAATCCTGCCGTCTCTGTTCTCAAAATTCTTTTCCCGAGGCTTACCGAGACAAAGCCATCGTGGCATACCTTGTCCACTTCTTTTTGCGAGAAGCCTCCCTCAGGGCCGATAAAAAGGCATATCCCCTCAAATTCAGGACTTGCTTCTTCACTTTCTGAAAAGAATTTTCCTTTGTTCTCTTTCAATACTTCTTTCAAAGTAACTGTTTCCTCGTTCTCATAAGGAATCAGCTTTAAATAATTTTTAAATATTCCTTCTTTTGCCATTTTTATCATCTCGGCAAAATCCAACGGAACCAACACCTCAGGGACTGTTCCTCTGCCGCATTGTTTCGCAGCCTCAAGAGAAATACGTTGCCAACGGGTCTGCTTTTTCTCTCGGTCCTGCATCGACCCGAACTTTACTACGGTACGCTCAGTAATCACAGGGCAAAATCCTGAAACACCCAGTTCAACGCCTTTCTGAACGATAAGATCCATCTTGTCACCCTTAGGCACGCCTTGAAAAACAAAAACAGGCACAGACGGCTCCGAACTTACGTCATTTACAACGTTAACTCTTGCAGCAATCCGTTCCTGTGTAATTTCCGAAATAACACAAGCGTATTCACAACCCTTGCTGTCACAGAGTAATATCTCGTCGCCTTCCTTTTTCCTCAATACGTTTTTTATATGGTTAACATCGGTGCCGATAATATCTATCGACACCGGTGTATCAGCCTCATAATTTATATTGCGAGAAGGAACAAAAAATCTCGACATTATCCGCGACCTCCGCAGTCGTCCCTTTTATGGGATCAATTCTCGTGATAGTTTACTTTTTTTCTGTACTCAGTGTGCATTTTCTGAACTGCGATAAGTTCTTTATTAACGAACTCTTCGATCTCAGTATACTGTCTGTCGATTCTTGTAAGATTTTCCTTAATAAGCGCGTCCAACTGTCTCTGCGCCTGAGCGTAACCCTCTGTAACTTTTCTTCTGGCCTCGTCAAGAAGTCTTGCAGACTCCTCCTGAGCTCTCAGAGTAATAGTATTCTGGGCAACCAACTGGCTTGCGCGCTCCTGAGCCTCATTAATAATGCGCTCTGCTTCAAATTTTGCATTGCTTACAATGCTCTCTGCATCAGACTTTGCGCTTGCTCTTACACTGTCAGCCTGAGCATTAGCGGCCTCAATAGCGCTGTCACAGTTAGCCTTTGTGTCAGCAAGCTGTTTGGAAGCTGCTGCCTCTGCATCGCCCTTTACCTTGCTGGCAAAAGAACGTGCTTCGGATGTGATGCTGTCTGCTGAATTAACCAATGCCATAGCGCTGTTTACCGCCATAGGCGCACTGGCTGTAAGATCATCAAGTACAATTCTGATGTCCTCATAGTTTGTGTAAGTTCTTTTTCCGAACAGACCCTGCTTGCTCTCGTCTATCAGTTCTCTCAGACGATCTAAATTCTCCATGAAGGCCTGTACGTTTCCTCTGCTTTTCTTAAATTCTGTTCCTTGCATCTCGCTCATTTTTTTCCTCTCCTTTTTCGTTCTGTCACTTTACTCACATTTTAAGTTTTTTATACACGTCATCAACAATCTCGTCAGGAACGAGTCCTTTTATATTTCCTCCGTTCTGAGCAACATCTTTTACAATGCTTGAGCTCAGGAAGGAGTTATGTATATCAGTCATAAAAAAGATAGTGTCGATTTCCTCTTCCATATGCTTACTAAGCATAGCCATCTGAAGCTCGTACTCATAATCAGAAACCGCTCTGAGACCTCTCACGATAGTGGTTGCGCCCTTTTGCTTGACGAAGTCCACCAGCAAGCCCTGAAACATCTCCACCTCAACGTTTTCCAACTCTGCCGTACATTTTTTAATGAGAGAAACACGCTCTTCCATAGAGAAAATAGCCTGCTTGCTGTCATTTTTCAAAACACCTACGATTAGTTTGTCAAAAAGCTTAGAAGCTCTGACGATAATATCAAGGTGTCCTTTTGTCAGAGGATCAAAGCTACCCGGATAAACTCCTATCCTTATTTTCTGCTCTGAATTCATCAGACAACACTCCCATCCGCCTCGTACAACGTCACACCGACAGTGCCGTAGGTCTTTTCTTTTATCTTGCGGAAAGCGCCGCACTTCTCAGGCAGTTTTTCTTCTGCCGAATGCTCTGCAACCGCCACGCAAGGCATCTCCCCTTCAGCTCTCCCACTGTAAACCCCTGCCTCTGATATAGCACAAAGGGCGGCCTCAGCAAGACCGTTTCCGTAAGGAGGATCAAGAAGTACCAATTCAAAAACAACGCCTTTTTTCTTCATAGCCCCAATCACTTCATGGTAATCAAGGGAATATACAAAAGACTGACCTTCAAAGTCCAATGCCTTAAGATTCTCTTTTATATATTTCATACATTCCTTAGAGCGATCGTTAAAAATACAAAACTCCGCCCCTCTGCTGAGAGCCTCTATTCCAAGGCTTCCGTTTCCTGAAAACAGATCCAGCACCTTATCACAAGGAATGTAAGGCGTCAGCATACTGAACATGGCCTCTTTCACGCGGTCAAGGGTAGGCTTCGTGCTCTCTGAATCAATGGTTTTCAGTTTTCTTCCACGCGCTTTTCCCGCAATCACTCTGACCATAAAGTATACTTCCTTCCAAGAAATATAATACTTGCAAACGGCCTTTTTGTCAACTGATTTCCCTTGAAAATTTATTTTTGGCCGTCATAAACAAAACCTCACCCGAAGTCCCTTTTATGGTACTGCAAATGAGGTATCATTCTTAATGTAAACAAAAGATAAGGAGAAAAAACATGAAAGTCTATTTGGCAAATTTTTCTTTAATAATCAAAAAAATCACATCATTTCTTTTCAGCGGTCTCATTACCCCCTACGATTGCGAAGAAATTCTTAAAATCAACAGGTCCTGATACGAAAAAACTATTTTCCACAGCCTTTTAAAGCACTGTAAGTTCCTTTGCAGGACTCTTTGTAATAACTCTCAAAGATCCGTTTTCAATGGTAACAAGGTCCTCTATACGAACGCCGCCAAGTTCCGGCACATATATTCCGGGTTCTATACTGAATATCATTCCCGGCTCCAGCACAGTGCTGCCCTTCGGGGAAATATTTGGTGCTTCGTGAACGTCAATACCTACGCCGTGGCCCAGGCCGTGACCGAAATATTCGCCGTAGCCTGCATCCTTTATAACGTCTCGGGCTATGCGGTCAACGTCTCCGCCTGTCATTCCCGGACGGTAGCCTTCTATTGCAGCAGTCTGCGCCTCCAGAACCACATTATATATCTTTCTCATTTCAGAAGAAGGTTCTCCTAAGAAGAAGGTTCTCGTCATATCGGAGCACACTCCACCGAAAAACGCGCCGAAATCTATGGTTATGCCGTCTCCCTGCTCCAGAACTTTTTTGCTTGCCGTGCCGTGAGGCATTGCCCCTCTTGCTCCAGATGCAACGATGGTTTCAAAAGACGTCTTCTCTGCCCCTGCAACACGCATATTGTACTCAAGGGCAGCGGCAATCTCAATCTCCGTCTTTCCTGCCTTTATTTCCGGCAACGTCTTTACAAGAGCCTCAGAGGCAAGGTCGCAGGCTCTTTCCACAGCCTTTATTTCTTCCGGTGTCTTAATAAGACGCATATCCGCAAACAGGTTGTCTGCTTTTTTCAGTTTTACGCCTAAAGCCTCATAATATCTGAAAAAATCATTATATGAAATTGCCTTGTTCTCGTACATTACAGAAGATACATATTGCTCTTCAAGAAGCTTTTTCATTACGTCGGGAGACATTGCATTGCCCTTTACAAGTTCAAACTCAGGGGCTTGTTCCTCTGCCTGAACGTAATATCTGGAATCCGTTATTATAAACGCATTTTTATTGGTTACCAGAAGAACTGCATCATTGTAGCCGGTAAAGCCTGAAAGGTACAAAACGTTTTGCCAGGAAGACACAATAATACCCTCTGCGTTCTTTTCCCTGAGAAAACCTCTCACCTTTTCCAGCTTTGCAATTTTATTATCCATTGTTCTGTTCCTTCCTCTTAATTACCTTGAGCCTTGAAAACTCTTCTCTTTCCTTTTCTTCAAGACTTGATGATATTTCCGCAATCAACGCCTTGTAGCGGGGTATCATAATGTTTTTAAGCGCATTGGCACGCTTTCCGGTTTTAGTAGCATTAACGGCCAGACGATCAATTCCTCCGGTAAGCTCTGCAAGTTGCACGGTCAAGGCCTTGGCCCTGTCAAATTTTAATTTCGCCTCGTCCAGAGAAAGATTTGTCTTATACATTCCCGTAGGCGGATAGCGCCTTTCCGGCTCATTTAACCTCACAACGGGAACCTCAACACCCATAACGCTGTAAAATTTTATTTCAACGCCGTCCTCTGTGTCAACGTTCTCTGCAAACTGCTCCACCCGGTCAATGCCCATACTGATATTGGCCTCTTTTAGAGCCTCATACGCCTCAATAAAGGTCTTACGCAGGTCGCCTGCCAGCCCTTCTTTTTTCTTTTCAAGAGAATTCAACTCCCTTTCAAGAAGTTTGCGTTTTCTGTCAAGCAGATCATATCCCTGCTCAGCCATTTTAAGACCTGCCTGAGCCTTCATCAGGTTGCTTTTTGTAGGGGTCTGATTAACGTCCATTGCCGTCGTCACCCTTTCCTGAGATATTTTTTCACAAGTTCAGGGTCCATTCTGTCAAGCTCCTGAGCTCCTAATTGAGAAAGAATCTCCCAACCGATGTCCAGAGTTTTTTCAATAGAACGGTTCTCATCATAGTCCTGGGCAAGAAATCTTGTTTCAAAATTCCTTCCGAACTCCATATATTTTTTATCCTGAGCACTGAGTTCCTCTTCACCTATTACTGTTGCAAGGGCACGTACCTCCTGCACTCTTGAATAAGCGGAAAACAGCTGATTTGCCACCGCCTGATGATCCTCTCTCGTGTACCCTTTGCCGATACCGTCTTTCATAAGTCTTGAAAGAGAAGGCAACACGTTTATGGGAGGATAAATTCCCTTCTGGCTAAGCGTTCTGTCAAGCACTATCTGACCCTCGGTAATGTAGCCGGTAAGGTCGGGTATAGGGTGATTTATGTCATCATTGGGCATTGTAAGAATAGGTATCTGTGTCACAGATCCTTTGGAACCCTCTATCATTCCGGCCCTTTCAAAAATTGACGCAAGGTCGCTGTAAAGGTATCCGGGATAGCCCTTTCTGGAGGGAATTTCGCCCTTCATTGAGGATATTTCACGAAGCGCCTCGCAGTATGCAGTCATATCCGTCAATACCACCAGTACGTTGTAGCCTTTTTCAAAGGCAAGGTACTCCGCCGCCGTCAATGCGCATCGGGGCGTAAAAATTCTCTCTACCGCAGGGTCATTAGAAAGGTTAAGAAACATTACAACCCTACTTAAAACACCGCTGTCCGCAAATGAATTCTTGAAGAATTCCGCCACCTCGTGTTTCACACCTATTGCGCCGAAAACTATTGCAAACTTGTCATCGGGGTTCATTACTCCTGCCTGCCTTACAATCTGGGCAGTGAGCTTGTCGTGGGGCAGACCGTTTCCCGAAAACAGCGGAAGCTTCTGTCCCCTTATAAGAGTCATCAACGCGTCAATTGCAGACACACCCGTCTGTATATAGTTCCTGGGGTAACGTCTTGAAATAGGATTTATTGCAAGTCCGTTTACGTCCCGCTTTTCCTCTGCGTAAACTGCGCCAAGACCGTCTGCAGGTCTTCCTGCACCATCAAAAACTCTGCCGAGAATTTCTTCCGACAATGAGAGCATCAAAGGCTTCCCCGAAAATCTTGCAGAAACAGTTCCCAGAGACATTCCGTTGGTGCCTTCAAACACCTGCACCACCGCTTTTCCCTTGCTTATGTCAATTACGCTTCCGGTCCTTACAGTACCATCCGCCAGACGTATTTCCACAAGCTCATCGTAGGCAACGTCCTCAACGCCCTCCACCATTATAAGAGGCTCTACTATGCTTTTTATACCGGTATACTCTATAATCATAATTGTACTCCTCTGTGGGCGTTATATTCGCGCATCATCTTACGAAGCTCTTCATCAAAGCGCTTCTTCATCTCTTTTATTACCGAAAGATCATCATTGGGCACGGTGTACTTCATCTGTATGCACTCCTCGAAAAAGCCCGTAGTCGCAACCGCAGAAAGAGGTATGCCCTGCTTTATAAGTTCTGCCGCCTTATCGTAAAGAAACAATATAAGCCCCATCATCGAAGACTGTTTTTCAAGAGGCACGTAAGTATCTACAGGATGAAAAGCATTTTGCTGAAGGAAGCCTACGCGGATAACGCGGGCAATCTCCAATGCAAGCTTCTGATCCTCAGGAAGCACGTCAGTACCAACCAATTTCGCAATCTCCATAAGCTCATTTTCCTTTTCAAGAATAAGCATGGTGCGGTCTCTTCGCTCTATAAATTCTTTGTCAAGGTGTTCTGCGTACCATTTTTCAAGGTCCTCGCTGTACTCACTGTAACTTGTGAGCCAATGTATCGCAGGATAATGTCTTGCGTATGCAAGGCTTCTGTCAAGTCCCCAGAAACATCTTACAAATCGCTTTGTGTTCTGTGTAACAGGCTCTGAAAAATCGCCGCCCTGAGGTGAAACAGCACCGATAACGGACACACTTCCCGTCTTTCCGTTAAGACTCAGAGTTCTGCCAGCCCTTCCGTAAAACTCGGACAATCTGGAAGCAAGATATGCCGGGAAACCTTCCTCTGCAGGCATCTCTTCAAGACGGCCTGAAATCTCACGAAGGGCCTCCGCCCATCTGGACGTAGAGTCAGCCATTATAGCCACGTCATACCCCATATCACGGTAATACTCTGCCAAGGTAATTCCCGTGTAAACAGAGGCCTCACGGGCTGCCACAGGCATATTTGAAGTATTGGCAATAAGCACGGTTCTCTCCATAAGGGAACGACCTGTTCTGGGGTCGTTGAGCTTGGGAAAATCCTCAAGAACCTCTGTCATTTCATTACCGCGCTCGCCGCAGCCAATGTATATAATAATGTCAGCGTCGCACCACTGGGCAAGCTGATGTTGTGTCATTGTCTTTCCGGTACCAAAGCTTCCGGGAACTGCCGCCGTACCGCCCCTTGCAATAGGAAACAGGCTATCTATTATTCTCTGTCCCGTTACCAAAGGCTCATCAACAGGCAGTCTCTTCTGAACAGGGCGCGCCCTTCTTACCGGCCACTCCTGCATCATGCAGACAGAGCTTTCCGTGCCGTCAGGAAATTCTACAACGGCAATGGTGTCCTTTACGGTATACTCCCCTTCAGAAACAATACTTTTAATTACACCCATTACTCCGCGATGTTCAAAAGCCCCCTGAACCTTACTGCGGGTCTTTCTGCTGTATTCTGAAAAAGCAGACTCCGGAATCATAATTCTATTTACGATAGAACCGGTTTCGCGCACTTCACCTACTATAGACAGCACGCCTACGCTGTCTCCGACCTTCGCCACAGGCTTAAAGTGCCACAATTTTTCAGTATCAAGGTTACTTATATTAAGGCCCCTTGCCATAAAGGCGCCGCTCTTTTCTTCCAACGCTTTAAGAGGTCTTTGAATACCGTCAAAAATATTACCGATAATTCCCGGTCCCAGAGTTACTGACAAAGGCTTTTCCGTAGTCACCACAGGCTCACCGGGCTTAAGACCGCCGGTAGTTTCATAGACCTGAATCGTCGCCTCTTCACCGTCAATGCGGATAACCTCTCCGATAAGACGTTCTTCTCCTACAAGAACCACGCTTTGCATAGCAAAGTCACCGCGTCCCCGGGCCTTTACAACGGGGCCGTTTACTCTGTATATTTCTTTTGTTTTCTTCTCACTAACAGCCATACTCTTACACCTTTTTAACCAAGAGATAAATTACTCCACGAAAGAAAATCTTCACGTTCACGGAGCACATCTGCCTTAACGGAATTGTCGATAACAAGCCCCAGAGACGGAACGTTTACCACACAACCGCCGATAATATCTTCTTCAGTCGCCTTGACGTCGGTATTTGCCCACACAACGATTCTGTCAGAAACTTCTTCTATGAGTTTACTGAACTTCTTGTAATCCTCCGGGGTGACCTCCACGATGATCTTTGCATTGCTTTCGCCAAGATGCACCGTTGCCGCCGTGAGAGCTTCCGTCAGCCTTTTTTCAAACAATTCGCCGTAACTGCCGTCCGTAGACTCTGTAAATGCCCGCAGTTTTGTCACCAAAGCACCGAAAACCTCGTCAATTATTTCATTTCTCTTTGACATAATGGCAGACTGACCCTTGTTCTGGGCTGTGGAAACGATAAGTCTTGCTTCTTTCCTTGCTTCCTCTACGCCCTTGCCTCGTATCTTTGCGGTTTCCCGCCTGAACACCTTTTTACAATCCGCCAGAGCCTCGCCGGTGGCATTATCCAGCTCTCTGTTTATCTCGTCCCGCCTTTGCTCCGCCTTTTGCAAAGCCTGACGCTCAAAGTTTTTCAATTTTTCATCATTGGACATCATTTTGTGACGCCTCCTTTTCGCCCGTATGTCTGTCCGGTATTACCGTCACCAACGGACGCGCGTTTTTCTTTGTGTATGCCGCAATAACGTCGCCGCATATTGCCGAGAGTTTCTCAGTAACTGCAATAATGGCATTGTCCTCACATTGCACCGCTCTTTCAAAAGCCGCAACGAACTCCTCCCGTGTATGCAGTACTTCCCCTTCGACTCCTGCCAGCCTCATCCCCGTGTGGGTATCAATGTTATCGCTTAAAAGATACATTTTCATATAATTTTACACCTTGTTAAGTATCATAATTGAAATGATAAGACCGTAGATAGCAATACCCTCGGAAAGACCTACGAAAATAAGTGTTTTACCCAGAAGTTTAGGATCTTCGCTGATTGCACCAAGTGCCGCAGAACCTGTGATAGCAACAGCAATACCTGCGCCGATACATGCAAGGCCTGTGGAAAGGGCCGCACTTATGTAGGCAAGACCTGCGCTGCTATCGCTCTTTACAGGAGTCTCTTTCTCTGCTTCTCCCTCTGTCTCAGATATTGAAGTTTCCTCACTTGCGGCATTTACGGGACCGCCGGTAAACAAAACTATTGATGACATAATAACGGTAATCACCATGAAAATAACAAGTGCGCCTGCAAAAAATTGAATCTTAGTCTTTTTAGAATTTTCGATACTCATAACAATAAACCTCCGAAATTATTTATTTACTCTTCTTTTTTATTATCGGCTCATAGGGAACGCCGTCGCCTTTGTAAAATCTGCTGAAAAGCTCGTAATACGTAAGTCTCAGTCCCTGAATTCCGACAACCATACCCTCAAGCACGATAATGGCCGCATTGCCCACGATCATTATTATCGTCTGAACCACGGGATTTGAGGACATCTGGGCCAATATATTAAACGCCATGGAAAGTCCCACATGGTTTATGGCAAAAGCGCTCAATCGCACGAAGGAGATGGTGTTGCTGGCAAAACCAAGAAGCATATCTATCATCTCAAATATAGTCTCCACAAAGAAGCCCGAAGCCCCGTCAGGCATTGCCGGCTTTTTCCGCAGGATATTTTCAATAGGGTGCTTAAAGAATATCACAAGGAACGGCACCAATATACATATCGCC
>JAEIGA010010645.1_pt1 | contig 13955 bp, 13 predicted proteins | sample 9270691 | NCBI WGS metagenome assembly JAEIGA01 (sample SAMN17057246, study PRJNA624740) | gut metagenome | biome: biome; isolation source: fecal sample | host: Bos grunniens | place: China: Xizang | collected 2019 | reverse complement strand
GAGATTACCGAGCATTATCACGGAGAGATCTCCACCTTCATCTCCAACCGCTACAACATCCAGAAGCTCCTGCCGCAAGTGGACATGGTGGTCAACTGTGTCCGCTGGCCCAAAGATGCCAAGGAGTTCCTTATCGACCGCAAGATGGTGCAGTCCATGCACAAGGGCTCCGTCATCGTGGACATCTCCAATGACTACGGCGTCATCGAGACCTTCCATCCCACCACCCATGAGGATCCCATGTATATCGAGGAAGGCGTTGTCCACTACTGCGTGGACAACATCCCCGGTGCCATCGCCGGTTCCACCTCCGTGGCCTATGCCGCCTCTGTCCTGCCCCATTTCCGCAGCATCGCGAAAAACGGCGTGGCCGAGGCCTGTGCCCGGGACGGATTCCTCCGCCGCGGCCTGACCGCCTACAAAGGATACCTGACCCATGAGGAATCCAGCTGCATCCAGGACCGTCCCTGGGTACGGCCGGAAGTGATCCTGGACATCGCCGACCGGAAGCTGGACAGTGCTCCCCCCGCCACCCGCAGCCGCTCGGAGCAGTTCTATGAGGAATTTGCCGGCCTCTGCTGAGGATCTCAAACAACATAAAAAATGAGTCCCGGGAAAGCGTTTGCTTTCCCGGGATTGTTTTTTGTTGATTTATTTCCGTTGTGCCGGATGCTCTCACTCGTCCTCCGGCTCCTGTTCCATTTCCTGCTGCCGTTTCCGATAGGACCGGGCCAGGATGCTCAGGCACACAAAGATGAGTACAAAGACGCAGACCGCGCCGATCAGTCCACCTGCCAGAGATCCCGCAAGATGTCCCGGATACCGGACGGCACTGCCGACAGCCATAACGACACCAAAGGCGACGGCTGCGACAGCGGATACGATAAGATTGGTCTTTCCGTTGGCTTTGAGATGACGGTCCCAGATGCCGTTTTTCAGACAGGCACTGCAGAGATAGACCGCCAGGATCATGAAGATGATCCACTCACCGGCAATGTATTTGAAATCGAAACCGAAAATAAACTGTTCTACGATCAGGGCGACGAGCAGTGCCCAGAAGGCAAACCAGCAGCCGTTATGCTCGATCTTGAGAACGATTTGCTCCTGCCGTTCATCCAGTTGATTACGCTTGTCCATAAGAATCCTCCCAAAACAGATCATTTAAGGTGACGCCCAGCGCCACACAGATGGAAATACATAGATTTAACGAGGGATTGAAGTCCCCTGCCTCGATGAGTCCGATGGTCTGCCGCGTCACTCCGGCCTTTTCCGCCAGCTCCGTCTGCGACATTCCCAGATCCATTCTGCGGAACTTCATCTTCATGTTTTTCATATCCGTTCCCTCCTGTCATGGCCAGTATAAGCCTATCTTTCATGAATGTCAAGTATATATTGCATTTGCAATTTATATTTTCCTTTTGCAATATATAGTGTCGTTTTCCTTTGAACAGTCAAAAAGATTCCTATCCGAATGTTATTGACAATTTCATGATACGGGTGTAGCCTCCTAATGTAAGACAACGAGGTCTTTGAGTAATCTCAAGGGCCTCGTTATATTTTTTTGCGGATTTTCACAATGGTGTCCTGTCTGCCACCCGTTTTCGGGACACCTCCGCAGCAAAGACCGGAGGTCATCAATGTTCAACTCTATACACGAAGAATGCGGTGTGTTCGGTATTTTTGAAAAAAGGACCTGTGAAGCTGCTCAATCGGTCTATCTGGCCCTCTATGCTCTGCAGCACCGAGGTCAGGAGTCCTGCGGGATCGCCGTCAATGATGACGGAGTATTCTCCCATCACAAAGGAAACGGACTGGTACCGGATGTATTTACCGCCGACCGGCTTCAGGCCATCGGCAGAGGAAACATGGCTCTCGGCCATGTACGTTACTCCACCACCGGCGGCAAGGATCTGGGAAACATCCAGCCTCTGGTCATCCGACATATCAAGGGAAATCTCGCCCTGGCACATAACGGAAACCTGGTCAACGCCGACGAGCTCCGGAAAAAGTTTGAGCTTTCCGGAGGGATCTTTCACGGGACCTCGGATACGGAGGCTATTGCCTATACCATCGTCTCCAACCGGCTGAAATGCAACAGCACCGAGGAAGCGGTGGAACAAACCATGCGGGAGATCCGCGGTGCCTATTCCTGCGTGCTGATGACCGCGACCAAAATGATCGCTTTCCGGGATCCCAACGGCTTCCGTCCCCTCTGTCTCGGCAGATTTCCGGACGGAGCCTACTGCATCAGCAGTGAATCCTGTGCTCTGGATGCCGTGGGAGCCAGTATGGTAAGGGATGTTCTTCCGGGAGAGATCGTCGTCATCTCCGACGAAGGGATCCGATCCATTAAGACGCACTGCACGACAAAGGAAAACAGCAGCATCTGCGTTTTCGAATACATCTATTTTGCCCGTCCCGATTCCGTGATCGAAGGAGTTTCCGTCCATCACGCGAGAATGAGAGCAGGAGCCTTCCTTGCCAGAGAACATCCGGTCCCTGCCGACATCGTCATCGGTGTTCCCGATTCCGGCATCGACGCGGCCATGGGTTATGCGCAGGAGAGCGGGATCCCCTACGGCATCGGCCTGATCAAGAACCGCTATATCGGACGGAGCTTCATCCAGCCATCCCAGTCCCAGAGAGAGAACGCGGTCCGGATCAAGCTGAACGTGATCCGGGAGAATATCGAGGGGAAGCGGGTCATCATGATCGATGATTCCATCGTCCGGGGAACCACCTGCGCCAGGATCGTTAAACTGCTCCGTGAAGCCGGAGCAAGAGAGGTGCATATGCGAGTGTCCGCGCCGCCGTTTAAACACGCCTGCTACTTCGGGACTGACATCGACAGCAGCGACAACCTGATTGCCTGTCAGTTCGACTCAGCGGAAGAGATCGCCAGGGTGATCGGTGCGGATTCTCTGGGATACCTTTCCATTGACGCGACCCACCAGATCGCCAGCGGCGCCGGTGTCTGTTTCTGCGACGGATGTTTTTCCGGCCATTATCCCGTTGCCGTGCCGGAAAAGATCAGCAAGAACAAGTTCGAACAGAAACTGGGGAACTATTCGGAATACTATCAGATCCTGGACTGAAAGAGAGAACTAGAAGGAACCCGGTCATCGGAAGCTAAATCCGATGACCGGGTTCTGTTTTTCAGTATTCGAATGGAACGATCACGATTCCCGCTCGGCAAGGGACGACAGGACATTGAGCCGCTCTCTGCGCTTGCGAAGCACGGCATTTTTCTCATCGATCTCCGCCTTCAGTGCGCGGGCCTTCTCAGAGGCGTTCTGCTCCTCATAGATCATATCGATCAGTTCGCTCTGCTTTAAAAGGATCGTATTCTTTACGGATGCTGTGGGTTCGAGATTGGCCGCCAGCTGCTGGTTCAGCTCTGAGACCCGGGCTTCCGCTTCCCGGCGGATCCGTTCACTCTCCGCACGGATCTCCTCAATACGCGCCTTCACCCGCTCCGTACGGTAGATGACATCCGGATAGGCGTCGGCAAACCGTCGTGCAAAGACCGACCGGTCGCTGAGGATCAGACGCACTTCCCTGCTGATCTCTTCCGTATTGTCCGCCTCGCTGCTCTCAACACTGCGTTTGACCAGCTTAAGGACGAAGTGAGAGATGATGGAGTCTGTGACGAACAGTGCGGCAAGCACTCCCGCCAGGATCTCCTGTCCCGGGATGCTGATCTTTCCGAACAGGCGCAGGAAGACGGGATTAGCCAGATGGATCACGAGGACGCCGCCCAGACCGAAGAGGATGAGATTGCCGATCCAGATTCGTCCATGCAGGTTCATGGGCTTCTGGCTGTAATCCCACCAGCGGGCATGATACCGTTTTTCCATGACGAAACTCACCATGTATTCCAGCACTCCGCACAGCACGAAGGAGATGGCAAAGGTGGTTCCGATTCCGTATTCCAGTCCCGCCAGGCTCTCCACGGCGATGGTGATGAGCACACAGCCGGAACCATAGATGGGAAGCCACGGTCCAGTGAGGAATCCACGGTTGATAAACCGGTGAAACTGCCGGTATTTCCCGACCACTTCGATGATCCATCCCACCATGGAATAGACAAAAAACAGCAGAATAAGCTGTACCAGTGTCGGCATAAAATAATACTCCTGTTCTCAATAGTATTCGGCTTCCGGAAAAAAACAGTTTCCGGAACATAGTGATGGATTATACCCCACAGACCCCGACTTTGCAAGCTGGGGTCTGTGGGGTTAATTCTTTTTTCAGTCCTTCCCGTAATAGATCTCATTGGCTACATCACGCAGAGCCTGTGCCTCATCGGGTCGTTTGAAATAGTCATATGAGGGAGCGCATTTGCGAAGGACATAGGCATAGTTGCCGTTCCGCTCCTGATCCGGGGAATTGATATACTCCCAGGCCTCGTCCAGAAGTTCCTCCACCTGCTCCGTGGCGGTGTCGTCCCGTTCGTAGGTCAGATGGGCCAGCTGCACCAGGGACACGGCGATTTCCCCGGCGTGATGTCCCACTGTCTTCAGTACCGCGATGGCCCCGCGAAAGTCCCGTTCCGCATGGGTCAGCTCTCCCAGTTCGCTGTAGGTGGCGGCGCGGTTGTTCAGAAGGGCAGCGTATTCATAGGTGTCCCTTTTGCCCGCCTGAAGAAAGCACTGCTCCGCCTGATCGTACAGGCCGATGGCTTCCCTTTCTTCCCCAAAAAAGGATTGGGTGGTGGCGGCGTTGATGAAAACGGTGGCGCCGGAGACGGTGTTACCGATGCCCAGTTTCTCCACCAGCTGCAGGCTCTCCTCCATGGCCTCCATGGCCCGGGTCTTTTTCTTCACCCGGCGGTAGTAACCCACTCCTTCATTCAAGACGGTGAGCAGTCCCCTGTCGTCCTGAAGGGTACGGGCCTGCTCCTCCCATTTCGTCAGACAGGCCCGTGCCGCCTTCATATCGTTTCGCTCAAAACAGGCATCCAGCTCCCGGATAAAATCCGGGACGGAGATTTCGTGAAGATGTGCCATGATCGTTCTCCTTGTCTTTGCCTTTATTCGCTCCTGTGACTCGTTGTTTCTTTTTCTGTCAGATAAACAGGCTCATATCCGACTGCTCGCCGGAACCGAGGAAGGTGGATACGCCTCCCAGTTCCACGCCGTCGATGAGCTCCTCCTGATGGATGCCCATGATGTCCATGGACATCTGGCAGGCCACGATGCGCACGCCGTGGTCCTTGGCCGACTGGATCAGTTCCTCCAGAGAGCTGATGCCTTTGGCATTCATGATGCCCCGGATCATCTTGGCGCCGGCCCCGCCCATGTTCATGCGGGACAGCCCCAGTTTTTGGGTACCCCGCGGCATCATGAATCCGAACATGCGCTCGATAAAGGTCTTGTCCGCCTTCACCTTTTCCGGACGGCGCAGGATATTGAGGCCCCAGAAGGTGAAGAACATGGTGACTTTCCGTCCCATGGCCGCCGCCCCGTTTGCCATGATGAAGGCGGCGATGGTCTTATCCAGATCCCCGGAAAAGACCACGAAGGTCTTGTCATTGGGAAGTTCTCCCGCGATAGCGGCGGGCGCCGGATCCTGCCGGGTGATCTGTCCGCAGATGATGTCATCCTGTTTTTCCAGCCAGTCCAGTCTGTTTCCCGTGCGGTCGCACCACACGGCGATATCCGAGGCGAATGCATCCTCCGTGGCCTCCACGGTGATGACGGTACCGGCCGGTTTGTCCCGGAGATAGTCCGCCACTTTGACGATGGGGCCGGGGCATTTCATTCCCTTTGCGTCCACCAGCACCGGATCCCGCCGGAGCTGGCAGGCAGCTGGTTTTTCCTCGGCGGCGGCCGGTCTCTCCGCAGCGGTCCGGTAGGCTCTGTATCCGCCATCCAGGCTGGATACTGCGTAGCCCCGGTCTGCCAGGATCTCCGCCACTTCCTCACTGAAGGTGCCGTGATTGCAGAACACCACCACCGGCTTATCTGTCGGAATGTCGTCCAGATTCCCTGGGAACCCGGAGAAGGGAGCATTCACTGCCCCGTCGATGGCACTGACGAGCAGCTCATCCGGCTCCCGCAGATCCACCAGTGTCACACTGTTCTTATCCAGTGCAATAAAATCTTCAAGGGATATATGCTGAAAAGAATCGTTCTGTTCCATACTCATTCTCCTGTCTTTTTCTTTGTGTATCTCTTTTATTGTCCTGTACCGCCGCAGAGTTCTGTGTTCTCTTCGCGAAGCTCCGTAATGGTGGGACTGTCCGAGCAGATTGGACATTCTTCGTCCCGGTCGCACAGTTCGATGGTCTTCATCTCCATGGTAAGTGCGTCCACCATGAGAAGCCGTCCCGACAGAAGCTGCCCTGCTCCCGTGAGATACTTCACCGCTTCCAGGGCCTGCAGGCTCCCGATGACTCCCGCCACGGCGCCCACCACTCCCGCCTGACTGCAGGTGGGCACGGCGCCGGGGGACGGCGGTTCCGGATGCACGCAGCGGTAACAGGGGCTCTGCCCCGGAAGGATGGTCATGATCTGCCCGTGAAACCGCAGGATCCCGCCGTGGACATAGGGGATCTTCTCCAGGACACAGGCGTCGTTGATCAGATATTTCGCGGTGAAATTATCCGTCCCGTCCAGAACGAAATCATACTGGGATACGAGTTTCCGTCCGTTTTCCGCCGTCAGAAACTCGGGAATGGCCGTTACATGGATATGGGGATTGATCGCGGCCATGGTCTCCGCGGCGGATTCCGCCTTGTTTCTCCCCAGATCCGGGGTGGTGTGGATGACCTGCCGCTGGAGATTCGTGCGGTCCACGGTATCACCGTCCATGATGCCGATGTGCCCGATGCCCGCCGCAGCCAGATACAGTGATGCGGGAGAACCCAGGCCTCCGGCGCCGATGATGAGCACCGAGGATCCGGACAGTTTCTTCTGACCGGAGTATCCGATCTCCTTTAAAATGATATGGCGGGAATACCGCTCCAGTTCCTCTTTGGACAGACTCATGGAACACGCTCCTTTCGGACGAATGGTCATATAATACTCTTCTTCTGCAGTCGGTCTTCCGGCTCATGACGCTGCCGATCCGCTGCAGGACCGGTATCAGCTTTTCGCCGCAGAGCGGAAGCGGAGTGCTTTCCGCAGTGCCGGCATCAGCACCAGTGCTCCCGCGATGCCTGCGGTTCCCTGAAGAATATTGGGTACCACGCCGGCCGCTGCCGCCAGAGCGCTCTGCAGGATCAGCGCTTCAAAAACATAGTAGCCTGCCACCATCACCGCTTCCCCGGCAATGCCGGCAGTGAGCATGGACAGAAAGGAACCGCTGCGTCTTTCCAGTGCGAGAAATACCAGCCCCGCGGTCAGTCCTGCCAGCCCCTTGACCAGCAGGGTCCCCGGCGCATAGGCACTGTAGCCCAGCAGCAGATCCGCCACGACACTGCCGAATCCGGCGGCGAAGGCAGCGGGCACGGGACCCAGCACAAAAGCGGTGATGAGGATCACGATATCGCCGGCATTGGCATATCCTCCGCCGGGAATGGGAATGGGGATCACCATGGTGGCGATGGCGATGAGAGCCGCCAGCACCGCAGTCCTGGTGAGGATGATCAGCTGATCATGTTTCATGGTTATTCCTTCTTTCAACGACCTGCCGACGGCAGGCCTGGAAATATCATATTACGCAATGATGCCGCCGCCTATGACACATCTGTCGTCATCGTAGAAAACGGCGGACTGTCCCGGAGCCGGAGCCCGTACGGGAGTGTCGAACCGGACCAGCACATTGTCATCTCCGGTAACCGTCACCGTAGCCGCGACCGCCGGGTGATGATAACGGATCTTCGCCTGACATCGGAACACCGTTCCCGGTTCCGGATCCGGGATGCTGAGGAAGTTCAGATCCGTGCACCGGATCTCCTCCCGGTACAGGCTCTCTTCCGGTCCCAGCACCACCTGGTTTTCCTTCGGACGGATCTCCGTAACAAAGATCCTCTCTCCCGCGGCGATGCCGAGGCCCCGCCGCTGTCCCACGGTATAATGGATGATCCCACGGTGTCTTCCCAGGATCCGTCCGGACTCATCCACGAAATCTCCCTCTCCGGGAACTTCTCCCGGGGCATGGCAGCGGATAAAGTCCCCGTAATTTCCCTCCGGAACAAAACACAGTTCCTGCGAGTCCGGCTTGGATGCCACCGCCAGATCAAATTCACGGGCCATGGCCCGGACCTCCTCCTTGGAGCAGCCGGACAGAGGCATCATCGTGTGCTGCAGCTGTTCCTGCGTCAGCCGGTACAGCATATAGGTCTGGTCCTTCTCCCCGTGCCGCGCCATCTGCACCGTATACCGTCTGTTGGGCATTCTGCGGATCCCGGCGTAGTGGCCGGTGGCAACATAGTCAGCCTGAAGGACCTTCATGAAATAAAGCATGCGCTCCCATTTCACGTGCCGGTTGCAGAGGATGCAGGGATTGGGAGTCCTCCCTTCCAGATAATCATGGATGAAAGGTTCCGTTACCTCCTCCTGAAATGCCCTGAGGCTGTTCAGCGGGTAATAGGGGATCCCGAGGCGCATGGCCACCCGCCGGGCATCGTCGATCTCGCAGCACCGGCTTTCCGTGCCGTCGTCTGACACCCAGGTTCGCAGTGTCACCCCGATGACCTCATGGCCCTGTTTTTTTAACAGATATGCCGCCACGGCGCTGTCCACACCGCCGGACATGCCGATGAGGACTTTTGCCATCCCCTCTCACCTCCTTAAGATCAGAAAAATAATCTCAGGCCGGGGGCCGGATCTGCGTGCGGATGCAGACCGGACCCCGGCCCGATTGGAGTATTGCTGAAACGCAGGAACGATTCAGAATACGGTTATGCTAAATTCCGGCGAAGTCCAGATACAGATAACGCATCTTCTCTTCGCTGTCGAAAAACTCAAATTCATGGGGTTCCCCCCGGAGGATCTCTTCCCCGTCCCGGTATGCCAGGAGCGTGTTGCGCGGCAGTTCCTCCCAGCATCCGCCGTCCAGCGCCTGCGTGGAGATGATGACACTGCCGTCTTCCTTCCGGATGTGAAGTCCTCCGTTGTAGTTGGAGTGGGCATAGAGCGTTTCCCCGTCGGTAAGAAGAACGTTCACCTTGTTCTCCGGCACGATCTGAACTATCAGATCCTGCAGGATCCCGAAGCGCTGTGCCGTAGTCAGCGGCGTTCCCGTCTCCCGCAGTGCTGTGTTCATCCGGGCGATGAGGTGACACAGGATCCGCTCGCTGTCGGTGCTTCCCACCTGCCGGTTCACATACTGATCCAGAATACTGCTCTCAAAAATGGTGCCGTTGTGGATCAGGGTCCAGGTCTGTCCGCTGACATCCTTCTGGACGAAAGGATGGGTGTTTTCATATTCGATGCTTCCCTTAGTGGCAAGGCGGACATGGGCCAGAAGAAGGTCGTTCCTAATGGGACGTTCCATGATCCCGGCCAGTATTTCGCTTGCGGAGGCCCGCACCGGTTCTTTTTTTACCAGGAGCCGATCCCCTTCCCGCACGGCGATCCCCCATCCGTGGGGGTTGCGCACGTCGTGGGAATAGAATTCCCGGAGAAGATCATTGTATTCGGCTTTTTCTATACTGCTTGCGCCGAACAGTTCGCACATAGGAGTTGTTGCCTTTCTTTTGCGTAGGACAGACCGCAGCCCGTATAGTCATCTCCGAACCACTGCGCCACTTCCGCAGCGTAGCGGCTGGACGGTCTCTTCAGTTTTTCTGTCTGATATGCCAGGATCTCATTGGTCCAGTCCGGACCGTCCCGGTAGAATTCCTTCATCTGTCTCAGGATCGCAAGGCCGGCCTCGTCCATGGGAACGGAACGCTCCTGCCGGTCCCGGTATCGGGTCCGGTGCAGATCGTAGTGCGCCGCCTTCTTGAAGTTGGCCGCGGCACGGATCTGCTGACGGTCATTCATCGGCTCCGCCTCGAGACAGGAAAGCCACACCATCATCAGATGGGCAAACTGCAGATCCCTCTCATCCACGCCCCATGGAAGGAAGGGATTGAGATCGATCATCCGCAGTTCGATATGACTGACGCCTTTTTCCATGAGGACGTGCAGATCGTTCTGCCCGTAGGATTTCAGGCGGATGGGATAGTACAGTTCCGCCGGGGAATACAGCCATCCCTTCCGGACATACTGCAGGATGCTCTCCCCGTAGGCGTCAAGAGAGGAATAGTCCATGGTGGGAACGAAGTCGTTCCAGTATCCCGTCTCGCTGCAGCGGCAGGATCCCATTCCCGTGAACACCGTCTGACCGGGATACCGGAGATCATAGAAGGACCGGTCCATCAGCGGGCTTGCCGCGGTGAGAGCCACCAGCAGCCAGCCGTATTCCAGCAGATTCTGCGCCAGATCCAGATAGATCCGGTTCTTGTGTTCCACCGGATTTCTGCAGTTGCTGACCAGGCGGTCCCTGGCCAGGAGCACCTCGGAAAAGGAAAAGTTGAAATGGACGCCGCAGTAGGTCATGATGGTGCGTCCGTATTTTTCCGACAGGTATTCCCGGTAACGGGTCTTCCCCGCTTCCTCCCCGTAGAACTGGGCGATGGGGATATCCTCCTCGCTGCGGATCACCGGCGGATTGGAAAAGGGCCACAGGATCTCCCGCCGCGGCAGTCCCTCCAGAGTCATGCGAAGGCGGCAGTCGATCTGCCGGAGTTCCTCCAGTGCCCCCTGCAGGCTGTCGTGGGTGGTGGTGTTGATCTCCGTCTGATTCTCACAGAAGTCCCGCACGATGGCTGGATCTCCCGGGAAGGGATGTTTTGTCTGGGAAAGCATGCCGTCCTCGGTCAGCCGAAGCGACTCCCGCTCCAGACCGAAACGGCCCTCCAGGAGAACGTCCCGGACGGCATTATCATCAAAATGTATCATGACTGCAGTTCTCCGTATTCCCGAATGTAGTCCTCCATGGTCCTGCCCTTCTGCAGGCCTTCCTTCATCTGGCGGGCGGGGCTCATCAGCTGTTCTGCCCTGGGATACAGAGGCGCCAGATATTGTTCTTCTCCGAAGCCCCGGATCTTCAGGCCGTCAGCGGCCAGATCCAGGATCTTCAGCAGAAGTTCCGTCAGCTCCTTCCGGTCGTAGACAGCCGGCAGATCCGACATCACGAACTGACGGCGGATCTCCGAAGCGTTATATCCCCTGTGATAGATCACATGGTCATTTTCCAGCAGGTCTGTCAGGGCGTGGAGATTCTCCATCAGCCCCGCATGCAGCGCGCCGGAAGCCAGGATCTCCGGCACCGGCTGTTCGCAGACACTGCGGAATTCCACGGTGCCCCGGAACGTAAGGTCTTCAAATTTGAAGGAGCGGAGATATTCCAGGTCCGACAGTTCCGGATGGATCCGGATCTTCTCATACCGGGATCCCTGGAAGATCTCTCCTTCGATGGTATCGGAGGCAAAATAGTCATCCAGCGGAATGGGGCTGAAATTCACGTATTTCCCGTCCCGCATGACGCAGTAGATGCTCATGCTCCGGATATACAGGATCAGCTCCTCCACGGATTCAAACCTCAGCCCGTACATATCCACGTTATGGCGGTTGAGGCCGTGCAGGCTGTTGCGCCAGAAATAATCCCGGCTGCAGAGAAACTCACTGTCGCCCTCCGTCCACAGGGAATTGGCCAGCAGCAGCGCCTTCATCGGCTCCAGCAGTGTGAAGGTGTTGATCACCTCGATGAGGTCGGCTTCCTCCACATCCAGCTGCACCTGGGAGGCACAGGAAAACAGGCCGAAATTGGGATGGTCGTGAAACAGGATCTCCCTGCCGTAGTTTTTATAGGAACAGAGGTGGTGGAACAGCATGCGGTAACGCTCGCTGACCACCGGGACATTGCGGTTGACCGCATACCCCGGGTTGATACCCATCCCGGTGATATGATGTCCGTTCTTCTCCAGTTCGTTCTGCACGAACCGGTAGTACCGCCGGAACCGCTGATCCAGCAGTGCCATGTCCTCCTCTGTCCCAAATGAAAATTCCAGGGTGTTGTAGCTGCAGTCAAAGGAGAGACTGTCGCCGGTCTCCGGCTCCTCGGCCAGATAGATATGTCCCGCATCGTCCTGCCCAGACGATAAGAAGGAAAAAGTACGAAGGAAATCATCCGTCATTGCATGGATCACGGAAAAATCCACCGGTTTTGTCTCGGCATTCATGATGGGAAACTCAAATTCCAGACCCACCGCTCGGGTCCGTTTTCTCCTGGTAGGCTCGATGTAGCGCTGATAGATCGCTTCATGGAGTTGGTCGGAAGCCATAAATACACCTCACAGAATTTTATTTGTGCGGGGATCAGTTGTCGTTAAACAGTGCCGTGGAGTAGTAGCGGTCGCCGCTGTCGGGAAGAAGCGCCACGATGACCTTGCCCTTGTTCTCCGGACGTTTTGCCAGTTCGATGGCGCCGTGGAGGGCTGCACCGGAGGAGATTCCCACGGAGATGCCTTCCTTCTTGGCCAGAAGTTTTGCGGCGGCGAAGGCGTCCTCATTGGAGGAACGGAACACTTCGTCGTACACACCGGTGTTCAGCACATCGGGAACGAATCCCGCGCCGATGCCCTGGATCTTATGGGCGCCGGCTCTGCCTTCGGAGAGGACCGGAGAATCCAGCGGCTCCAGTGCCACCACTTTCACATCGGGATTCTGTTCTTTCAGATATTCTCCGGTGCCGGTGACGGTGCCGCCGGTGCCTACGCCGGCGATGAACAGATCCACCTTGCCGTCGGTATCTTTCCAGATCTCCGGACCGGTCGTGGCCTTATGGATGGCGGGGTTGGCGGGGTTGACGAACTGGCCGGGAATGAAGCTGTCGGGGATCTCCTGAGACAGTTCCTCGGCTTTTGCAATGGCGCCCTTCATGCCCTTGGAGCCTTCGGTGAGCACCAGCTCGGCACCGTAGGCTTTCAGGATGTTGCGGCGTTCCACGCTCATGGTCTCCGGCATGGTGAGGATGATGCGGTAGCCCTTGGCCGCGGCGATGGCGGCAAGGCCGATGCCCGTGTTGCCGGAAGTGGGCTCGATGATGACGGAGCCTTCCTTCAGAAGGCCCTTCTCCTCCGCGTCCTCGATCATCGCCTTGGCGATGCGGTCCTTGACGGATCCGGCGGGGTTGAAGTACTCCAGTTTGACGAGAACGGTGGCTTCCAGGCCCAGTTCCTTTTCGATATTGACGACTTCCACCAGCGGAGTGTTGCCGATGAGTCCCAGTGTTCCTTTATAAATATTCGCCATGATGAATTCTCCTTTTCGTGTCTCTTTTTATATCTGTGTTTTTATATTCGGAATCTTTCAGTGCAGTGTTTTGCAGACGGCATCGAATCCGGTCTCCAGATCGTGGATGATGTCGTCGATGTGTTCGGTGCCGATGGACAGCCGGATGGTGTTGGGATAGATATCCTGATCCGCCAGTTCCTCTTCCGTCAGCTGGGAATGGGTGGTGGAAGCCGGATGGATCACGAGGCTCTTCACATCCGCCACATTGGCAAGCAGCGAGAAGATCTCAAGGGCATCGATGAATGCCCAGGCTTCCTTCTGTCCTCCCCGGATCTGGAAGGTAAAAATGGAGGCGCCGCCGTTGGGGAAATACTTCTCATACAGTTCGTGATCCGGATGGTCCGGCAGTGCCGGGTGGTTCACTTTCTCCACCAGCGGATGCTTCGACAGGTATTCCACCACTTTCTTCGTGTTCTCCACATGCCGTTCCAGACGGAGAGACAGGGTCTCCACGCCCTGCAGCAGCAGGAATGCGTTAAAGGGCGAGATGGCCGCGCCGGTGTCTCTCAGCAGGATGGCCCGGATGTAGGTGACGAATGCCGCCGGCCCCACCGCGTCCTGGAAGGATACGCCGTGATAGCTGGGGTTGGCATCCGAGATCTGCGGATAGTTGCCGGTGGACTTCCAGTCGAAGTCGCCGGACTCCACGATGATGCCGCCCAG
>JAEIGA010010644.1_pt1 | contig 13956 bp, 13 predicted proteins | sample 9270691 | NCBI WGS metagenome assembly JAEIGA01 (sample SAMN17057246, study PRJNA624740) | gut metagenome | biome: biome; isolation source: fecal sample | host: Bos grunniens | place: China: Xizang | collected 2019 | reverse complement strand
CCTGCGGGATCTCCAGTTCCTTAAAGGCCTCGAAACTGTCTTTCAGGAACTGACACAGCCGCTCTGTCAGCTCATCTCTCAGTTCTGTCTCGCCCTTTTGATCGGCAGTTTCGGCTTCGGCAAACATCCTTATGGCATCCTCCGTCGCGCCGTGATAAGGCAGGCAGCCGGCCAGCCTTTCAGTACAGACCTGTTCTGACTCAGCTTCATTCCTTGAGATGGCAATCAGCCGCATATACTTAAAGATCAGTTCGGCCGGATGTCCTGACAGCTTCCAGCCCGGTTTTGCGATCTTTCTGGCAAATCTTTTCTCCAGGCTGTTAAGATCCTTCCAGACCCGTTCTGACAGCTCATCCAGACGGAACAGATACAGGCCCTTCAGGAAAACATACAGGGCATAGCTCATGTTGATCAGGGAATCATACTTCGCCCCCTCATCCACGATATATTTTAACTGCTCTGCCGGTTTTTTCCTGCCGTCAAAATATTTTTCCGCCTCACTGAGATAGGCCGCCTTGTTTCCTGTATCCAGGTAGTGATGCAGGAGGTAGGACTGGGTGATCTTATAATTTGCCGACCCTTCTTCAAAGTCAGCAAGGGCTGTCCGGAATTCATCCTCTGCCCGGGGATCCCGCTTAAAAGCATAGACCTGGCCGCGCTGACTATGGGCCTTTCCCAGAGATGTATTCCCTTCTTCTGCGGTGCCGGGCAGGTGTACATCCTTTTTCAGGTCCGTCAGAAGCTCCTGGTAGACGATATTTTCATCGGCGATCTCCTCTGCATGATCCATAGCAAAATAGTCACAGCAGAAAACCACCATCTTATTGCGTGTGCCCAGGTATGCTTCCAGACTGACTGTGCCCGCCAGCTCAGTACATTTCTGAAAATATTTTTCGGCATTGACACTGTCGCCGATATGACAGTAAACCGTGACGCCGATATCATTTAACAGATACAGGATACCCCTTGCCTCAGGGCTCCGGAATTCCTTTTCGATCTCCGGGGCCATCTCTTCCAGGACCTTCAGGATATAGAGGGCCTTGTCCGAATTCAGCGAATTGTTATTCAGGGTCTCAAAGAGCTTTCGGACGGCCATATTGAAGTCGGCGACGTCCCGGTGCTCAAGGACCCGCGCTTCCAGCTTCTTAAACCAGAGTTTTTTATAAAATGCTGCAAACGCCCCTTCGTATTTGCCCGCATCATAGGCGATGCTCAGGGCTTTATAAAGATCGCCCTCCAGATATTTATTCCAGGCCCTGGCATAGATGATATCGATCTCGTCATAGCCAAAGATCAGGTTGTCGTCTCTGCCCGTGAGGTCTTTGGTCCGGCCGGCAATCGATTCAAGCCACTCCCCCGCGCCGGCACCCTCGATCTCAAACTGTAAAAATGAGCAGATGGTATCCGCCATATGCAAAAATTCCATCTTCCTTGTGCCTGCTGTATACTGGATGGAGTTGACATTAAAGTCAGAGATGCAGATATCCGGCCGCTGGGCATCCAGGATCTCTTCCGCGATCACAGAACGGTAAATGTCGGCATTCGTCAGATTAAAACGAACCTTGCCGGGATCATCGAGCTCGATCGGCTTGTATCCCTGCCGTACGTACTCCTGAGCAATAGGATCGTTCAGCCTCATATCTCCGCTGGACCTGGTGGCGATATCAAGAGAAATATCCCTTACATCCCTGATCACCGGATTATAAAAGATCAGCCGGCAGATCATCTCATCTGCCATATGAAAATACAGATTGCTGGCATAGTCATCCTTGGCCAGGATGTTGGCATTTCCGGCCAGGAGTTTTTTGATGCCTTCATCACTTTTCAATATGACAAAAATATGGTATTCACCCTGGCGGGGCTGAAAATCCTTAATGACCCCCTGGGGATTCAGCCAGGTCAGCTTCCTGCCCCTGTAGGTTCCCCTTCGGATGAATTCCGGCAAGGTCAGCCTGACCAGTTCCTTGACGGGCCGGACCACATAATGGTCCCGTACGCCGTCCCCATTTGAATGCAATGCTTCCGGATATGAAAATTCACCTGCAAGCATGACCGCCTTTTCCGCCGCCTCTGAAACAACAGCCTTATAATAGGCTCTGATCCTGCTGCGCTCCAGGCGTTCTTCGCCGCTGATATTTTTATCATCGTAGATCAGACCTGCGATATAGACCGGTCCTGCTTCGGTCTTCAGGCCTTCAAAATCGCCGTATTCATCCAGTGCAAGTGTCAGCATATTCATTCTGCTCCTTTTTGTAAAATCACAGACTTTTGATCAAGTACTATTATCTCACACTTTTTTCTATTATCCCAATATTTTCTGAAGCAGCTTTTCTGATAATTTCTTAATCCCCTTATCGCCGAAGTCGATCTCCAGCATCCTGTCATCCCCTTTGGCAGTTATACTAAGGATCGTCCCTGTGCCAAAGCGGGGGTGCTTTATCACGCTGCCGGGTTCGGTTTCCGTTCTGCCTTCCGGGGCAGCTTCCGGATCTTCACCTGCTTCTGCCTTCTTCGGCCTGCCTACCCAGTACTCACAGATCTTCCTGTCTGAACTGTCCCAGCTGTCAGTCAGTTTATAGTGAACCTTACCGTCTTCATCCTTATATGGCAGCACTGCTGCCACATGTGAGCTTCCCACAAAGGCAAAGATCCGCTCACCGTCTTTATAGCGCGTATCCATCACCTTGCAGAATTCCTTTCCCGTCAGCAGTTTCCCATCACTTTTCAGCTGCGGATGCTTTTCAAAATCATTTTTGATGAGCAGGTTGATGAAAACATAGTTGCCGTTTACCATGGTATCACTGTAGCCTACGGCTTCTCCAAGCCTGGAAACCGCCTCCTGCCAGCTGATCTCAAAAACCGCTGAAAAAGCTCTGATGACGCAGTCGCCGATCCGCCGCCCCAACGGGTTGGGCTGATAATACTGAAAATATTCATGGGACCGCCAGAAAGAGCCCTGTCCATCTTCATTCCCCTGTTCAGGGTCTGACACCGGATCCTGCAGTGACTCTTCCTCCATCTGCGCACGCATCTGTTCCAGACGTGCCCTGGCTGTTTCCACCCTGAAGGTCCAAAGATCCACTGTGAACCGGCGAAGATCTGCATCGCCGCACATCCGGCAGTCAGCCCCCGATCCATCCCCGGTTTCCGGCATCAGTACTGCCATCAAGGCATATTTTCCGGTCCGGCCATGGGTCTGGATCAGACCATACTCATTCCTGAGAAAATGGGGTCTCATTACAGGTCCCATCTGACTCCCGTAAGCAATTCCGCCTGTCCGTTCTTCATAAAAGCCCAGGGATTTCAAAAGATGATCTGCACAGGCTGCATCGGCCGGCATAAGTCCGTGCCGGCTTGCCTGTTCAAGCAGCAGCTGATAGCCCTCAGCCCATGTGATCCCAAGGCAGATACACAGGCAGTTGATGGCATGATCTGCCAGCGTCTGGATCTCTCCGCCAAAGGGCTTATGATTGATCTTTTCAAAATTAACCATTTATTCACACCCGAACTGGTCCAGGAAAACCCTGACCGACCGCTGCATTTCCCTGGAAAAATCCGAATTGTATTTACGGCTGCAGAAGAGCCTGATCCAGGTATTGTAGGTCTGGGGCGTACAGTTTTTAAGCAGCATCTGACGCAGTTCATCTGCATCCATACGCTGATAGCTGTTTTCCCGGACAATGTATTTAAGGTCGACGCGCTTTGGCTTCTCCCGCTCCATCTGCTGCTGGGTCGGATAGCCGAAAACCAGCATCGCTGCAGGGAAAACATACTTGGGAAGGCCCAGTATCTCCCGCTGGGTTTCCGCATTTTCCATGATATCACCGATGTAGCAGGAACCGATGCCGTAGGACTGGGCCGCAACCACTGCATTCTGGGCTGCGATCAGAGCATCATCGACGGCAAGCATCAGGTCACCCGGTCCGGGATCTCTGGGCTCACAGCCAGCAGCCTTAAAGGCCTCATACCACTTCAGGCAGTCGGCACAGAAGACAAGCACCAGCTTGCCCTGGGCGATAAAGGGCTGATGGTCGCAGCTTTCAGCAAGGGCATCCAGGAGTTTTTTATCTGTGATCCGCAGGATCGTATAAAGCTGCTGGTTGCCTGCTGTCGGTGCCATGACAGCAGACATGAGGATCTCCTGCACGATCTCCTCATCGATAGGCTGGTCGGTATATACTCTGACGGATTTGCGCTCATAAAGCTGTTTGATAACGTCGTTCATTTCAGATCTGTCCTTTCAGGAAATCTTATACTATGATACATCATTTGGCCTGAACTGTATATATACTGTCAGTTTTCCCTCACCATGAACTGGCTGCGCCTTTTCTTAAGGTAGTTCACATGACTCTGCCGGAGGCCGCCGCCCGCTTTGTAGTATGACGTTTTGAGCAGATACCTGGTCAGCCCCTTCTCTTTGTAGTCGAACCACTCATCATCCAGGATCAGGAGTCCGCTGACCGGGCCGTGCACCTTCATCCATGCCAGGATCCCGGCGCCTCGGTCCGGACCATGATCCCGGGTCTTTGATACGATCTTAAGGCCATGGGCGGCAAGGCGGCAGTCAAGCTCATCTGCAAACATGTCCTGACCGGCCTTATCCTTTTCATGCCAGGTATCCTTCCAGGTGGATACAAGAACGATATCAGCATCAAAGAAGCGGGTGATCTCCTTTAAAACAGGAAGCATCCGCTCGTCGATGCCGGTATAAGTCCCTAAGCGCTCTTTCGTTGAGCTGCAGTTAAGTACCCCGTCCACATCCAGAAATATTATAAATCTGCCGGCATAGTCACCCATATACTCATCTGAAACCTGCCCGGCATCCTGCCTGGCCGGTGCGGCCGGTTTGCCCGTATGCTGCATCTGCTCCACTTCCTTTCACTGCCATATCACATCAATGCGGGAAAAATATCCCACAATGTTCTCTGAACATAGTCTATCCCATCGTCAGGCCATTCAAAGCGGCGGAACTGCGTTCGTTTATGATAGTCTTCCGCATAACAGAGCAGATCGCTGTCCCATTCATCCGGATCGATCTCATCGAACCGGTCCATGATCAGCCTGTAGGGATCATAATAAAACCACTTGATCCTGGCATATTTTTCCAGGAATTCATAGACCTCCCTGGACGGCAGCTGATTAAAACGGCCGTAGACCTGCTCGATCACCTTGTCCTTGATCTCCATGGTCACAAAGGACTCATCCGGCGACTCCGCTTTTCTGACAAAGAGGATCGTTGTGCTGCTGCCGGCATGGGCATCCACATAGTCCATCAGACAGTTTCCCTGGGCTACTGCTTCCTGACAGATGTCAAAGGCACTTTCAGGCATCATCACAAGATAATCAGCATCTTTATAGTTATACCAGGCGGAATCCTTCCGATTTCTGACCATCTCATCGATCACCGGGTTTCCTTCCTGATACCGCCTGATCCGGCGCAGCTTCATGACCATATCAGCGACTTCCCCCGCCTTTGGCAGTTTCCACTTCCTGATCTGGGGCATCTCTTTATAAAGGTCCAGGTATTCTTTGTAAAATGTCAGATCAAGTTCACTCAAGGGGGCCTTCATTCTTTGATAAAGGGTGCGGCTAAACTGCTCTCCGTAAAAGAGGCCGCCCTCAAGGCTTAAGGATTCCAGATACTGCCACTGGCCTTTGGAAATGGTCTTTGTCGTGATATAGCCGGCATATTTTTTATAGACCATGCGGCATTTGGCGATCGTATCATTTTCAAACAGCATCCCGATAAAATCCGGATGATTCAGGATCCGCAGCAGTTTCAGCGCAAGTCCGTGACCGATGATGGTCCGGGGCGACGTGCCGATGATATTGACATCCGGGATCCGGGCCAGATGCCATGCGATCTGTTCCAGCTTTGCCTTATAGAGGATCTCCCTGGCGCCGGACCTGTGGCTGATAAAATACAAATATTCAAGCATCATTCCCGGATGGTCCAGGGCCGCTGTTGTCAGCGGCCACTGAGGGAAAAGAAGCCTGACGTCTCCCACAAAGACTTCTCCGAAAGCAGGTTCTATACGGATGACCGTCCGCAGCAGCTCCAGGAACCGGTCCTCTGCTTTTTCCCGCATCCGGTACCCCGGAAAAATGATAAAGCGCATGCAGGTCTCCGGCTGCTGCATGGCATCCCAGATATAGATATCAATAAAGGGATCAAAATCGCCGTTTCTTCTGACACAGGGAAAAATGTGGACGATGGAGGTGTCCTCAGCATAGATACCGGCCATATAGGAATAATCCTGATCAGCCAGCACAGGCCAGCGCACCGTATCTGAAATATCGATCTCCGGGCAGCCATAAAGCGTCCGTTCCAGTATTCTCATCGCGTTCACTGCTTTTTGCCCTCCTTTCGCTATTTCATGACAATTCACAGGCTTCAGGAAAAATATACCTGAGCCGGGCGTCAGGCCGCAGCTCAGGTATATATTTAATCACTGTTTTTTGTTTTTTTACTCAGCAAAAGAAGCCATTTTACTTTTCGACTTTTCTTTTTGCCTCCACCTTTTCCAGGAATTCCGGGCCGTAGCCATAGTTTTCCACGACAAAATCCAGGTCCTTATCGCCTCTGCCCGAGAGGTTGACCAGGATCGATCCGGTCTTGCCGGTTCTGGCGACCTTGATGGCATAGGCCAGGGCATGGGAGCTCTCGATAGCCGGGATGATGCCCTCGTGGCGGGACAGCAGGAAGAGGGCTTCGATGGCCTCTTCATCACTGATGGTTTCATAGCTGATCCTGCCCATATCATGGAGCATGGCGTGCTCCGGGCCAACGGACGGATAGTCCAGACCGCTGGCATTGGAATAAACCGGGGCCGGATTGCCGCTTTCATCTGCCAGCATGATGCTGTTAAAGCCATGCATAACGCCTTCACTGCCGTAGGTGATGGAGGCTGCATGATCGCCCAGATTCGATCCCCGGCCCAGCGGCTCGATGCCGACCAGTTCCACCGGATCTGCCAGGAACGGTGTAAACATGCCGATGGAGTTTGAACCGCCGCCGACACAGGCGGCGACCTGATCGGGCAGGTGGCCTGTCTGTGCGATGAACTGCTCACGGGCCTCTTCGCCGATGCAGTACTGGAAGTCACGTACCATCAGCGGGAAGGGATGGGGTCCGGCAGCCGTACCGATGCAGTACACAGCATCCTTATATTCCTTGGCATAAGCCATGAATGCAGCGTCAACAGCTTCTTTCAGGGTCTTCAGGCCAAAACTGACCGGGATGACATTGGCACCAAGCAGTTTCATACGGGTGACGTTCGGTGCCTGCTTGGCGATGTCCACTTCACCCATGTAGATATCACATTCCATGCCAAAGTATGCCGCCGCGGTTGCCAGGGCAACGCCATGCTGGCCGGCACCGGTCTCGGCGATCAGCTTCTTCTTGCCCATGTATTTGGCCAGCAATCCCTCGCCCATGCAATGGTTAAGTTTATGAGCACCGGTATGATTCAGATCTTCACGCTTCAGATAGATCTGGGTCCTGCCCAGAAGGTTGGAAAGGTTCTGACAGTGATAAACCGGCGTCGGTCTTCCCTGGAAATCTCTGCGCACACGTCTGAGCTCTGCAATAAACTGTGCCGACTGGGCGATGGTATGGTAAGCTTCTGCATATTCATTAAATGCCTTGATCAGCTCGGGATCTTCAAGATAATTGCCGCCGTATCTGCCAAAATAGCCATCCTCTGTGGGATGCTCTTTCAAATAGTTGTCGAAATCTCTGTACTTGTTCATCGATTGTCATCCTTTCTGCTCTATCGGAAGATGCCGCGCACCGCCGCTGTGCATTTTTATTCACTGTTATTAAAAATATAACATAAAGATCGATGGCATTCAACAATCAATACTTCAGTTTGTACTGGCGCGGCCAGAGCAGTCTGCCGAGCAGCCCGATCAGGACCTGTTCCACACAGGACATGACCAGGATGCATTCTGCAAAGAGGATCAGCTGCATCAAAATGAAAGAAGTATCATTAAGCAGCATATCTATCCAGAAGTCATACCAAAGCAGAAGAAAGGCATTTGCCGGCAGCGATGTATAAGCCGTCATCACAAAGATCCACAGACTTTCCCTGCGGCGGCAAAAGGGCATAATCGCCGCCAGCGGGACCGGCAGCAGCAGAGCCGCAGCGGCAGGATAAGGTGAAGGGACCAGAAAAGCACATACCGCCATCAGTGGCGGAAGCAGCAATAAGCATCCCCAAAGTTTTTCTTTATCCATCCGTCAGACCCCCGTTTTAATGAAAAATCACCACATAGATATTGTACAGGCTGATCACAAAAAGCAGGATCAGGCTCAGCTGATAAACCCTGATGACATAACACGCAAAGATCAGCGCTCGTCCGCTTATGCCCCGCTCCTGCAGTTTTCTTCTGCATGCCCGGCTTCCGGTCACCTTGCCGGCAGCTTCTGCCGGATCATCCAGACCCAGGATACAGCCCAGGATCTTCATGCCGTCAGCCCCGTTGATCAACGAGGTATTTATAAGCGCAAATAAAGCATTCAGAAATGCCGCGATGAGGAGCATCACAGAATCAAACAGGCCGATCTTCAGCAGGCACAGGAAAGCTCCGCAAAGCAGCAGGTTCATTTCCGCCCCGGCGGCATAGATCTGGGCTCTGTAAAATCGGTTTTTCACTCGACGGTCATCGATCAGAACATAGGCACCGGGCAGGTAATGCTCAAACCCGATACCGCCTTCCAGTACATCTGCGCCGTAGGATATTCCGGCTGCCGCATGGGACATCTCATGCAGCAATATCCCGGATGTGTACCCCAGGATGAAACCCCTGAGGATTCCGAAGGGGTAGGAAACAAAAGTAAAGTCCGTTGCCAGAAGCACATGGATGCCAAGCAGAAAAAACGGAAAAAAGAGAAGTACCAGCAGCATATTCCAGACTCTTGCAGCATTTACCGGAAAAGGCCTTCGGTCCGGGATCCACAGAGGGATCATATACTCGAACAGCCTGTCATCATAATAATCCAAAATATCAACCTCCTGTATTTTAAAAAACGTTAGGATATAATATTTCTATCTGACAGATGTGCTGTTTTTACTCACCTTCCAAAGGAAAAGCAGTAATCCTTTATTATCAAAGATTACTGCTTTTATTGAGTATATTTCCTTATATAAGTGATATAATCAGCGTAACATCCCGCGATGATCAACAGGAGGAATGCCTTATGTCCGATAACGTCACTGATTTTAACACATTTAAACAGATGAAGATGCAGGCTGCCTATAGCTGGGCCAGGAATGAGATGGACCGGTTCTTTCCCAAACCGGACCGCTTCAGGCTCACCAAACTTGAGGAGCTGACCTTCAAGCCGGATTCCCACATGTCTGTCTTCGCCGGACCGGCAGATCAGCCGGTGATCCTTCGGGTCTACTGGTATGACACAGATTCCGTAAAATACAGCATCATCTGCAACTACGATGAACTGAAGGATACCTGTCCGGAAAAACTGGCCGTCCTTGAAGAGCACGGCTATGAAGCTTATATGATGGAACAGAAAAAACGTCAGTCCTCTGTCCGCTCAAATAAACCGAAGCCCTGAGACCCTCTGGCACCGAGCCCTGCATCATAGAGGAATGTCAGGGCCAGCGGATCGCCCTCAAGCAGATAGATGCCGTTCCATCCGGTGATATAGATCTTTCCGCCGAAACGGGTCACAAACTTATCCTGTGCTGTCACATGAAGCGGTTTTACCCTGATCTCAGGCGGAGCCATATCGACATAGGCAGACTGCCATTTGCGCTTATAATTGCTGACCAGGGCCTCTTCAAAAACCTCATCCGAAGGCGCATAGTAATAGGTTTTCTTCCTGCCCTCATCGGTATAATACGTGGTACTGACCGTCAGGGGCGAAAGCATCCGAAGCTTCACATGATCCGTCCCGATCTGCCGTCTGCAGGAGACACAGCCCAGAAGGTCCATCTCCTGGTGGTTAAGTTCATAGGACGGCGCATGCATCACGCCCTGCCAGAAGACCTGGCAAAAGGCATCCATGGGACTGCGCACCTCGAAAGCAATCTGGTCATAAAATGTGATATAGGGCAGATGCACCTTGTGCTGGCCCTCGATCTGGCCAAAGACAAAGAGTTTAAAGGCGTACTGTTCGTCCGTATACCCTTGATCATGCAGGAAGGCCGAATACCCGGGTGAAAAAGACAGCATCCGATATAAAAAACCCTGGAGCGTTTTCTGGTAGGCAATCGGGAGCGTGAGGGGCTGAGGCAGGGTAAAATAGAGTTTAAACTGCATTTTTACGCCTTCCTAGTCCAGATGGATATGGGAGAAGACCTCGCCGATACTCTCATGAAAGGCCAGGGATGCATAGCTGTCCTGGGCAGTCCTGTCACGGTTGATGATGACCAGATATCTGCCCTGGAAGTACTGGACCAGGGATGCTGCAGGGTAAACGGTCAGAGACGTTCCGCCGACGATCATCATATCCGCCCGCTTCACAAGGTCAAATGCACCTGCCCATGCCCGCTCCGGCAATGCTTCACCGTAAAGGGTCACATCAGGACGGATCTTGCCGCCGCAGCTGCAGTGGGGCACAGCCTCCTCACTGACATAGATGGCATCAGCCGGATACTTCTTCCCGCAGCGGTCGCAGTAATTGCGCAGTGTGGAACCGTGAACTTCATATACCACCTTGCTGCCTGCAGCCTGGTGCAGGCCGTCAATATTCTGGGTGATCACGCCGTCCAGCTTGCCCTTGGCTTCCATCTCAGCCAGCTTGTAATGGGCCCGGTTCGGCTCGATCCCGCGGGCATCCATCTTCTGGCGGTAGAATTCATAGAAGACCTTTGACTCCCGCTCCAGGCAGTCATTGCTCAGCAGATATTCCGGCTGATAGGCATCGAAACGGACATCATGCTGATTGTACAGGCCGTCCTTGCTTCTAAAATCAGGAATACCGCTTTCCGTAGAAATGCCGGCGCCGCCGAAAAAGGCGATGTGCTTTGAGGCTGCGATCATTTCGTTAAGTGCTTCATACATCTCATCACCGCGCAGGCTTCTAAGGTGCGCCTTCTCTTCTTTAAGTGTAGGAAAACAACCGATATGTTTCATTTCTCATACCTCCTGTATACTCATGGTTTTCTCCGTCCAAACCGGCTGAGTTTGTCATTTGTTCTGACGATCCGATGATCGTCAGCTGTAATATGGTCGATATCTATATAGTCTGCAGGATTCTGGGGCAGACCGGCATTTTCAGTCCTGTACACCATGATGCGGTCGATGATGTATAAAATAAGTGCCAGTGTGGGCACGCCGAGCAGCATGCCGAAAAAACCGAACAGGCCGCCCCCCACAACGATGGCGACAATGACCCAGAAGGAAGAAATCCCTGTTGAATCTCCCAGGATCTTGGGCCCGATCAGGTTCCCGTCGATCTGCTGCAGCACCAGGATATAAATGAGAAAGATGATCCCGTGTGCCGGATGATTCACAAAAAGAAGGACAACTGTCGGAAATCCGCCGATATAAGGACCGAATACCGGTATGATATTGGTCACGCCTACGATAAAGGAACAGAGCAGCGCATACGGCAGGTGCATCACTTTCATGCTCGCAAAGCAGATGATGCCGATAATGATCGAATCGATGATCTTGCCGATAATGAAGCCGTAGAAGATGCTGTCTGCCTTGCGGAGGATGTCCATAATGATATTGGCATGACTGGTCTTAAAGAGCCCGTATATGAACCGCTTCATATGCCCTTTGTAGTATTCCTTGCTGATCAGGACATAGATGGCGATAAATATACCGATCAGAAGGTCTACGACCAGACGTCCGACCCGAATGCCGAATCCTGTAAGTGTTGCCACGATGTCATCGGATTCACCCAGGTGCAGATACTGGCGGACCCATCGGTTCGCTATGTCGATCCAGTCGTTGATCCGGCCGTCGGTCCTTGCTGCCTCCATGGTGTCAGCAAAACGATAACCCGTCAGCTCATCTGCCCAGTCGATAACGCCGACGATCTTCTCATAAAGATGATCCATAAGATAACGCACCGTCTCAATGAACTGAGGGACAACTAAAAGGATGAAGCCGGCGGCCGCTGCCACAAGGATCAGCAGTGCCAGGATCACGGAAGCCGTCCGGATCAGCCTGCGAAGGCCTCTCTCTTTCCCGAGATCCACTTTGCCGTTCAGCCGCTTTAACACCAGCCGTTCAAAGAACATCATGATGGGGTTCATCAGAAAAGCCATGGCCAGCCCGATGATGATCGGGGTAAGGATACCGAAGATCATGGATCCGATGGACACAAGCACATCAAACCGCGCGATCAGGAAGGCAAATACGATGAGTCCCATCACAGTCAGAACGACCCATTTGCCCTTTATTTCAGGAAATCGTCTATTCTCATGCATCCAGTCATCCTCCTGAAAATATGATAAATCGTTATGCTTTATACATTTATGCAAGGTCAGATGACCCCGGCGTCTACCTGATGATCTCTGATATATCCAAGGATCTCCTGCACCCGTCCCTTATTCACAGCGAGCACCAGGCCCCTGCCGCCCTTTTCTGTTCTAATTGTATCACAATATTCCGACATCACCAGAAAAATTATTTTTGTAAAAAAACGATTTTATATAATCATAAGAAAACCTTATTCTGATATATTATGCATTAGGCAAACTTATGATATGAGTTGAACGATACACCATTTTGGGCGGGTCGTTCAACCCCTTGGTGGGTGTAATTATGTGTTGATTGATTGTTCTATCGGCTGAACAACTATCCACTTTCGGGGGCATCGTTCAACTTTAATCTGCTTTTTGTTTTTCTACTTTTTTAAGTGGAAAGACAGGATCTAAACAAAGGCCTGGTCTATCATGTTCATTTGATTTTATCCTTGGAAATACCTTTCTCATATGCTCTTTTACATCTTTATCAACTTTTAGACCTTTAAATCTATCTCGTTTTTTATCAAACTCTTCATATGATTGAATTTTAAGGAATTCTTCTTTTTGTGTCAAAATATAGCCTCCTCGATCAACGAGAAATAATCCGGGTAATCTTCAGCGAATTTCTTTGAGTTTAACCAATACTTTCTAAATATTTCTGAAACAAATTCTAGCAGTCGATCCGTTCGAACATTTCCATCTTCATCAAAAGCATCTTCAAGACTGTCAACGTAAACTCTACCTTGATAATCTGACACGAACTTATTTGATTTTAAAATTATTACTTTGTGCTCATTATCGTTGAACAATACACCATTTTGGGCGGGTCGTTCAACAACAGATATTCTACACCTTTCATGGTGATTATCGCTTCCTGAATATCTCCGATCACCAAGCCTTCTTTGGTTGGCATTGACTTAATTCCGGCGACATAACCTTCTCCGTAGAGATTATACAGGATATACTGCCAGTAATTCTCAGGAATCGAATATATTGCAGCTGTGAGATTCTCCCTGTCCGGCTTCTGCCCTTTCTTGAGACATTCATACAGGTATTTAAGGACCTGGTAGATGATCACAAACATATCATCATGAGCCATACCTACAACATCCTTTTCTCCACTAAAAAACCACCTTGCCGAAGCTTAGTGGTTGTAATTATGTGTTGGTTGATTGTTCTGTCAGTTAAATGAACATCCGGTTTCATGGCATCGTTCAACATCAAATTATATGCTGAAGATTACTAGTTTTGATATGTGCTACATTTGCAATTTGATCTAAATAATGGGTGTAACTAGCTTTCGCTTCTGGGGGGGCATTAGGTTTAAGTTCATCATATAATGTCCCATCTGGCCTTTCTTTTATCTCATACCACTCTGGATTCGTCATCCAAAACATATCAAGATTCATCATTTCAGCCCCTCCTTTCTCCATAATTCTACAATACCTCGAATGAACTCAGATTGTTTTTCGCTTGCTAATACTTCTGAGGTAATTTCCAAAAATGAGAT
>JAEIGA010010643.1_pt1 | contig 13956 bp, 17 predicted proteins | sample 9270691 | NCBI WGS metagenome assembly JAEIGA01 (sample SAMN17057246, study PRJNA624740) | gut metagenome | biome: biome; isolation source: fecal sample | host: Bos grunniens | place: China: Xizang | collected 2019 | reverse complement strand
GCATCAACAGGATCAAATACAGCCACGGGCGTTAATACCCCTGTCCGTCCCATTGTCCAGTCAATATCGCGGAGTTTAGTATCGTATGTTTCGTCGTAAAACTTATATGCAAGCCCGCCCTTAAAGTGATGTTCTGTGCGGCCGGCAGCCTCATATTCATCTATATTATCATATTTATAAACAAGACCATCTATTGGATACCCCGCATCTTGACACATCTCTTTAATTTCACGTTCATCATTACGTTCAATATCAAGAGGAGTATTTGGGTAAGCAATATAAGGTACTACATTAAAATACCATTTAAATAAGAAATCCATTTTCTTGCTCATATTTTCGTGTATATTTATAATATCCCAAGCAACAAAAGTTAAATTTCTTTTTGCACATTCTGCTGAATCAAGAAGTCTAATACTGCCTGCGGCAAAATTACGAGGATTTTTATAAGTATCTACCCATGGTTCAAAATTCTTATAGGTGCAGATAATCTCTCCATCAATAGTAATAGGATCATTATATTCTATCCTTTTTGGAATAGAGGGAATTACCATCGCATTATGAGTAACATCTTCTCCTTCAATTCCATTTCCTCTTGTTTCTGCGGAAACTAATCTGCCATTCTCATAATGGAGAGAACAAGTTAAACCATCCATTTTTGCCATAACTATACAATGACGATTTCCAAGAAATGATTTAATCTCATTCATATCTTTTGTTTTATTCAAAGAAAGCATCGGATGGTTATGTTTAACCTTTTTCAATTCCGAAACAGTTTCAAAATGAACTTTCTGTGTTGGAGATTCCGGTAATGCGCCATTCCAATACTCATATTCAGATACAGCAAAATAAAGATCATCCCATTCTTTATCTGTCATAATAGGCTGACCTTTATCATATGCTACTGTTGCTTTATTTAAATCCTCGATTGCGTAATTGTATTCTTCAAATGTCATTTCTTTTCCTCTATTATAAAAGTAACATTGTATTTTTTTGCTTCTTCACTAAAAACAAAATTTCTTAATACATCATATCCTGTCATCTCATTAACAGAATAGTCTACACCACGTTGTTTACCTCTTTCAACAGAATAAGGACATTTCTTTTCTGCTTCTTCTAGCGACTCTGCAACGGCATACTCATGATGACAACCGCCCCAGTCACCATTATTTGTAAAAAAATCATATAACTTTAGCATACTTTTTCCTCTTTCCATATTAACCCGCAATATGTGCGAGAATCTTTTATTGAATCTTTTATTTTCTTCCTAAGTTTTAACATCCTATGATTTGACAAAGGTTCATTAGGATTAAAACTATCATAAGTGGAATGAACAAATTCACAGGCTTGCCGCCAAGAATTAAAACTTTTATGCAATATGTTATTATAACAAATGATATAATCTTTTTTAGGAATGGTCATATCTATTGCTCTCTTTCATTTTCTAAATATATTATATCAAAAATTTTATAAAAAAGCAAGAAGGAATATTAATCTTCTTTACTCATTTCCACCTCAATTTGACACATTTTCATAGCGTTTATAGCGTTATTGTGAGATTCTACGGTAACACCAGCGCAAAGTCTTTCAATAACCTTAATTGGCATTTCAGGGCAAAATGCTTTAATCAGTAGAGCATTACTGATTACACAAATATCTGTACATACGCCACAAATATATACCTCATCATAATAGTTACTATTTAGTTTGATAAACTTACCCAAATCAATACTTCCAAAAGTACGTTTTTCAAATATATCGCAGCTTTCGGGCATATAAATCTTATCTGTAATCTTCCAACCGTCAGAACCTTTAATACAATGTTTTACAGGAAGATTTTTACCTTCTTGTGTAGTCATATAATCGTCAAAGTGCGTATCCTGTGTAAATGCTACATCTCCATCAAACTCTCTTACATATTTATCTATATCTGCTACAATATTCTGCGCTTCCACTGTCCCAAGTGCACCATCAATAAAATCATTTTGCATATCTACTACAACTAATAATTTTCTCATAGAAATTATGCCCTCTTCTTTCTTATTTATTATTTATTTTATAATAAAATTATAACAAAAAATTTAAAAAAATAAAGAGGAAGATTTTACTCTTCCTCTGTTAATCCAATATAATATAATAATTTTTCATTACCTTTAGGCATTACATTCACAACAGGAATTCCTTCTTTACCTTTATAAGTTATTTTTGCGCGAGGAATATTAATAACAGCTAAATAATAACTCTTTGTTTCTTCGTCATAAGCGAGATATTTTCCTGTTACCTTACAAATTTCGTCTATCTTCATAGCTTTACCACCCTTACAATTTTACTTCCGTTAATTACCTGGACACCTGCGGTTGATCTGCCTTGTGTACTCACTTCCTTAGCTCCAATACATATTGAAGAAGGGTTACCGATAATTAAGATATTATCTGTATCATCTACCATACATACTCCCGCAATCGAAGACTCGTTAGCCGCATAGACACCAACACCGCCACGTCCTTGAACTGGGAACTCGCTTACCTTTACCCGCTTACCTAATCCTCTTGTAGTAAAGATTGCTACATCATTATTCTTAGATATTGGCAGACCTACAAGAAGTTCATCATTCTCTTTCAGCTTAATCGCCTTAACTCCCGCGGCAATACGTCCAATAGGAGCTATGTCTTTTGTACCAAATCTAATACACATACCATTCTTGGAGAATACGATTACTTCTTCCTCATTTAAAAGAGTTACATTTGCAAGAGAATCGCCTTCTTTAAATTTGATTGCTTGAATACCTGTTGACTTCTTAGTGTTCTTGAACTCGTCAAGTTTAGTCTTTTTAATTAAACCATTCTTTGTAAAGAATACTACATATTTTGCATCTGTTTCTCTGAATTGTGAAGTAACGAACATAATTCGCTCATTTGGTTCTAACTTAATGATTGTCGCAAGGTTAACTCCACGCGTTGCTGTGGTACCTTCAGGAATGTTATCAACAAGTAACCTAAACATTCTTCCTGCGGATGTGAAGATAAGGAGGGTGTCAATCGTATTGGTTGAGATTGAAGATAATATTGCATCATCTTGTGTCTTTACTCCTTTACCATTTCTCTTTTGTACCTTAAACGAACCCTTTGGAATACGCTTAATATCACCAGACTGTGTTACAATAACCACTACATCTTCCGGAGCTACAAGTTCAATTTCCTTTTCTTCTTTTGCTGCGGCGATCTGTGTTAGTTGAGTGCGGCGGTCGTCGCCATACTTCGCAACGATGCTTGATAAGCGCACCTTAAGCTTCTCCCGCTGCTTATCAGGATTTGCGATCAACTCTTCAAGTTCAGCAACTTTCTTTTTTAAATCTTCCTTTTCATTTTCCAGCTTAACACCTTCCATATGAGCAAGAGAAGAAAGTTTCATATTTAGAATTGCATTAACCTGTAAATCTGTAAAATGATACTTTAATTTTAACCCTGTTCTAGCAGCTTCAGTATTAGCAGATTTCTTAATAATTGCAATAATATTATCAATATCTGCAAGAGCTACTAATAATCCTTCTACAACCTCAAGGCGGGCAAGTGCTTTTTCCTTATCAAATTTTGCCTCCCGCACAATACATTCAATATTATGATCGACATAAATCTTAATACAATCCTTAAGATTTAATTCTGTCGGTGTCTTGCCTACAAGTCCGACCATATTATAAGAGAATGAACTTTGCATATTAGTATGAGCATAAATCTGATTAGCGATTACATCCGGGTTCCCGCCACGTTTACACTCAATTACAATTCTAATACCTTTTTTATTAGTTTCATCTCTTACTTCTTCAACATCTTTAATCTTCTCTTCTTCACAAGCCTGACCAATTTCCGCAACTAATCCTTCTATTGTCTGACCATACGGAATCTCATAGAAAACAAGATTATTCTTTTCAACTTTATATAATCCCTGAATCTTAACTGAACCATGTCCAGTGCGCATGATTGTTGGGATGTCATCCTTATTAATTACCCTACCACCTGTTGGGAAGTCCGGTCCCGGCAACATAGGCTCATTCCCCGCCAGATAATCCTCAATAGCCTGAGCTACCTCACGAAGATTATGCGGCGCCCACTTACAAGCCATCGCAACACCAATACCTTCATTCGGATTACAAAGAAGGTTAGGGAAGATTGCGGGAAGGGTGACTGGCTCCTCGTCTGTTTCATCATAATTTGGAATAAAATCTACGTTGTTTTTCTTTAAACCTTCAAGAAGTCCATCTTCAGTAATTTTACTTAATCTTGCTTCCGTATATCGAGCAGCTGCAGGGCCGTCACCTGTAATAGCTCCATTTGCACCATGCCAATCTATTAATGGATAACGCATTACCCAATTCTGACTTAAACGAACCATTGCTCCATAAATAGATGAATCTCCATGAGGATGATATCCAGACATAGTATCTCCAACTATACGAGCTGACTTTACATGAGGTTTAGAGGAAGAATACCCTTTCTTATAAGCTGCCCATAAAATTCGTTTTGCTACTGGCTTTAAACCAGATTTAGTATCTGGAATTGCTCTATCTGAATTAACTGCATAACTATATTCAATAAAGTTAACGCTTAACTCATTTATTATATCATTAGTTATCAATTTATTTCTCCTTCTTCGCAATATTGAAAAATATATCCTTCTTGCGTTTTTCTTTTTTTATCTAAAACTTCACTAATATGGTTTGATTTAAGGTTTAATGATTTTTTACATTCTGTTTTACTAGTAAAAGGTCCAAATATTTCTCCTGTTTCTATGTTCCTTGCAATAAAAGGAGTAGTCTTCTTTTTAGCCCTTTTTACACATTCTTTTAATCTTTCTTCGCTAAATGTTTTTTTATCAATACATATTACTCCATTTGTATAATATGATTGGTTATGTAACATCCTATATATATCGCCTTTACTAAGGTTATATTGTCTTGCAAATTCTCTTTGATTTAAAAATTCACCAATTTTATTTCCTTGCAAATCGAACGCATAAAATGGATAACTTCCACATTTTTCTAAAAATTTATCTGTTACTATAATAGTCTGTCCACCGTTTTTAGTATTATATCCTGTTTCAACACTATTATAATAAGCAATCCATTGTTTTTCTTTTTTGTCAAGTTCTTCTTGCGATTCAGCTTGATCAATAATTTCCCAAATAAAAGAATTTTCAGGATATTTTCTTAAAGCATTTATAAAATGAGTATTATAATCATTTTCTTGTCTTGCTTTATAATAATGTTTATTTTTCCTTTCTGTTAAAGATTGAATTGTTTGACCAATATAAACTTTATTATTCTCTTTATTTGTTACTTTATAGATAATTCCATACATAATCAAGAACCTCCTTATTATTCTATTATATATAAAAATTATAAAGAATAATTTTAATTAAATTACCCAAAATGGGTAAAATATTTTTTATTCTTGATTATATTGCCCTGCTTCTTCACTATGCGTTTTAATGTATTCTTTTCTTCCAATAATTCCTGTACCCATTAAAGTGTCAAATAAATAATCTGTTGCTTTAATGTCATTAACAGTAATTTGTTTAATAATTCTATTTTTGGGATCTGCTAATGTTTCTTCAGTCTCATCGACATCCATTTCTCCGAGGCCTTTCATTCTTCCAACTATATACTTTTTACCTACATGAGTTTTACGGTATTCTTCAAGAGCTTCATCGTTCTTAAGATAGATATATTTGTCTTTTCCTTCAGTAATTTTATAAAGAGGAGGAATTCCTGCATAAACATAGCCTTCTTCTATTAAGCGGGGACAAAAATTCCAAATAAAAGTATAAAAAAGATTTTTAATATGACTTCCATCAACGTCACCATCACTCATAATAATAATTTTACCATAACGAAGATCATCTTCATCATAAGTTAATTTCATTGTCTTAGGATCCACTTTTAGCCCAAATGCTTCAATCATTGTCATAATTTCTGCATTTTTCTTTATCTTATCTAAAGTGGCTTTTTGCGTATTAAGAATTTTACCTCTAACTGGGAGGACAGCTTGTGTAGCGTTATCTCGAGCGAGCTTCAGGTTTCCAGCGGCAGAGTCGCCTTCTACAACATATAGCTCACATTCTTTACGATTCTTGCTATAGCAATCCGCAAGTTTACTATCAAATTTGAGTGCTTTCTCTTTCTTCTTATTCATTCCGCGGGCGGTCTCTCGTGCTTTTTTAGCAGCTTCCCGCGCCTTCTTAGCATTAATAGCTTTATCTGCTATTGTCTTGATTTCTTTTTCATTAGTTTCTAACCAAACCCGCAGATTTTCAGCAATAGCCTGAGTGAATGTTGCGGTTTCAATCTTGGTTACACGACTCTTAACCTGTGCATCATATCCAACATTAGGAGCTGTCATATTAAATACAATATACATTCCCTCTTGAACATCATCACCTGTTAGATTATCATCTTTCTCCTTAAGCCATTTTTTATCACGGAAAAACTTATTGAACTCTCTTGTGAGTAAAGTTTTAATCTGTGTGATATGTGGACCAGATTCTGTAAGACCTGTGTTGACGTAAGGTACAATAGTAGATGAATAATTTGATGTATATGTTAATACCATATCCATCTTATATTTACCTTCTGTGAACTGCATATTGAAACGGTTGTTGATGATTTCATTATCCTTAACCGCCATATCAACGAGGTCATTTAAACCGTGTTCAGAATAGAATGTTTCCTGTTTTCCATTATCATTCAGCTCTATTGTAAGACCAGGACAAAGACAAGAGATAGTCTTAAATAGAGGTCTAATCTTACTCATATCTACTTCTGTATGGGTGAAGAACTCTTCACTTGGTTGCCATTGGACAGAAGTCCCACTTACTTTAGGAGCATTGACAATTTTACGAGATTCAAAAACTCCTTCTCTAAACATAATCTCTTCTGCTGTACCTTCTCCGCGGGAAGAGGTTACATTTAACCAATGAGAAAGGAAAGTTGTAATTTTTGAACCAATACCAAACGATCCTAATGAAGTACCTTCATATGTACCATCTTCACGATATTTACCTGAAGTATTAAGTACACTAAAAGCAGCTTCAAGAATAGTTGTGCCATCTTCTCTTACTTCATTAACAAGGAAACCCTGTCCATAATCATGAACTTCAACTACGTCTCCTTGAATAATAACTTTTATCTTATTACCATGTCCAAGTCTGAACTCATCAACCGCATTAGATACGATCTCCACAAGAAGCTGTGTTGAGTAAGTACAATCACCTGCATATACACCAGGTCTTAATCGAGTAAATTCTAGTGGGGATAAACTTTCTATTGAATTTTTATCATATAAATTATTTTTCATTATTTACCTCATCTATATATTTCCATTTATAGCCACCTGCTATATTTCTTGTTCCTTTACAAACTTTTGAAATACTACTTCTATCACAATTATTTTCTCTTGAAGCTAAAGCGATAGAATCATAAATCTCTAATATTTCATTAGTATCTTTATTTATTTTTGCAACTTTTCTATTTGTAATTTGTTTTTGAGTAGTTCCTTTTTCTCCTTTATAAACAAAACCTTTATATTCAGGAATAATTATTTTATTATTATTAATCCAACAGAATATCCTTCCAGAAGTAGATTTTTGTTCTCCACGACATACTGCTGCGATTAATTTTTCACTTAATCCAGTATTTTCAGCACAATCTACTATACTATTCCATTGTTTAATAATATTAAAATCTTTGTCAACTTCAACTACACAATTAGCGTTATCTCTTTTTGTTTGACTCATTTTTTGATAAGATTCTATTGCATTTATTGGATGCATTGTATCTAAAGTTTGATTATATCCATTTGGAGATAATGTATTTAATTGTATAATATATTGTTGTTCTTTTTCTCTAAGTTCTTGTTCAGTACAAATAGATTGTTCAATAATAGAGAATGTAAAATTTTCAATACCATATTTTCTTATTGCTTCATATAAAGGATAATGATATTGATGACATTCTTCGTGTGTTGCATTATAAATATGTTGATTATATCTTACTTGAGGTTTTACAATAGTCGAACCAATATACTGTTTTCCATTGACATTATTTTGAAAACTATAAATAGTAAAAACTTTTTCCATTTATTTTTCCTCCTGTTATATTATTCTAATATATATAAAAAATATAAGAATAATATTTAACAGCCCCGCCCTCAAGTTTTGTTATAATCCTTTTACTCCTGCCATGTTTCTACATACTCCTTTAATTCATTAATATGTCTTAATACTTCTTCTTTTGACATTATTGCATACATCATCTCCTTTTTTGGGAGTAAAATTGCACACTTTCCCGCTTTTTCAAATTTATCCATAATAGGAACTATAAGTTCTTCTATAAAATCTTGTAATTCTATTTTATCATGGATCGCGGGAAGGTCATAATACAAAACATATACTTTATTTTCCATTAACAATTTCTCCTTCGATTTTTTTCATATATGAATATTATATCAAAAATTCTCAAAAAAGTCAAAAGAGAAGCAATTATGCTTCTCTATCGCTTACAAAATTATAATTCTCTTCAATAGCTCCCCGCCGAATAATAGTTTTATATTTAGTCATATTTCCAGTAGCAAGGGCATCCGCAAGTTCATTTCCTATCAATCCATTATGACCTTTAATATGAGTAACAGTAATATCAGGTCGCATTTTGATTAATTCATATATCCTTTTAACCAAATCTATATTTTCGACTTCTTTACCTTTTGAATTTTTCCAACCTTTATCTGCCCAATCCCATATCCATTTATTTATCATATTACAACAATAGGATGAATCAGAGAAAATATTAATATAGTCCCAATTATTTTCTTGACGATTATATGCATAACAATTTTCATAAACATATATAATTGCGGATAATTCCATACGATTATTCGTCGTATTTTGCTCTTGACGTGATACAGCTACACCTATTTCATTAGTTTCAGAATCATATTCAACAACCCCAAAACCGCCTGGCCCTGGATTTCCACTACATGCCCCATCTGTATAAAAATTTTTCATAACAATTCACCTTTTTTACTTTTTTATATTATATCATAATTTTTCTTAATAGTCAATATAAACAAAAAAATAGGAGTTCTGCTTCCCGCAGAACTCCTATAATTTAAACTTTTTCAGTATAATCTAAGCAAATCCAACCAGTGTCAGATTTTAATCTACCCCAATTATCCTTTGTTTCTACTATTGTGTAAACATCACCTTTTTCAGCTGTGTCAACGATTTTGTATTCGGTGCCTGGGCCTGAACGAATATTTAAAACAGTGCAAGTTATCTTTACTTTATACTCCGCTGGAGCAGGATCAATTTCTATTGCATATCCATTCTTGTCAAACTTATAATTTTTTTGACTGATGCGGGCGGTTGTGTTAGTTAAGAATGTATCTTCACCACTCTTAAACTTTCTACCTTTATCATCTTTTTTCCACATTCCCGCATATTGATTAAGCCATCTACCATCTTTACTTAAGTTATAATAAGCTTTCTTTGTTCCTTCTTTTGGTGGAACTGTATAAACCCATTCATCATGACACATAACGCCGGTCTTTCTAAAGCAATAATATACTTTACTAATCTTTTGCCATCCTGTAACCATAGCGCCGGTTTTCTTATCGCAGTAATACCATTCATCTTTATATTTGATCCAGCCAGTCTTCATGTAACCTTTTTCAGGTACTAAATAATACCATTTACCATCAACTTTAACCCAGCCTTCTTGCATTACTCCATTTTTATCAAAATAGTACCATTTATTATTGATTTTAGCCCAACCTGTTGTAAGGTTACCTTTTTTATCGTAATAGTACCATTTTCCGTCGATCTGTACCCACCCAGACTTCTTCTTAATTAAAGCAGCTACTTCTTTACGTACATCATCCATATTCTTGCCTAAAATTTTAGGGAACCAGTCATAAATATCATCATGGCCGCTTCCCAGTTTAAGAAGATATGAATCCCAGTGGCATAAGATAGTTGGAACTGTTACACCATTAAGAGTTGTTTTACCCATAGGATCGATGTTATATGTTTCGCAAAGCCATGCAGTACATTTAATAGCTTCATCCCATGCTTTTTGTGCGTATTCTTTATCATTCTTTGCATCTTCGCAAATTTCAAATTGAATCCATCCATCATTACAAGAACCTTTAGAACCAGCTCCGCATCCCCAAGGACGATAATCCCAAGGCATAGTTTGAACTGTACCTACTGTGCCATCTGCAAATTTACCAATCCAACAGTTAAGTCCAGCTTGAACTGTTTTATGATTCCAGTCATTGCCATTTCTATTTTTCCCAAGTTTAGCAATATCTTTTGCATAATTTGCAGAGCCATCAGTTGGTTGCACATATCTACTTAACCAAGGATTATTACATCCTGTATCATGCCAAAGGACGCCTTTAATGGTCATTTTTCTGGTATTCTTGTAACAAGTGGAGTTTGTTTGCATACATACGTATGGTGTCCACTTAACATTACTCATCTCCAGGACCTCCTTCTTCACCATCTTCTATATCATCATCATCTACTTCTGGCGTATCTGCGGTTATCACTATATCATCATTATCCTCATCTTGAGATTCGTCAATATCACCATCTCCGCCTTCAATAACATCAGGAATTGCGTCAAATTCTTCACTAATTCTTTGATTGGACGCAATCATTTCCTTAAATTCTTCAAGAGCTTTCTCTACCATGCTGGAGAATGTAGAATAAGGCACAAAAATAGCAACAGCTGGGAACTTAGTAATGAATAAGTCATATACGTACTTAATCTTCATCTGGCCTGTACCAGAACCAAGTTCTTTCTCTGCTTGAGCAACAGCCCAAACAAGCCATTCCTGAATTTTATTAAGCTGCTCTTTCCCTGGTGTTTTAAGGAATACATAGACTTTAATAGAAACTAATGCGATGATGGCAATAGCCGCTACAATAAGGTACCAATAAGTTGCAATAAAGCTTAATACAGTCATTTGTTTTCTCCTTTCTTACATTTTTTCTGCTAATTCAGCAATTTTTGATCTATGACAAATTGGTAAAGTAACCTCGCCATATAATGGGGATCCTCGGAATACTTCTGATACTCTTCGCATACCGTTGCGGGAACCAGCATAAATGTTAAGATCGACTTGAGCTTCGGAGTCACCATCCAAAATACAAATCGAATCATTTCCAATACGTTGTAATGCAAGTTTCATTAATTCTACATCAAGGTTTTGTGCCTCAGTGATGTAGATACCTGCATCCATCCCAGTAGTATCAAATCCGCGAATATCGGACAACGGCAGGAGAAGAAGAGTTCCTTCAGAAATCATTCGTTCAACTTGAGTGCGGTCACCCAGTTTTGATATTAAAAAGTTACCAATTTGCGAATCAAGTAATTTTTCGGTGCGGGAACCAGGATAGTAACCAAGTTTAGCACTTCCCGCAGTAGCAACTGTATTACAAAATATAATAATTTTGCTTATCTGCCCGCCGTCTAAGCATGAAAAAAGGTAGCCAAGAGCCAAGTAACTTTTACCTGTTCCCGCACTACCTCGTAACATAGTTATTTGATTATTTTTTAAGCTGTCAAGCGCAATCCGCTGAAATATATCAAGCGGTTTAATTTCACCAAACATTTTTGATTTACAAGTTGTAAATGGAATTTGATGACATTCATTATTTCTCTTGACGTACGCATCTATATATTTACCCTGTTGTTCAAGAACGCAGTATTGATTTTCAAGTAGATTAACTTGATTTGAATAAATTTGTTCATATACTTCGCCTAAATCATTATCAGTATAACATGGGATTAACCGATATCCTGTATAGATGTCTTTCTTTTGTAAACTCGGCATTTTAACTGTAAGACCAAGAGATTGAGCAAGATTGGCACAATTAATATCATCTGTAACAAAAACCGATAAATCCTCATACTGGAGGGCGGTAATTATAATTCTTGAATCATTGTTAGGCAATAAAATAGGATTGGAATCTATTAACTTATCCCAATCCTTATCGTAGTTTATGATTTTGTATTTTCCAAAATGTAAATTAAGTAAATTACTTAATTTCTTTGCCTTTTGTTTAGTTTCCTCATCTTTTAATTTTGAGGTTTTAATCTCTTCAACTTCCTTTAAAGTAATACTACTTATTACAAAAGATGTAGTTGATAGATTTGCAAAAATCTCAACATATTGATTAAGCAAACTACAAGTATCGTAAAATATCATTAAGATTTCCCCTATCTATTTTAAGATATATTATATGGAAATCCTGCATTTTTTCTTAATCATTTTTGTCCTGATTTTTTAAAGCTGCAATTCCTTGTTGAATAAAAAGCATCTGTGCATCGCGAGCACCACGATCAATGTTCTTTAGGCGATTATAAGTTTCGCGGGATTTGATAGCAGCTTTAATATTTTTACGATATTCTTCTCTTTCTTCAACTAAGCCTTCTAATTCTTTATTCATGGCTTTAAGAAGATTCTTTGCTTTTGCTTGAGTTTTTGGATCTTTGTAATAGGACTTAATGAATCGCATTAAACCTTTGATTTCTGTTTTCTTTAATGCAATTTTTCTATTAATGTATTTAATCATTGCTCGATCTTCAGCAATACTACATCCAATCCATTCAGAAGGCTCTCCCTTATCTGCTTCGTGATTAAAATAAGAATCACCTTCAAACTTACCAATGTTAGTTTTAATGATACAATCAGTATCTCCACCTAATGAATTAAAGATAAATTCTTTTTTTACATTCTTCATATTTTGTTTTTCCTTTGTTTTTTGTTTTTGGATTTTTTCAAACCCCTTTTAAATATTATCTCAAAAATTTTTTTGAAAGTCAAGATGTGTGGGTGTAATGTTTAATATCCTCAATGATGTCGTCAATAAGGACAGGGTAGTTATTATGCGCATCAAGCTCGACATGATAAATTAGTCCTTTGTCCATATCGGAAAACTTGTCTTGTGTATGTGTGTGAGCGCAAAGGTTAATCACACGACGCTTGAGTGGCTTATCTACATCATTATTAGATGTAATTGTAGGATAATGGCTAAGATAGAATTGGTAATCCTTATACTTAAGGACTGCCGCATACTCACCATCCCATCCATTATTAAGCATAAGCAACTTCCGCGCATCAGTATCATGGTTGCCCCAGATGATACGTTTATCGCCCGGCAGTCGCCGCATCAACTTCATTCCTTCTTCGTTGTTATTGAGGAAGCAATCTCCAAGAATATAAAGAGTATCGGCCCAATCCATAACTTCATTAAAATTTTTAATAATTGTTTCATTCATTTCATACACATTTGAGAATCCTCTGGGTCCCCAGATGAACTCTCTATCATGGCAGAAATGAAGATCTGATGTCATCCATATCTTGTTCATTATTATCACCTTCTTTAAATAGTTTATCCACTTTAAATAGTTTACCCGCCTTTTTACAACTTTCAAAAAACTCTTCTGACGGAATAGCCTCGTTAAACTCTTTAATAAATTGTTTAAATTCTTCTTGAGTCATTTTTAATCCTCCTCGTCCCAAATACCTTCGTGCCCAAACCATGCTAGCATAATCAATATTGGTAGCTCTCCAATGCAAACAGTTATGCCTAACATAATGCTACAAAAAGGTTCCCATAGTACAAGGCTAATACCAAATAAGACAGGTATGGCAATAGCTATAATTGCAATTAATAAAACTCCTATAAAAGCGCACGCTTTTTTCATATATTTATCACACTCCCATGTTTTCCTGTATTCCTAAAGGCTTTTATAAACCTATCTATAAACTCTGAACCATCATTTAAAAAGATGGCATAATCTGCTTCAATACAGATTCCTTGTATCGCTTTGCCTATATTCTGATATTGCTTTGTAGAATATGGCAACCCTCTTTCTTGTGACCATGTATAGGACAG
>JAEIGA010010642.1_pt1 | contig 13958 bp, 7 predicted proteins | sample 9270691 | NCBI WGS metagenome assembly JAEIGA01 (sample SAMN17057246, study PRJNA624740) | gut metagenome | biome: biome; isolation source: fecal sample | host: Bos grunniens | place: China: Xizang | collected 2019 | reverse complement strand
TTAGCCTTAGCATACTCGAAAGCCTTAACAATCTCCCTGTTTTCGAGAATAGAGTTGTCACGACATGCACGGTTAATCTTCACAAGGTCCTGGTAAACTACACGACCAGCACCGATATTTAGGTGGCCCACCTCAGAGTTACCCATCTGGCCCTCAGGCAAACCTACATTCTCGCCATCAGTCTTAAGCTCAGCATGGGGATACTTAGCCGTCATGGCGTTGATATACTCTGGATTCATTGAGTAGATGACGTCTGATTTGCTCTTGTCGCCAATACCCCAACCATCCAATATCATCAATAATACTTTGTTGCTCATTATGTTTGCTAACTTTATTTAGTAAATTACTTGAGTTTCTCCATGATAATCTCTACGGCCTTATCTACTGCAGCCTGCAAGCCCTCAGCATTCTTGCCACCAGCCGTAGCATAGTGCTTCTGACCACCGCCACCACCATTAATGAGCTTAGCAGCCTCACGAACGGTAGCGCCTGCATCGACACCTGCAGCAACAATATCGTCAGAGAGCATCACGTTGATTGTTGGCTTGCCATCGAAGAGGTTGCCGACAACCATAACGAGCTTCGAGTCTACCCTCTGGCGCAAAGCAAATGCCAAGTCCTTCATAACCTCTGACTGGAACTTAGTGAGGCGAGAGATGAGCATGATGCCATCCTTAGGCTGTACAGTTGTTGCAATATGCTCGGCCAACGATGCCACCTTCTCCTTACGCATCTCCTCGATCTCACGACCGAGAGCAGCGTTGTTCTCAACCATCTTCTCGATAGCCTGAACAATCTTTGGGCTACGAACAGTCTGCTCAACAGATGTAATGATGTCCTGGGCAGCATAAACCATTGTCTCGGCAGCCTCGCCAGTAACAGCCTCGATACGACGTACACCAGCCGAGATGGCGCTCTCAGAGACAATCTTAAAGAGACCGATAGTACCTGTTGCCGATGTGTGAGTACCACCACAAAGCTCTGTCGAAGGGCCGAAGTTCACGATACGTACCTTGTCGCCATACTTCTCACCAAAGAGCATGATAGCACCCGCAGCCTCGGCCTCAGCCATAGTAGCCTCACGGTTCTCAACGAGTGGGAAGTTGCTACGAATGAGCTTGTTTACAAGACGCTCGACCTCACGAATCTCCTCTGGAGTAACCTTCTGGAAGTGCGAGAAGTCGAAGCGCAAGCCCTGAGGTGTCACCATAGAACCCTTCTGCTCGACGTGTGTGCCGAGAACGGTGCGCAATGCGTAGTCAACGAGGTGGGTTGCAGTGTGGTTGTTAGCAGCCTTCTGACGAGCATCAGCATCGACAACAGCGTGGAATGTTGCAGATGGATTCTCGGGCAACTGCTTAACAATGTGGATGATAAGGCCATTCTCCTTCTCGGTAGCCACAATCTCAATCTTCTCGTTAGCGCTCTCGATATAACCGATGTCGCCAATCTGACCACCCGAGTTACCATAGAATGGAGTGTGGTCGAACACGAGCTGATATGTTGTTGAGTTCTTAGTCTTTACACGGCGATAGCGAGCGATGCGAACATCCGTCTCGAGGTTATCGTAGCCCACGAACTCGCTCTGGCTGATGGCCATAATCTCCTGCCAGTCGTCGATATCCTGTGAAGCGGCATTGCGTGAGCGCTCCTTCTGCACCTGAAGCTCCTTCTCGAACTCCTCGATGTCGACCTCTACGCCCTGCTCACGAGCGATAAGCTCAGTAAGGTCGATAGGGAAGCCGTAGGTGTCGTACAACAAGAAGGCATCCTTACCCGAGATCTTGCCATTAGCCGACTTCTTGATAACACCCTCCAAGAGGTTGATACCTGTTGCCAAAGTGCGGAGGAACGATGCCTCCTCCTCCTCGATAACACGCTCGATGAGTGTCTGCTGCGCAACAAGCTCAGGGAACTGGTGGCCCATCTGCTCAACAAGGCCCTGAACCAACTTGCAGATAAATGGCTCGGTGAAGCCGAGGTATGTGTAGCCGTAACGCACTGCACGGCGCAAGATACGACGGATAACATATCCCGCCTTAGCATTTGCTGGAAGCTGACCATCGGCAATAGAGAATGAGATAGCACGAAGGTGGTCGGCGATAACACGCATAGCAACATCTGCCTTCTCGTCCTTGCCATACTCCTTGCCCGAGAGTGCTGCGATGCGAGCGATTGTAGGCTGGAACACGTCGGTGTCGTAGTTCGACTTCTTGCCCTGAAGAATCATGCACAAACGCTCGAAGCCCATACCTGTATCTACGTTCTTTGCAGGAAGCGCCTCCAACGAGCCATTAGCCTTGCGGTTGAACTGCATGAACACAAGGTTCCAAATCTCGATAACCTGTGGGTGGCTCATGTTAACCATCTCACGGCCAGGAATTTTAGCTACCTCCTCGTCGTCACGAAGGTCGTAGTGAATCTCGCTACATGGGCCACAAGGACCTGTCTCGCCCATCTCCCAGAAGTTATCCTTCTTGTTACCACGAATGATGTGATCCTCAGGCAAGAACTGCTTCCAGTAGTCGTAAGCCTCCTGGTCGAAAGCTACACCATCCTCCTCAGAGCCCTCGAATACGGTTGCATACATGCGGCTCTTATCAAGCTTGTAGACCTCGGTAAGGAGCTCCCATGCCCACTCGATAGCCTCCTTCTTGAAGTAGTCGCCATACGACCAGTTGCCGAGCATCTCGAACATGGTGTGGTGATAGGTGTCGTGACCTACCTCCTCCAAGTCGTTGTGCTTACCCGACACACGCAAACACTTCTGAGTGTCTGCCACACGGGGCCACTTGCGAGGTGCGTTACCAAGGAAGATGTCCTTAAACTGGTTCATACCAGCATTTGTAAACATCAATGTTGGGTCGTTCTTAACAACCATAGGAGCTGAAGCAACGATGTGGTGCTGCTTCGACTCGAAAAACTCCAAAAAAGCTTGTCTTACTTTGTTCGATTCCATATATCTTGAATTTATTTATTTTGCCTATTTTTACCTATATTTATAATGCGGTTGCAAAATTAAACAAATTTCCGTATCTTTGTATGGTCTAATCGACTTTTTTAATATTTTTATTAAAAAGATGAGAGCGTGGAAAGGTAAAAACATAAATTTAGATCCGAGGCAGTGGTCACGAGGCGGGCAATTATTGTTTAAGTTGTTCGTCGCAATGATCATCGCTGCATCGAGCAACATTCTTATTTCATCCTGCATCGACACCCCAAAGATGTCGAGCATACGTCGTGAGAACAAGCGTCTTGAGGATCGTTGCCAAATATTGCGAGGTAAGATAGCCTCGGCCGAGCGTGTGTTGTCCGACTTGAAGCATCGTGACCAATATGTCTATCGTCCGATATTGGGTGTCGACACATTGAACATCCCCGAGGTCTACTCCGATTATCGTGACACGAAGTATGCTTCGCTGCTCGAAGATGAGTATTATGGCGACCTCACCCACGACATGTGGTTGCAGATGGACCGCCTAACACGTCGAATATACTATGCATCGTTGAGCCTCGATGCCACTCAGAAGCTTGCGCAAGAGAAGGCCGAATACTCGTCGATTATTCCATCGATATGGCCTATCGACCGCACTCGTCTACGCAAGGTGAGTAGCTTATTTGGCATGCGCCACCACCCTACCTTGAACACATGGCGTATGCACGATGGCGTCGACCTGACAGCACCCGAGGGCACACCTGTCTATGCTACGGGCGATGGCGTCATCAGCCTTTCACGAACACAAGGTGGCTATGGTCAAATTATCGAGGTTAATCATGGTCACGGATATACCACCCGCTATGCCCATCTATCGGCACGCTATGTTATTGAAGGTGAGCGTGTGACACGTGGCCAAGTGATTGGCGATGTGGGTAACACGGGTACATCAACGGGTGCGCATCTACACTACGAGGTGCGCTATCGAAACAACCCTGTTAACCCTGTGCACTACTTCGATAAGGATATGTCGGAGGAGTCGTATCGCAATATTATGGAGCAAATCGAGAGTCGCCTAAACGATTAGAGTTATGAATAAAGGAGTAAACGAGAAGTATCGCAATAAGGTTGTTAGGCGTCGTTTTTGGCGCCAGGCAATGCCTGTGCTTTATAAGGGACTTGTTTGGGCTGCGATGATCATCGGCTGGTATGTCATATTCGCACTTGTTGTTGATATGCCCAAGGAGCATCGCCTGCGTCACTCGGTCGACAATATGCGTATAGAGTACGATAAACTTGAGCAGCGATATAAGATTCTGAGCCGTGTGCTCGATAATGTCGTTGAGCGTGACAAGAGCGTATTTAGAAAGCTATTCCAGTCGGACCCATACGTACTGAATGCGGGCGACGATAACTTGCGCCAAGGCCTGAAAGCGCAGCTTATGGAGATGAGTAATGAGGATTTGCAAGAGGTGCTCAACTCTATGGTAAAGAGCGCTGATCGTGATTATACTCGTCTTGTGGAGTCCTACGAGGAGTTTGGCGATGCGGTGGTTCATGATCACATGAAGGTTGTTTGTGTACCATCGATTCAGCCCGTTAACAATGCGATGTTGACACTCCTGGCGGCGGGTAAAAAACCTTTAATTAACCCGTTTCATCGCACTATGAATGAGCATCATGGCGTCGATTATCTCGTGCCCGAGGGAACGGCGGTTTTTGCTACGGCGGATGGTCGTGTGGAGTCGCTGTCGGAGAAGAATACGACCGAGGGTAAGTCGATATTTATCGATCATGGCAATGGCTATAAAACACGCTATTCGCATCTGCTGGACATCCGTGTGTCGGAGGGCGATATGGTGCGTCGTGGTGACATTATTGCACTGTCGGGAAATAGCGGTTTGTCGTTTGCGCCACACCTTCACTACGAGGTTAGCCTCTATGGCACACGTGTTGATCCTGTGCATTACTTCTTTATGGAGCTTAATGCCGATGACTATCAACGAATAATAAACATTGCGCTATCGAGCATGCAGTCATTTGATTAGTATGTCCCAGTTAAAGCTAATTCTACTTGATTTTGATGGCACGTTGGTCGACACCCGTCGAGCCAATGCGTGTGCCTATATCGAAACACTATCGGAGGTTGGTATCGAGCTTACCGAGGAGGAGTATCTCGAAAAATTCTTTGGTGTGCGATGCATCGAGTTTATGAATATGCTCGGCATTGTTAATCCAGAAGAGGTGGCTCGTCTGCGCCGTCGTAAGGTGGAGCTATACCCCAAATATTTCAATTCGATCAGACTCAACGAGGAACTTTGGGGCTGGTGCTGCATGATGCGCAGCATGGGTGCTCAGGTGTGGATAGTGTCTACTGGTCATCCAGATAACATACGTAATGTAATGCATCACTTGAGATTGGAGAATGGCATCGATGGAATTATCACGGGAGATGATGTCGTAGAGTCGAAGCCATCGCCCGAGCCCTTTCTTGAGGCCATGCGACGTGTGGGTGTTAGCGCTGCAGAAACCATCATCTTCGAGGATTCGCACGTGGGTATCGAGGCTGCCAGCAGAACGGGTGCTCCGTACGTAGTGATAAAATGAAATAAGACGTGGTAAGCGTGGTTTAAAAGTCGCCAAACTCTTGCAAGTTTGGTGATTTTTTTTTACCTTGTCACAAGATTCTAATGCTAAATTTTATGAAGAGATATTTGTTTTTATTGTTGGCTCTGCTGTCTGTGGCAACTGTCAGTGCACAAGACGATTTGGCGCAGTCATCTACAGTCGTGAGTGAGCCTATTAAGCTATGGACTTCGAATTTTCATTCACTTGTTGTCGATGCAAACATCAAGTTGGTGCTCGTGGCATTGCCCGACGACCAGGCTCCGTACATAATCTACGACACTAAGGGTGTCGAAACATCCAATTTTATTGCTGATGTCGACCGTGAGGGTGTGCTCCATATCAGCGAAAAGGTTGTGGCTAAGCGTGTTGAGAAAACCGAGGTGGAGCTCTACTACCACAACCTGGATAATATCACCATATCGAGGGCCGACGTGCGATTTGAGGGTCTCTTTGAGGGTAAAATCGTTGATATCGACATATCTAACAAGGCTACTCTTTCGGCAGATGTCGACCTGCTGGATTTAAAGATACGTGTGAGTGGCGATAGTCGTGTTGAGCTGTCGGGCAAGGTGTTGTATCACGATGCTGAGGTGTCGGCAGCAAAATACGACGCACAGGAGCTGTCGAGCATGGCCGCCATAGTTTTGGCCGACCGCAATGCCGAGGTGTGGGTAGATGCCGTTCAGCGCCTCGAAGCAAAGAGCGGCAATGCAGGTAAGATATATTATAAGCAGCAACCAGAGATCTATCGCATGGAGCGACGCTTCTTGGGTGTCGATGCTGTTGAACTAAAATAGTGTAGACCACATGGTTAAGAGTTTTCAAAGTGAGCTTGCACAGACGCTGTTGGAGCGTTACTCGGGTGACCTATCGTCGCTTGCAATATTGTTCCCATCGTTGCGTGCACGAACATTCTTCAACAGCGCCCTTGCCGAGCATAGCGATAAGCCTTGTTGGCAGCCTCGATGGATGACCATCGACGAGATTATGGAGAGTGTGTCGGGGATGATGTGCGGCGATAGGATACGTCTGATAGCTGAGCTTTACAAGGTGTATAAAAAATATCATCCGCTCGAGCAGTTCGACAAATTCTACTTCTGGGGCGACATGCTCATTGCCGACTTCGACATGATAGATAAGTATCTTGTTGAAGCTAAGCAGCTTTTGCGAAATATCGAGGATATAAAGGAGCTCGAGGCCGATGTGTCGTATCTAAGTCCCGAGCAGCTGCGCATAATATCGTTTTGGAAGAGCATTGGCGATGGCGAGTCGCTAAGCGAGCATAAGCAGCGTTTCTTGAATATATGGCGCACATTGCCAGCTATTTACGAGGAGTATCGTGAACGACTTATCTCGCTGGGCTTTGCCTACCCTGGCTTGATACACCGCATGGCTATCGAGCGTATTAAGGCTAAGGAGAACATTAAGCTTCCTAAGCTAAGATTTATTGTTGCAGGATTTAATGCCTTGTCGGAGTGTGAGAAGCGACTATTTAGATACCTGTCGGAGAGCGAGTGCGGCGCTGAGTTCTATTGGGATTATGACGACTACTATGTCGATAACCCATACCACGAGGCAGGAATGTTCATGCGTGGCAACATCGAGCAATTCCCTGCTGCTGACGCCATTAGCTCATCTAACTTCACGCAGACCAAGAAGTCGATAACCTCGGTTGCGTGTGTGTCGAATGTTGTGCAATGTAAGTATGTGGCCAATATTCTTAGGCAGCTTGGTAGTGATGCTATGGATAAGCGTACGGCGATTGTCCTTACCGACGAGAATATGCTCATCCCGCTGCTTCACTCGATGCCCGAATCGGTTGACCGTGTGAATGTTACGATGGGCTATCCGCTTAAAAATACTCTTGCATACTCGCTTGTTGAGCGCCTTGTCGAGTTGCAGCTACATAGCCGTCCTCGTGCCAATACGTCGGTGTTCTACCATGTGGATGTTTGTGGCCTATTGTCGCACCCCTATATTATCGACTGTTGTGGCGAGGTGGCCAAGAGTATTGGGGCAAATATCGTGACCAACAGACTGATATATGTCGAGACATCGCTCTTTGATGGGAACGACACCCTAAGCGTAATGTTCTCAAAACATGACGATTGGCACTCGTTTGCTAAATATATGCTTGATGTCATCTCGGCATTGATTGGCTCGATGCCCAAGGTGCAGTTGTCAGATGTTGAGTATCTGCGCATTGCCCATGACGAGATAGCTAAGATTATGAACTCGGTGGAGTTGGCCGAGATTGTGCCACCACCTTCGGTCAAGGTGTTTGCGTCACTGGTGCGTCGTCATCTTCAGACAATAACAATTCCGTATGAGGGTGAGCCGCTCGAGGGAGTGCAGATTATGGGTATCCTCGAAACACGAAATATCGATTTCGACAACGTGATACTCCTCTCGATGAACGATGCTAACTTCCCGAGCGACAAGACGGGACAGTCGTCGTTTATCCCCTACAACCTGCGTGCCGCCTACTCTATGCCTACGCCCGAGCACCACGAGGCGATGTATGCCTACTACTTCTATCGCCTGATACAGCGAGCAAAGAGTGTTACGATGCTCTATTGCTCACGTGCCGACGACAAGAGCACGGGTGAGTGTAGCCGATATATCCATCAGCTCGAGTATGAGTCGCCATATAAGATTGAGAAGCGCACTGTGGGTGTGGACCTTAGCGTAGATGATGTTGAGCCTATTAAGGTGGCTAAGGGCGAGCGTGAGCAGGCTATTCTCAACAGGTATCTTGATCCTGAGGATAAGGCATCGCTCTCGCCTACGGCACTGTTTAGGTATGTGGAGTGCCCGATGAAGTTCTATCTGCACTCGGTGGCAAAGCTACGCACGCAGGACGAGGTGAGCGAAACCATCGATGCGCTAATGTTTGGTAATATTCTGCACGACAGCATGCAGGAGCTCTACGACGAGTTTAAGGATGTTGCTAACCCTAAGTTGGGCATAGCCTCGAAGTGTAAGCGTGAGGAGGTGGAGCGAGTTGTTGATAAGCATATCTCTGAGCTCATATATCACTCCGACAAGAGTGCTATTGAGGAGTTCTCGGGCGACACCATCTTGGTTCGTGACATCATCGTTAGGTATATCACCGATGGCATTGCACACTACGACGCTGAGCAAGATGGCTATACCATACGTGACCTCGAGGGCGATGTCGAGTATGATTACCCTATATCTGCGGGCCGCATGGTAAAGCTCTATGGTCGTGCCGACCGTATCGACGAACGAGCTGATGGAACACTACAAATTATTGACTATAAGAGTGGTAATGTGCCTCACTTGGAGTTTAATGGAGTTGACAACCTATTTCGTGGCAAGGCCCAAGAGCGTGTGTCCAACATCTTCCAGACGCTGCTCTACTCGATGATGCTGCATAAGATTAATGGCGTTGAGTCGATGCCTACGCTCTATTTTGCATCGAGGATGATGAGCAATGACTACTCTCCAAACATCATCGACACGAGCACAGGCGCTGTTGTGGAGCGATACACTGATGTAGCCGAGCAGTTTGAGGATGAGCTAGATGTGGTGCTCGAGGAGTTGTTCGACTACGACAAACCTTTTGAGCAGTGTGGCGACGAGGATATGTGTAAGTATTGTGATTTTAAGAGTATTTGCCGACGATGAAACGAGCAAAAATATTGAGTGCGAGTGCTGGCTCGGGAAAGACCTATCAGCTGGCGTATAAATATGTTAGGGATGTTGTTGAGCGCCCCGAATTGTATCGTGCGATCCTTGCGGTGACCTTTACAAATAAGGCTACCGAGGAGATGAAGTCACGAATATTGCGTGAGATACACATCTTGGCGTCGGGACAGAAGAGTGCCTACATGACAAACCTATGTTCGGAACTCGGCATGTCGGAGCAGACCGTGCGTAAGCAGGCTATGCGTGCCCGCACACTCATTCTCCACGACTACTCACGATTCAGCATCCTCACCATCGACAAGTTTTTTCAACGTATAATACGTGCGTTCATCAAGGAGCTGGGCATCGATCTAAACTATAATATCGAGCTCGATCCTACGCAGCTGCTGTCACGTAGCGCCGATAGCCTTGTCGAGAAGATATCTACTAATGAGGAACTTAAACAGTGGATGCTCGAGTTTGCTAAGGAGCGCATCGACGACGGTACACGCTGGGATATGCGTGGCGACCTACGAGCATTGGGACAAGAGATATTCAAGGAGAGCAGCCGTCAGCGAACATCGCTGAGTAAGTCGAAGCACGACCTCGGAAACATAGTGTCGAAGGCTATGGCAGAGGCTGCCGTGGCTAAGGATACGTTGCAGAAACTCGGACAGAGCGCTGTAGAGATTATTGCGTCGTACCCAGGGCTTAGTGCCGACATGTTTGCTGGAAAGTCACGCAGCTTTGTGTATAGGTTCTACAAGTATGCCGATGGCGACATGTCGGAGCCTACGACCAAGATGGTTGCTGCGGCCAACGACATTGACGAGTGGTATGGCAAGAACCCCGATGCGATTGTCAGCGAGGCGGCGGCTAAGCTTCAACCTCTGCTCAAAGAGATATGTGACAGCTATTCGCAGATAATGAAGCGAGTGAACACCGCAAAACTCCTGCATAGCAACTATCGTAGCTTTGCGTTGCTTGCCGACCTGTCGCAACAGGTGGAGGATATATGCCGTGAGGAGAACATCATGGTGCTTGGCGAAACCAAATATATCCTCTCGACATTTGTCGACGGAAGCAATGCGCCATTCATCTACGAGAAGGTGGGCAACCGCTTCGAGAGGTTTATGATCGACGAGTTTCAAGACACCTCGGTTCGTGAGTGGAAGAATATGTTGCCTCTGCTGCAAAATGCTATGTCGGAGAGCGAGGAGTGCTCAGTGCTCATCGTTGGCGATGTCAAGCAGTCGATATATCGTTGGCGAGGTGGCGACTGGCGATTGTTACAGAGTGGCGCAATCGAGGACTTAGGCGCCGGGGATGTTCAGGTGGAGCAGCTGGAACACAACTTCAGAAGCCTCGAGAAGATCATCGACTTCAACAGAGAGGTCATCGACGCTGTGGTTGCTACGGACAATCAGTATCTCAATAATATAGTCGATACTGCGCTGAGTAACAAGGAGATAAGTGAGTCGATGCACTCGTCGCTACACAACATTATGGCTACGGCATACAACAAGCATAAGCAGCTGCTGGGCCGCAAATATGATGATGAGGGATATGCCGAGATGTGCTTCTACGACACTGCGTTGGAGGATTCGCCCTTCATCGAGGTTATCGAGGATGCGATAGCTCGAGGATATAAATATCGTGACATACTCATCTTGGTGCGTGGCAAGAGCGATGGCAATAAGGTTGCTGAGCGTTTGTTGGAGTATAAGGATAAGAGGTTTACGGCAAACAACGAGGTGGGCTTCAATATCCTCACCTCCGACTCGTTGACGATCGAGAATAGCGAGATAACACAGTTTATAATAGCGGTATTCAGGTTGGCTATCGACCTATCGAACGATGTGGAGCGAGGTGTCTACAACCGTTTCTTGGCTAAGCCTCTCGACCATAACTTCGATGATGAGGAGCGAGCATTCTTCACCCACATTGCCCATCTGTCGCCTATGGAGGCATTTGAGGATGTTGTCATGCGCTTTAAGCTCTCCGACCATAAGAGTAGCATCGCCTATCTTCAGGCTCTGCACGAGGGTGTTGTGTCGTTCTCGACATCACGCATTGCCGACCTACAGCACTACTTGAAGTGGTGGGACGAGAAGGGTAAGAATGACGTACTTAGCGTCGAGATGACAGATGACACAATAGAGATTTCGACAGTACACAAGGCCAAGGGCTTGGAGCGTGATGTGGTGATAATACCCTACTGCAAGTGGGATACAGCGCCAAAGGCTTCGATGCAGCCTATCGTGTGGTCGCAGGCCGATGGCGGCGATGTAGCATCTATCGGCGAGTTCCCCGTAGTCTATGGTAAGAGTATGCAGAACTCGGCATTCACGCAGGACTACTACTCGGAGTTGGTAATGAGCCATGTCGACGCAGTGAACTTGCTATATGTGGCGCTGACACGAGCATCCAAGGAGCTGTATGTTATGGTGCCCTCGGCGCTCAACACCAAGTCGAAGTCGTCGGATGTGATAAACACCATTGTGCCGCTACTTACGGTTGCTGCGCAGACTCGATTCCCTGACTATGAGCAACTTTCGGATGTGGATGGCATCCATCGCAAGATTCATCGAAGCGGCACTAAGCTGCGTATCGGCAGTCGTGGCGATGTTGTCGAGAGCGGCAACCTTGTGCTCGATGACTACACGTCCTATAAGCCTAATGTCATGGTGCGCTACCCAAGCCGCCGCTTTGTCGACGAGCAGGTAGACCTTAGCAACACGCCTCAGAGCATGGGTGTACGTCTGCATCGCATATTCGAGGGTGCAACAACCTTCGACGAGTTGTGTAGTAACCTGCGACGCATGGAGAGTAGCGCCTTGATATCGCCTGCCGAGGCGCAAGATCTTAGGACTAAGATAGATAGCATAGTCGAAAACGAGCTTGTTAGCGAGTGGTTTACTGGCGAGTGGGACGACGTGAAGTGCGAATCCGAGATATTGTTGCGTGGCGATGTGTATCGTCCCGACAGGGTGATGATAAGTGGCCGCAGGGCGGTGGTCATAGACTACAAGTTTGGTAATCAGACCAATGTGCAGTATCGTCGTCAGGTGTGCAAATACATAAATCTTCTCAAACAGATGGACCTCTACGACCAGGTGGAGGGATATATATGGTATGTGTCGCTCGGCGAGGTCGATAAGGTGGTTTAGCGTTGTGGTGGTATGATAAGGTCGATATACAAAATAGTGCCTAAGCAGCTGCGTAGCAAGACGCCCTTTGTTGTGCTTGCAATATTGCTACGTGCCTTGCTTAACTTTGTCGGTGTGGCTATGCTTGTGCCGGTGCTGATGATAGTTGTTGGTGGCGACTTGGAGTCGAATCCATATATGGGCGACATATACCACTTTATGCGCCTCCCCGCTGAGGTGTTTGTGAGCGTTGTCTGTCTGATGGTTGTTGCGGTGCTTGTAGCCAAAAATCTTCTTAACCAACTACTCTATCGCTCGGAGCGCAACTTCGTGTTGTCGCTTTATGAGCATGTGTCACGACAGCTATATTTGGGCTACTTCAACCAGGGATTGGGGTTTATCAATCGCAACAATTCGGCACATCTTGTGCGCAACGTGAATGGCATCAGTAGCATGTTTGCTATGGGGCTTGTGGGCGGCATTACACAGATTGTTGGCGAGGTGGCGCTTGTGGCCATCATCTTCGTCGTGGTGTTGACGCTCGTGCCCAAGGCGGCGCTTGTGATGGTGGGTGTGTTTGTGCCTATTACACTCGCCTTTTATTACTATGTGCGTCGTGCGTTGCGTGATGCTGGACGTAGGGAAAACGAGCTGCAAAGAGCAAAAAATAGGGTTGTTGCGGAGAGTTACCAAGGTTATGCAGATGTTAAGGTAGGTGGTGCTATGCAGCTAATGGCCAATAAGTTCGATAGCATGATGGATGAGATTGTTGCGTTACGCTCACGCCAAGCATCCATAGCGATGCTACCTCAGGCCTTCGTCGAGATCGGCTTGGTTGTGGGCATGGCGGCAATGGCGATTTGGGGTTATAGCGGCAAGGCCGATATGCAGCTTATGTTTGGCATATTTGCGGTGCTGGCCCTGCGTCTGCTGCCCGTGATACGCAATATAATGGCGGCATGGAGCTCGGTGCGCTACAATCGCTACACGATAGATGTGCTTAGGGAGGCGAAGCTCGATGAGCGTGAGTACGACATCGAGGCTTGCACAGAGCGAATGGATATGCACGAGAACATTGAGCTTAGGGGCGTGAGCTTCAAGTATAACGGTGCTGAGGATGAGATAATTAGCAACCTGTCGCTGAGGATTAAGTGTGGCGAGCGTGTGGGCATTCGTGGTGCTTCGGGTGTGGGTAAGACCACCCTATTCAATCTTATCCTCGGTCTTCATCGCCCAACGGCTGGCGATGTCGTCATAGATGGCATTAAGCTCGATGATAGTAACATTGCCAAGTGGCAGAACTCGGTGGGTTATGTGTCGCAGAATGTGTTTTTGGTGGATGGCACACTTGCCGAGAATATAGCCTTTGGCATTGAGCAGAAAGATATAGACTACAAGCTTGTTAGCGAGGTTGTTAAGCATGCTGACCTCAATGAGTTTGTCAGCTCGCTTAGCGAGGGTGTGCACACACCCATTGGCGAGCGGGGAGCACGACTGTCGGGTGGTCAACGCCAACGTATAGGCATAGCACGTGCGCTATATAAGAGGTGTCATCTGTTGCTCTTCGACGAGGCTACATCATCGCTCGACAGCCG
>JAEIGA010010641.1_pt1 | contig 13959 bp, 11 predicted proteins | sample 9270691 | NCBI WGS metagenome assembly JAEIGA01 (sample SAMN17057246, study PRJNA624740) | gut metagenome | biome: biome; isolation source: fecal sample | host: Bos grunniens | place: China: Xizang | collected 2019 | reverse complement strand
TGCGTATCTCAATACTTTTGAGTCGTTGGTTTATCCAGTTGTCCGAGTAGCCTAGTCGTTTGTAATCCATGAGCGACTGCTGTATGCCCAACTCGGGGTCTTGCATCTGATGAATGCGTTCGGCACCCACCTGTGCCAACCATCGTTTGAAGGGTTCGGCTTTCTTTGAGGGAATGGATTGTACTATACGAAGTATACCCTCTATTGAAGCGCAATTCGTCGCGTGTCTCTTGCCATCCGTGGAAAGGAATTGGTGAGGGGTACAAATTGTACCCCACACGGAATTTAACTCCGAATCGCGTTGACGAAGGCGCTTGATATATTGCCTTACATCGTTGCTATCGGTAAGAGCTTCAATTACATCAGCTACGCAGAAGTACCATTTCTCCTGCACCTCGTCCCATACGGTTCTTATTTGCTTTTCGTCGAAGAGCTTCAGTTCGTGCTTTGTCATATTGCCAATTTTATTCCAAGGACACTTGCGCTTAATAAATTTATCTGTCCACCTATCTCCCTACAAAATGGAGTCAGTGTGGGACAAATGCGAAGATACAACTTAAATCTGAAAATTCGCGCAAACGAACAAAATAAAACAATATATTGTAATTCATTTGAGCTCTGCCGAGCAAGCAAGCCATCATGAAGCAGAACTTTTTAAGGTGCCGCTTCTCGATGAAATGGGCGATTTTTGTCGTTTTTCAGGTTACAAAAGTTCATAAATAGGTTGGCATTGGCAGAGGACTTCGTTTGGCATTGGCTTCATACTGGTAGAAGCGAAAGGAGTTGGAAAAAATGGATAAACGATTTTTGTGGTTTGTAGCCTTCCAATTTTTTTTTTCATAGGCTTGACAATTTTTTTTCGCTTTGTTGAAAAAGTTTTTTCACTATAGTGATAATTTTTTTTCAAGCCGTCGAAAAGGTTTGAAAAAAAGATGCAATAGATTGGAGACGTGGTTGTTATATTTTTTGTAAACAATAATATTGAGTGTAATTTGTGATTAACTACTCCGAGCTCTGCCAGTATGAAGAGAACTTCATGATGGCTTGCTTGCTCGGCAGAGTACAAGTAAACTTTACTCTGCTCTTGCTGCGCTGTGCCATTGCCAACCTATTTATGAACTTTTGCCACCTGGGAAGGGGGGAGTAAATCGCATTTTCGTGCTTCGTAACAGTGGACAACGCCTTCGGGAAATCTGAATGACGAAAAAATATCTGAGCAGGCTTTATATTTCGCTCGCTTCTTCGTACCTTGCCTACGGCGAGCTACAGAGGCGCTCGTCGGGAAAAATTCAAAGTGAACTTTGCTTTTTCACTCGCTTATTTGTACCTTCGCAACAAAATGAGAGATACGATGAACAACACCGACGACCGCAAGTGGGAGATACTCTCCACAGAGTACCTGATACGTAGGCCGTGGCTCACGGCACGGCGCGACCATGTGAAGCTGCCTACGGGGGCAGAGAATCCTGAGTATTACATCCTGGAATATCCCGACTGGGTGAACGTGATTGCCATCACTCGGGAGGGGGAGTTTGTGATGGTGCGCCAGTATCGCCACGGACTACAGGAGACACTCATGGAGCTGTGTGCAGGGGTGTGTGAGGCGGGCGAAGACCCGATGGAGAGTGCGCGCCGCGAGCTCTACGAGGAGACGGGCTATGGCGGTGGCCACTGGCAACGGTGGATGACCATCAGCGCCAACCCAGGCACGATAACGAACCTCACGCATTGCTTCCTCGCTACGGATGTGGAGCGGGTGTCGACACAGCACCTCGAGGAGACCGAGGACCTCACCGTGCACCTGCTCACGGAGGAGGAGGTGAGGGCGCTGCTCGAACAGGACGAGATGAAGCAGGCCTTGATGGCAGCTCCGCTATGGAAGTACTTGGCCATGAAGAGATAACCATAGCATCCTCAGGGAAAGGGGATGAAGAGAATAGGAAGATTTGCCTAACAATAAATAAAAACACAACACAGACCATGAAGAAGATCGTAGTGCTCACGGGTGCCGGCATGAGTGCCGAGAGCGGTATCAGCACCTTCCGCGATGCGGGCGGACTATGGGACAAGTACCCCGTAGAGGATGTGGCTACACCTGAGGGGTACAGGCGCAACCCACAACTTGTGACAGACTTCTACAATGCACGGCGCATGCAGCTGCTCACCGTGGAGCCTAATGAGGGGCATCGACTCGTGGCTGCACTGGAGGAGAGGTATGAGGTGACGGTGGTGACGCAGAATGTGGACAACCTGCACGAGCGGGCGGGGAGCACACATGTGATACACCTGCATGGCGAGCTCACCAAGGTGACATCGAGCCTGGAGCCCAACAATCCTCAATATATACGCGAGCTGAGCCCCGAGGAGTATGAGGTGCACCTGGGCGACTGCGCTGAGGACGGTAGCCAGCTGCGCCCCTACATCGTGTGGTTTGGCGAGGAGGTGCCCGCCATCGAGGTGGCTGCCGACCATGTGATGCAGGCCGACGCACTTATCATCATAGGCACTTCGCTCAATGTGTACCCTGCGGCTGGACTCATACAGTTTACGAAGAGCGATGCACAGATCTATCTCATCGACCCTGCCGAGGTAAGGGTGCCCTACGGACTGCCTGTGCATGTCATCAAGAAGGGGGCTTCGCAGGGGATGCGTGAGCTCGTGGCGCTGCTCGATGGGAAGTGAAGGCTGGTCTCGCTGACGGATTGTATCGTTCAAGAATAAAGGAGTTGCCCGGGTAACTCCTTTATTATATATAACAGGACCACTCCCCCCCACTTCGCGGCTATGGCGCCATCGAACGTGGCTGTCCATTCGGTTTTCAACATTACTAAATATATTTTTCTTCTTTATCCTTTTTTAAAAAAAACTTATGGGTATGATGATAGCCTGTGGAAAGGGTGGATAAATAAATGCTCCCTGATTTGCATATCTCGTACCCCACATTAGGTCTTGCGCTATCAACAGGTTTTCCACAGCAAAAATGAGGGGTTTATGGCTGACTATCAGCGATTACGCGAGGGTTGTCCACAGTCTGTGGATAATGGGCGGAGTGGATAATTTTGGGTCGAGTTACACGGTCAAAACTGGTGAAAAGTGATGCTGAAAAGTCATTATAAAAAAAGAATAAACTTTTTTGGCGGTTTGGATTTCTTGATTATCAATTCGTCGTTGGCAATACTCCAAATTTTAAAGCGTTTTTTTATCCACTATTTTTCCACCGTTATTAACAACTTTTTCCGGGATGGTTGTTTATTCGCTCGTTTATCACTACCTTTGCGATATCGCAACAACAAACATGTATGAAGAAGCGCATTATCATAGTGGGTCCGGCCTATCCCTACCGCGGAGGCATAGCGGACTTCAATGAGCGGCTGGCTAGAGAGTTTCAGCGCGAGGGGCACGAGGTGCTCATCTATACCTTCACGCTGCAGTACCCGGGATTTCTCTTCCCTGGCACCACACAGTATGCTGCTGGCCCAGCTCCTGAGGACCTGAACATCGTGAGGAGGGTACACTCCATCAATCCCCTGAACTGGCTCAAGGTGGGGCGCGAGATACGTCGCCAGTGCCCCGACATGGTGATGATACGCTTCTGGCTCCCCTTCTTGGCACCCTGCCTGGGCACCATAGCCCGTGTGGTGAGGCGTGACAAGAGAATTCGTGTGGTGGGGTTGCTCGACAATGTGGTTCCTCACGAGCACCGCATCGGCGACCGACTCTTCGCGCGATATATGATAAGGTCGCTAGAGGGATATGTGGCCATGTCAGAGAGTGTTCTCAGCGATGCACGCAGCTTCGACGACTCGCTGCCTCATGGGCTCACCCCTCATCCACTCTACGACAACTTCGGACCTAAGGTGTCGCGCGAGGAGGCCATCAAGGTGCTGGGGCTCGATGGCGACACGAGGTATATCCTCTTCTTCGGACTCATACGTGACTACAAGGGCCTCGACCTGCTGCTGCGTGCCTTTGCCGACGAGCGACTGCGTGGCAAGAGGGTGAAGCTCATCGTGGCGGGTGAGTTTTACAGCAATGCCGACACCTATGAGCAGCTCGAGCGGGAGCTCCATCTGGCCGAGCACATCGTGTGGTGCAAGGAGTTTGTCCCTGCCGACAAGGTGCGCTACTACTTCGCCGCGGCCGACCTCGTGGCACAGCCCTACAAGACGGCCACGCAGAGCGGCATCACACAGATAGCCTATCACTTTGAGCGACCCATGCTGGTGACCGACGTGGGCGGACTGGCCGAGATCGTGCCTCACGGCAAGGTGGGCTATGTGGTGAAGCCCGACGTGGCGGAGATAGCGGATGCATTGGTCGACTTTGTAGATCACCACACCGACGAGGACTATCGAGAGGGCATCGTCGAGGAGAAGGCCAAGTATGCATGGAGCAACATGACCAGACAACTGCTCGACGTGGCCGAAAAAATAGTTAAATAAAATTAATCCATGCGCGTACTCATCATCAACACCACCGAGCGTCAGGGAGGACCTGCCATAGCAGCCTACCGACTCACCGAAGCCTTGAAGAACAATGGTATCAAGGCCAAGATGTTGGTTCGCAGCAAGAGCACCGAGCAGCTCACGACCGTGGTGGCAGAGCGCAGCCTCGCGACACGGCTCTCGATGCTGTGGGAGCGCATGGCTGTGGCGTGGCACACTCACTTCCGCCGCAATAGGGTCTACCGCATCGACCTCGGACGCGCTGGGGGCGACATCACCGAGCTGCCCGAGTTTCATCAGGCCGATGTCGTACACCTACATTGGGTCAACGACGGCATGCTGTCGCTCTCGTCCATAGAGAAGATCATCGCTTCGGGCAAGCCCATCGTGTGGACACTGCACGACATGTGGCCCTTCACGGGGGTGTGTCACTATGCACACGACTGTGACCGATACACTACACACTGCCACGACTGTCCGCAGATCAGCAGCCGCAAGCAGCGCGACATGGCCTTCCGCACCTTCGAGCACAAGGCTCAGCTGCTACAGGGCACACACCTGCGCTTCGTGGCATGTAGCCGCTGGCTGGGCAACATGGCCAGCAATAGCCGACTGCTGCAGGGGCACAAGATAAGCTGCATACCCAACCCCATCAACACCAACCTCTTCCGTCCGCGCAGCAAGAAGCTGGCACGCCAGGCACTCGGCTTGCCCGACGACAAGAGGCTCGTGCTCTTCAGCTCACACATGCTGAGCGACGAGCGCAAGGGATTTCACTACCTCGGCGAGGCCATCACACGACTCACCACACAGCGTCCCGAGTGGAGAGAGCAGCTGGGGCTCGTCATCGTGGGCAAGGACATGAATGCCGCCATGTATGAGGGGTTGCCCATCAAGGTGTACCCGATGGGATACATCGCTGACGAGAAGAAGATGATCGACGTGTACAATGCCGTGGACCTCTATGCCGTACCCTCGCTGCAGGACAATCTGCCCAACACCGTGGTCGAGGCCATGGCATGTGGAGTGCCCTGCATAGGGTTCAACGTGGGAGGCATCCCCGAGATGATAGACCACCTGCACAATGGCTACGTGGCCGAATATAAGAATGTGGGTGACCTGGCCGATGGCATCAGCTGGCTGCTCACCGAGGGAGAGTATGAGGTGCTCAGTCGGGAAGCTGCACGTAAGGCGGTGAACACCTATGGGGAGAACAGCGTTGCCATGAAGTACATCGGGATATACAACAGAGTGACTGGAAAGAATGAGTGATGAGAGTTGAAAGATGAGAGATGAAAGTTTAACGAAAACGATAACGAAGACTGGTCGTTGTCTGTTGTCCATTGTCGCATAAATCACAAATCATAAATCATAAATCACATACCTATGTTTGCAAAAGAAACTTATATCCGTCGCCGCCAGCAGCTGAAAGAGACGCTTGGGAGCGGCCTGTTGCTCTTCCTGGGCAACGACGAGTGTGGCATGAACTATGCCGACAACACCTATCACTATCGTCAGGACTCGACGTTCCTCTACTTCTTCGGCTCCGACTATGCTGGCCTTGCAGCCATCATCGACATCGATGAGGACCGCGAGATCATCTTTGGCGACGAGCTCACCATCGACAGCATCATCTGGATGGGCATACAGCCCACCATCAGTGAGAAGAGCGAGCGCGTAGGCATCCGTGAGACACTGCCCATGAGCGAGCTCAAGAGCTATCTCGATCGTGCTGCTGCCAAGCATCAGCCCATACACTATCTCCCACCCTACCGTGGCGACCACAAGCTGTGGCTGGCCGAACTCCTGGGCAAGCAACCCGCCGAGGTGGCTGCAGGATCATCGGTGCCCTTCATACGCGCTGTGGTGGACCAGCGCAACTACAAGAGCGAGGAGGAGATAGCACAGATAGAGCAGGCTGTGGCCACCAGCGTAGAGATGCACAAGACCGCCATGCGTGTGGTGCGCCCAGGCATCAAGGAGAGCGAGGTGGCAGCAGCAGTCACCGAGGTGGCCATGAGAGATGGAGGAGGACTCTCGTTCCCCGTCATCGCCACCATCAATGGACAGACCTTGCACAACCACTGCCACAGTAACGTGCTCAAGGAGGGTCAGCTCTTCCTCCTCGATGCGGGTGCCGAGAACACCATGCACTATGCCGGTGACCTCACCTCTACGATGCCCGTGTCGGGACACTTCACCGAGCGACAGAAAATCGTCTACGACATCAACCTCCGTGCCTACCGCACAGCTGTAGCTGCATTGCGCCCTGGCATCACCTACCGCGAGGTACACATGATGGCTGTCACTGAGATATGTAAAGGAATGAAGGAGCTCGGACTCCTCAAGGGCGACCCTGCCGAGGCTGCTCGCGTCGGTGCCTATGCCCTCTTCATGCCTCACGGCCTGGGTCATATGATGGGTCTCGACGTACACGACATGGAGAATCTTGGCGAGGTCTATGTAGGCTACGACGGACAGCCCAAGAGCACCCAGTTTGGATTCAAGTCATTGCGCCTTGCACGCACTCTCGAGCCGGGCTTCGTCTTTACCATCGAGCCGGGTATCTATTTCATCCCCGAGCTCATCGACAAGTGGAGAGCGGAGAAGCAGTTTACCGACTTCATCTGCTACGACAAGCTCGACGCATGGAGAGACTTTGGCGGCATACGCAACGAAGAGGACTACCTCATCACTGCCGACGGATCACGTCACCTCGGTCCTCACAAGCCCTGCACGACAGAGGAGATCGAGGCCGAATGTAATCGCCTATGAAGCTCACCACCCATGCCATACGCCACCTCATCGCACCCCTACTCCTCATCTTTGGGGTGTGGTCGGTGGCGTTTTACTTTATCCTCACCGACGAACTCATCGACGAGATAGACGACCAGCTCGAGGTCTACTCTGAGCATATCATACGCCAATGGCTCTCGGGCGAGGAGCTCCCCGACTCTGCCGATGCCTCCAACAACACCTACTACATGCGCCAGATCACTCCCGAGGAGATGACCATGGAGCGCAAGGTGGAGTATGAGTACAAGAACGTCTACGTGCCATCACGCCTCGAGGAGGAGCCAGCGCGTGTGATGCACACCATCTTTGAGCATCATGACGGCACCTGCTGGAAGCTTACGGTGAAGACTCCTGTCTATGAGCGCAACGAGGTCATCAGTACCATACTCGTATCTACGCTCATCCTGCTCGTGGTGATGCTGCTCGTAGTGATAGGGGTGTTTGCATGGGTCTTCGTGCGCCACACTCGTCCGCTCTATAAGGTGCTGCGCTACCTTGACTCCTACGTCATAGGTCGCCCCGAACCGCTCGACAATGTCACCGATGTGACCGAGTTTGAGCAACTCAATCAGTCTGTCACCGAGTGTATCCGTCGCATCGAGGAGGTCTACGAGCGTGAGCGCCGCTTCATCGGTGATGCTTCACACGAGCTGCAGACTCCCTTGGCGGTATGTCAGAACCGCATAGAGCTGATGATGGACGATGCCTCCCTCACCGAGCAGCAACTCATGGAGTTGGCCAAGATGCAGCAGACCATAGGGGAGCTCATCCGCCTCAACAAGACCCTATTGTTTCTCTCCAAGATCGAGAACAACCAGTACATCGAGCACACCGAGGTGGACATCAACGCTAAGCTACATCGACAGCTCGAGATGCTCTCCGAGGTGTATGCATCGAAGGACATCACCATCTCCCTCTACGAGAAAGGACAATGGACCCTCCTTGCCAACGATGAGCTGATGGCTTCGCTCGTGAGCAACCTCTTGCGCAATGCCTACATCCATAGTCAGCCTCATGCCAGCATCGATATATATATAAAGGAGGGGGCACTGAGCATCGCCAACACCAGTGAGGGGGCGCCTCTCGATGGCGAGCGCCTCTTTGACCGCTTCTACCGTGGTCATCAGGGCAAGCGAGGCTCCAATGGCTTGGGGCTCTCCATCGTCAAGGCCATCTGCGAGGCTAGCAAGCTCAGGGTCAGCTATGCTTTCGAGCAGGGTAAACATATCTTTATGGTTACGTGTTGATAGGGAAGAGAAAAAATGAAAAAAAAATTCACTTTTTCGCTCGCCTTGCACGAAATTTCAGAATCTTTTCAGAATTGGGTTCTACCTTTGTCGTGTGAATAATGAGAAACTAAATGTAAACAACTAAAAAAACCGTACTATTATGAAAAAGATTATTCTAGCCATCGCGTGTGTATTTACCTTAGTGACCAATGCTTGTGCTGATAACTACCAACCCATCAGCCAGACTCAGCTCCCCGAGAAGGCACAGACCTTCCTCGCTACCTACTTCCCCGAAGCCAAGATCTCACTGGCTCGCAAGGAGATTGACGTGATGGAGCTCTCCTACGATGTCATCTTCACCGATGGATGCAAGGTAGAGTTTGACCGCAAGGGCAACTGGACCGAGGTGGACTGCCTCACTCATCCTCTACCCTCTGGCATCGTGCCCGAAGCTATCAGCAAGGTCATCCGTGCGCAATATCCCGATGCACAGGTTACCAAGATTGAGCGCGACCACCGCGAGACAGATGTCAAGCTTACCAATCGTGTGGAGCTCACCTTCAACAAGCACATGCAGCTTGTCGACATCGACTGACCCTCGTACACTCTTCCCATACCGACACTGGCAGATGCATCTGTCAGTGTCTTTCTTTTTTTGCTGTGAAATATTCAAGTATTCGCTCGCTTTAGCTATCTTTATGATAGATCATGAAGATAGACTGCGCTCGCTGTGAAATATTCAAGTAAACTTGATATTATTTCGCTCGCTTTAACTATCTTTGCGTAGCAATACGTAATCAGCGACATACACTACTATGCGACACGACATGACTATATCGGCCAAACCTCACTACGACTTACTCGACGGACTGCGCGGCGTGGCTGCCATCCTCGTGCTTTTCTACCACATCTTCGAGGGCTTTGCCTTTGCCGAGGCCACCAATGGCGTGGGCAGTGGCATCATCACTACGCTCAATCATGCCCACATCGCTGTGGACTTCTTCTTCATCCTCTCGGGCTTCGTCATCAGCTATGCCTACGACAATCGTTGGGGACAGATGAGCACGGGACAGTTCTTCAAGCGCCGCCTCATACGCCTCCACCCCATGCTCGTCATGGGCGCTGTGATGGGCTTTGCGGCCTTTGCCTTTGTGGGCTTCGAGCGGTGGGATGGCAATGCGGCCCCTATGGGCTGGGTCATGATGGCTTTGCTGCTCACCATATTTTTGATACCTGCTGTGCCTGGCCTCCCCTACGAGGTGCGTGGCAATGGCGAGATGTTTCCCCTCAATGGTCCTGCCTGGTCGCTCTTCTTCGAGTATATTGGCAACATCCTCTATGCTCTCTTCATCCGTCGCCTCTCCACCAAGAGGCTGGCCGCGCTCACCCTCGTGCTGGGTGTGCTGCATGCATGGTTCTTCGTGGGAGACATCTCTGGATATGGCATGCTGGGTGTGGGCTGGACCATTGATGAGGTCAACTTCTGGGGCGGACTACTGCGCATGCTCTTCCCCTTCACCTTGGGTATGCTTATCTCGCGCACCTTCAAGCCCATGAAGGTGAAGGGTGCGTTCTGGATATGCAGCGTCGTGCTCATCGTTCTCTTCTCCGTCCCCTACATCGAGTCTGCAGGGGGAGTTGTCAACCTCAATTGCCTCTACGAATATGTGTGTGTAGCCTTCATCTTCCCCTTGCTCGTGTGGCTCGGCGCCTGTGGCAGCACTACAGAGGGTGGCAAGGCCACCCATCGCATCTACCAAGCTCTGGGCGACCTCTCTTACCCGCTCTACATCGTTCACTACCCCATCATGTACATCTTCTACGCTTGGCTCATCGATAAGCAAATCTATTCCCTGAGCCATTGCCTTGGCGTGGCTACGCTAGTCGTTGTCTCCAGCATCCTCCTAGCTATCCTCTGCCTCAAGCTCTACGATGAGCCTTTGCGCAGAAAGTGGGCTCACTCTAGCGGAGGCAACTCAGAGTCCGCAGGTAAATCATAGAAATTGAAAAATCAACCAGTGGTTGAAATAAATCATAAATCACAAATCATAAATGAAGAAACTCAATATCCTCCAACTCAATCGTATGAACGTGGCCGACTACCGCGATGCCCATAAGGTGCCCCTCGTCGTGGTGCTCGACAATGTGCGCAGCCTCCACAATGTAGGCTCGGTATTTCGCACCTCCGATGCCTATCGCGTCGAGAGCATCTACCTCTGTGGGGTCACTGCCACCCCACCATCGGCCGAGATACACAAGACAGCCCTCGGAGCCGAAGACTCCGTGGCATGGCAATACTTCAAGGATACGCGCGAAGCGGTGGAGCAACTGCACCGCGAGGGCTACACCGTGCTCTCCATCGAGCAGGTCGAGGGAAGCACCGCCCTGCAAGACCTCCAATTGGAGAAGGAGAAGAGGTATGCCGTTATCTTTGGCAATGAGGTGAAGGGTGTGCAGCAAGAGGTTGTCGACATGAGCGATGGCTGCATCGAGTTGCCCCAGTATGGCACCAAGCACTCACTCAACGTGTCTGTCACGGCAGGCATCGTCATCTGGGAGTTTGCCCGACAGCTGTTGATAGAGTAACACAATGACGCTATATCTATGAAACTATTGCTGAAGACCTTCGCCGCCTTCCTGAGTGGATTGCTCATCACGGGCGCTATGCTATTTGTCCCTGCAGGCACGCTGCACTACCCTGGTGCATGGCTCTTCATGGCCCTGCTCTTCGTGCCCATCCTTGTCATGGGCATCGTGCTCATGATCAAGAATCCCGAACTGCTGCGCAAGCGCCTGGAGATGGAGGAGCGCGAGAAGGAGCAGAAGGGCGTGGTGGCACTATCGGGACTGCTGCTCGTGGCATCCTTTATCGTGGCTGGCCTTGACTATCGCTTCGACTGGAGCAATGTATCGAGCCTCATCGTGGCTATCGCCTCTGTGGTGCTCCTCGTGGGTTATGCGCTCTATGCCGAGGTGTTGCGCGAGAATGTGTATCTGTCGCGTGTGGTCGAGGTGCAGGAGGGTCAGCGCGTCATCGACACGGGCCTCTACTCCATTGTGCGTCACCCGATGTACTCGGCCGTAAGCCTGCTCTATCTCTCTATTCCTCTCGTGCTCGGTTCGTGGTGGGCACTGCTGACGATGTCGCCCTGCCTGCTTCTCCTGGCTGCTCGCATCAGGAATGAGGAGCAGGTACTCTGCCAAGGCCTCGCTGGCTATGCCGACTACATCCATCGCGTACGCTATCGCATGATTCCTTTTGTGTGGTAGACACACACCATGTATATATAAGCTAACACGCCGCAAAGCATTGCTCTGCGGCGTGTGTTGCATATGATAAGACTGAGAAAGAACGTGTGCGCTACCTGTTGAGCACCGACACGAGGTACTCACACTTCTGCTTGTCGCCCAGCGTCTTGCCTTTGTCACACGAGAGCTTCACACAGGGGTGCCATTCGCGCGACTCGGTGATGCGTCCCTGTACGAGCTTGAGGACGATGTTCATGGGTGAGCAGCCTGTGACGTCGCAGGTGAGGAAGGTGCCCACACCATAGCTGTCCACGATCTTGCCCTCGCAGTAGCGGTGTATCTCGATGGCGCGGGCGATGTCGAGTCCGTTGCTGAAGACGGCCTGCTTGGTCATGGGGTCTATGCCCAGCTGCTTGTACTTGGCCACGATGAGGTCTACCTGTTCCTCCTCACGGCCACTGTCGATGCGCAGTCCCGAGAAGGTCATGGCCATGCGCTTGGAGAGGTTGTTGAAGAAGACGCGGTCGCCGAAGCAGTCGTAGAGGAAGATACCCACGTTGCCGTCATACACCTCGCTCCACTTGTTCATCACGTTGTAGTTACACTCGATGACGCCGCTCACGATCTCCTCGAACGAGATGCACTGGTGGCTCATGGTGCCCAGGCAGGGGATGCCCTTCTTCATGGCAAAGTAGACGTTCGATGTGCCGGTGAAGCGTCCGCACTGTCCATCGGTCTCGTCCTTCACCTCGCGGTACGATTGCATCAGGGCATCGATGACGCGCTCCTGATGGGCGAAGGAGAATCGCCTGCGGGTGCCCATATCGCCCAGCGTGAGTCCGCCACGCCATATCTGACGGCCTTTGTCGAGGCTCTTGGCATACTCGGCATCGGCATCGTACTTCTCGGTATCACCGTTGAGGATGTGCATGAGTTCCGAGATGGTGGCCAGGATGGGCATCTCCCAGATGATGGTGCTCCACCACTTGCCCTTGACACTGATGTCGAGATGTCCCTCCTCGTCCTGCGTGATGGTGAGCTCGGCGGGGTTGAAGCGGAAGCCGCGCAGGAAGACATTGATAAACCAGTAGGGTAGGAAGGTAAACGAGCGGGTCATGTACTCGCGTTCCTCGTCGGTGATGGTGACCTCGGCCAAGTGCTCGAGCTGCTCGCGCAGCAGGGCATCGAAGCCCTTGGGGTAGCGGGTGTAGTTGCGGTCGAAGAAGCGGTACTCGGTCTCTGCACGGGGGTATTTCTGCAAGATGTAATACATGCAGGTGAAGGTGTAGAGGTCGTTGTCGGTAAAGTGGTTGATGATTTGCTTCATGGCGGATATGTGTTTCGCAAAATGGTTTTCAAGGGGCAAAAGTAATAAGAATATGTGAGAGAAGGAACGAAAGCACGGAGTTTTTTGAAAAAAGGTGTAGCTGTGAAACTATACTTTGTCAAGGAAAAGTTTGATATGCGGGTTAAAATACATATTTCACCCCGACCTATCACCTACCCCACAATCTCCCCCAGCATCTGAGCCACCCTATCGGGATGGTCTATCACGAGTTGCCCATGCTGCATGAGAGGAAAGCGGATGATGTGACAATAGGGAGCGAGCGACTCGAGGTGGCGAAACATGTACTTGGCCACAAAGGCCTCGTGCTGGCCATACCAGTAATGCACATCGGTGCTTCGCACACACTCCAGACGCGAGGTGTAGATGGACTTGTAGGCATCGCGCACGGCACGCCCATAGCCCGAGGGGTAGACCTTGGCGAGTTCGGCAAGCAGGGTGTCGAAGTAGTGTGAACGGAAGAGCCATTTGAAGAAGCTGCTCATGTGGTAGCTGCACCACACATTGAAGCTCTGATAGTAGCGCAAGGGGTCGATACTCCATCGCGGCAGGGGCAGCAAGGGAGCTGCATCGAGGATGACGTGGTCGATGGTGACGTCGGCACGCTCCTGTAGTTTGGCCACGATACACCCGCCCATCGAGAGGCCGTAGGCAGCATCGAAATGGCCGTCGTATGCCGAGCGGATATGCCGTACGAGCTGGTCTACCTGGTCGTCGATGCTCGTGAACACGGAGGGTATGGCCTTGCCTTCGGCATCGAGAAGGAATCCGTCGACCTGCACAGCGATAATGTGGTAACGGGGCTGTAAATACTCCATTAGCGGAGCAAAGACTTGGTACGATACGCCCAATCCGTGGATGAGCATCAGCGTCTTGTGCGTGGGGTTGCCGAAGG